>JADMIO012610828.1_pt1 | contig 18434 bp, 11 predicted proteins | sample 8958161 | NCBI WGS metagenome assembly JADMIO01 (sample SAMN16585339, study PRJNA669376) | soil metagenome | isolation source: Crop rotation soil | place: USA: Cullars Rotation, Alabama | collected 2011 | reverse complement strand
TCGCCGGGGACTGCTTACGTTCTCTTACATCACTACATGGGCGAAATCGACGGCGCCTTCCGCTCATGGGGATTCTCGCGTGGCGGAACAGGCGCGATCTCGAACTCGATTGCCAGTGCCGCGCGCGAGGCAGGGGTGGAGATTCGGACTGAAGCTCCGATTCAGAAGATACTCATCAAGAACGGCAAGGCACAGGGAGTTGTACTGAAAAATGGCGACGAGATCTATGCCAGCGTAGTTTCTTCCAGCGTGGATCCGCGGCAAACCTTCATCAACTTGATGGACGAAGGCAATGTCCCGGACGAATTTGTCGAAGAAATTCGCCGCTACAAGTTTCGCGGATCGTCCGGCAAAGTCAACCTGGCTCTCGATGCGTTGCCGAATTTCAAGTGCTTGCCCGGAGAAGGCGCTCACCTGCGCGGAGCGATGTCGATCTCTCCGAGCGTCGAATACATGGAACGCGCGTACGACGATGCGAAGTACGGAAACTTCTCGAGGCGTCCTTATATCGACATGGTCATTCCGACGTTGACCGATCCATCGGTCGCGCCGGCGGGGAAACATATCATGTCGTGCTTCGTGCAGTACGCGCCCTACAAGCTGCGTCCGGGCTTGAACTGGGACGATCAGAAGGAAGCGTTCGGCAACAACGTTATCGACACCATCGCTGAGTATGCGCCAAACATCAAGGACATCATTCTGCACAAGCAAGTCGTGACTCCGCTCGATCTGGAACGGGAGTTCGGGCTGACGGAAGGAAACATTTTCCAAGGCGAGTTGTCGCTGGAGCAACTGTTCTTTCTGCGTCCAGTGCCGGGTTGGGCGCAGTACCGCACACCGGTGAAAAACCTCTATATGTGCGGATCGGCAACGCATCCGGGCGGCGGAATCATGGGCGCGAACGGACGATTGGCAGCACTCGAGATTTTGAAAGATTTCAAGGGGGCGGCATAACCATGGCTGATACGCGGGATGTCGTCATCATCGGCGGCGGTCACAATGGATTGGTTACCGCCTTCTACCTCGCTAAGGCTGGATACAAGCCGCTCGTCCTGGAGAGACGCAACCAGCCGGGCGGAGCGGCGATCACAGACGAATTTCATCCAGGATTTCATTGCTCAACCCTGGCACACGTCGCAGGGCCGATTCGCCCAGATATCGTCCGCGACATGCATCTGGAGAAGCACGGGCTTCGGCTGATTACGCCGGAGGTTGGGGTTGTTTCATTGTCCTCTGATGGCCGGGCCATGATTCTTTACAACGACGTAAAGAAAGCGGCGCAGGAGATCAGCAAATTTTCGCAGAAGGACGCGGCCAAGTACCCCGAGTTGCAACAATCACTGGGGAAGATCGGCAAGGTCATTGGTGAAGCACTGAGGCTGCCTCCTCCGAACATCGACGATCCAAGCAAGGGTGACTTGTGGGGCATGCTGCAGACGGGGCGCTCGATCCGCAAACTCGGCAAGCATGACATGTACCGCCTGCTGCGCTGGGGCCCCATGGCTGTTGCGGACTTAGTGGCTGAATACTTTGAGACCGAGTTGTTGCGGGCGACGGTCGCAGCTCGCGGCATTTTCGGAACCTTTCTTGGACCGTGGTCAGCGGGAAGCAGTTTGGTATTGCTGATTCGGGCAGCGGGTGATTCGCATCCGGCAGGATCTGCATTCTTTGCCGCGGGTGGCGTGGGAGCGATCACGCAAGCGATGGCTTCGGCAGCACAGCAAGCAGGAGCCGAAATCCGCAGCGGTGCGGAAGTTGCCGAGGTCCTGGTGAAAGACGGCGTGGCGACGGGAGTGGTGCTTTCCACAGGCGAGGAAATTGCGGCAAAGGCCGTAGTTTCGAATGCGGATCCGAAGCGCACGCTGCTGAAGCTGGTCGATCCCACTCATCTCACTCCTGATTTCGTCATGAAGCTTCAGCATTACCGCACGCCAGGCACGGTGGCAAAGGTTAATCTGGCCCTTTCCGGCGTGCCGAACTTCACGGCGCTGAGCGGAGCTAGTGGTGACGCCCTCAGCGGACGCATTCACATCGGCCCCGAGATCGACTACCTCGAGCGCGCCTTTGATGATTCGAAATATGGCAACTTCTCGCGGCAGCCCTACCTTGATGTAGCCATTCCTACTGTGGCTGACCCATCACTCGCTCCTCCCGGCAAGCACGTTATGTCCATTTATGTGCAGTACGCGCCGTTCAAGTTGAAGGGCACGGACTGGGAGGCACAGCGGGTGCCGCTTGGGGACACGGTGGTGAAGACGCTAGCCCAATATGCGCCGAACTTACCGGAGTTGATCCTGTCGCACCAGATCATCACGCCCAAGGATTTGGAAGAGACTTACGGACTCACAGGCGGACAAATTTTCCACGGGGAACTGTCGCTTGACCAGTTCTTCACCATGCGTCCCCTGCTCGACTGGGCGCGCTATCGAACACCGATCAAGAGTCTCTATCTCTGCGGGTCAGGCACTCATCCGGGTGCCGGATTAACCGGAGGATCGGGCGCAAATGCGGCGCGCGAGATCGCGAAGGAGTTGAAGAAGTAGCGGGCGAAGCATCTTCCATGGACAACTCTGCCATCCTGCTGCTTTCCTGTCCCGACCGGCGTGGTCTGGTCGCCACCATCTCCGACTTCGTTTTCAGGCACAACGGGAACATCATCCACGCGGATGAGCATCGCGATTCTGAATCCAATCTATTTTTGATGCGAGTGGAGTTCGATCCCTCGGAATTCGATATCGATCTAGCCGAGTTCTCCCGTCATTTTTCGCCAATTGCCGACGAGTTCTCGATGGAGTGGCGCCTGGCCCAGTCCGCATATCGGCCCAAGATGGCTGTCATGGTCTCGAAGTACGATCACTGCCTGGTGGATTTGCTCTACCGGCACCAGAGTGGCGAGTTGCATTGCGAGATTCCGCTGATTATTTCGAATCACCCCGACAATCAGGCTGTCGCGGACTTTTACAAAATTCCATACCATTACCTGCCGGCAACGAAAGACAACCGCCGCGATGCAGAGCAAAGAATTCTTTTACTCCTTAAGCAGCACGAGCCTGATTTTGTCGTGCTAGCCCGCTACATGCAGATTTTGACGAATGAATTTGTGAACGAATATCCCCACAGGATTATCAACATTCATCATTCGTTCCTTCCGGCCTTCATCGGTGCCAAACCCTATCACCAGGCGTTCGAGCGCGGCGTGAAGCTGATAGGTGCCACCAGCCACTATGTGACTGAAGTGCTGGATGATGGTCCCATCATCGAGCAGGATGTGGTGCGTATCTCGCATCGCGACACGCTCGACGATCTGCTGCAAAAAGGGCGCGATCTGGAGAAGGTGGTTCTCTCACGCGCGGTCCGCTGGCATATCGATAGCCGGGTCCTGCTGTATGGAAAAAAAACTGTAGTATTCACCTGATCGAGAAGCACGGTCCCGACGTTTCCAGAGCCCGTGGACGTGCTGGAAGATTCCTCCCCACGGCTCCTCTCTCCTTTACAGTGTGACTTTAGTACCGAGCCCTGACGACACTTGTGCCCTGTGTCAGGCTGATTTTTACTAGAATTTAATCCATAACCATCGCATCCGTGCACGGAGAAACTTGTGGTTGAGGATCCAAGGTGGGACCTTGCCATCCTGGCTACTGTTCAGGGCTTCTACCAGAAGCTGCTGCAGGAATTGGTCGGGGGAGAGGTTCCGACGCCGCTAGGCCTTGAGGCTGGGTCTTTGCAGCATGAAGAGGGCGACCTGCCTCAAACCGTCGAACGCATGCGGCGGTGGTTGCGGCTGCTCGATATGGCGATTAGTCCTGCCATGTTGCGCCGTGCTTTGGTCCCGGAGACTGACCCTGAAATAGCGGAAGCATTGTTGCGCTATCTGGTGCGCCGCAAAGACACCAGCGATGTGAATCGCGACAAAGCCGACCTGGTCGCGACATTCTTATACAGGCATCCGCGTGTACCGGGGCAGTGGGAACGCCGGGGTTTCGGTCTCGATGGTTCCCTTCCCCTCTCTCCTTTTGAAATCGCGCTCATCGAAATTCTGGCCGACAGCGACGTGCCTTCACTTCCGGAGGAGCATGTTCAATTACTTCGCGAGTTCGAACCGTTGCGCGAGCAGGCGCAGAATTTTCGCGACCTGAACGCACTCCTCGACTCCGGAATCATCACGCGAGTTCGCGAGCTGAAGCAGTCGCTCGATATGTCTTTTTACCATCCGGGTGTGCTAGCGACGATCGCGCCTTACAACGCCTCCTTTGGACGCAAGTTTGACGATCTCTTCCATACGGCTACCTCCGAGATCAAGGCTTTTGCAGACGCTCTCCAGGAACAAGGAGGGAGCATTCTCGGCAATGTCGACGGCGTCGACGTAACCGTGGATCACGTCGCGGCGTTGCAAGAAACGCAGCTACTGAAGATTGACTACGGCGTCGCACTCGATAAGTTTCGGAGAGTCTCCCGGCTGAAGAAATCCCTGGAACGACGCCCACCGATGAAATACGGGGTTCCCGGGAAAGCCACCGTCACGGCATCTTCGGGTGCGGCGGCCGCGACCGCACCTGCTCGAATCCCTGCCCTGGATGTAGCGGCCATGCGCAAGGCAATTACCCCTCCGCAAATGGCGGCTGAAGAGACCAAGTTGCACAAGATCGAAGAGTCGATACGAGTGTTTGTACGCGTGGCTGATCCGAAATTCCGCCAGATCGTGCCCATGCGATTCTTCAACTTGATTCTCACACCTGCCGAAGCAGAGGCACATTGCGCTGATTATCTGGAAGAAAAGAGCGTCCGCGCCGGCGTGGCCCGAACCCTGCTTCGGATCGTTGCAGTAGTAGCAAGGATGAGCACAGAGTTGGAAGAGCTGCGGCGCCAGCAAAGATCAACTTCGATATGGGGACTTCATGCGAACTTCCTGGTCGTCCTGCTCGAAGCCGCCAGCACGCTGCGCAACAATGCCGAACACATGCTGAACCTTGCGAAACAGCATGGGAGCCCTGAACAAGTAGAAGCGATCAAGACCTCCCTGGAAAAGCTCAGCCAGCGGACCGATGAAGTCAATCGTGCGCTGATTCCTGCCTAAAGCGTAGGGCTATCGTCTCCTAGCATCGCCCGGCGAACAATCTTCAGCGGAAGCCCGCCCTGTTCCATGAAGCGATCGTGAAATTCCTGCAGATTGAACTTATCGCCTTTCTGTTTCCTGTAGTCTTCGCGCAGCTTCATGATCTGCAGCTTCCCCAAGGTGTAGACGAGATAGGTTGGATCGCTCGTGCCCCGCCGGGCTTCGAGTTCGGCGATAGGAGGCACCTGGTATCCCTCATTCACGAAGAAATCTTTCCCTTGGTCCAGGGTCATGTTCCCGGTATGCATTTCAATGCCGACGATAAATCGAGAGTCGCGCAGAAGAGCGTCGATCAATTGTCCCAAGCGCAGGCGTGGATCTTCCGAAAAGCCAGAATCCAGCATCATCTGCTCGGTGTAATGAGCCCAGCCTTCGCTATTGGACCCGCAATAAAGCATCTTGCGCACCTTGGAAGGCGCACGCATCGACCACAAGTATTGCTCGTAGTGTCCCGGATACACCTCGTGAATGGCAGTGCTCACGATGGTGCCGCGATTGAAGCCCTCCATGTATTCGCCCAATTCTTCTGCCTTGAGCTTCGGATCAGGCAAAGAGACCTCGAAAATTCCCGTCGTGTCCCCAGCTTCGTATGGTCCCGGCGTATCCATGGCAGCCGTAGTGAGGGCACGGGCAAAAGGCGGTGTCTCCTCGACCACCGGCTCTTCTTTCGATGGGATCGTAATAATGTGCTTGGCTACAATGAACTGCCGTAAGCCGGCCAGTACATCGCGAAAGCTCTGCAACAGATCTGCGGGTGCCGGATGATCGCGGCGCAAAATGGCAAGCACTTCGGGCAGCGTTTTGTTTGGATCGACCAGCGCAGCGACTCGCTTCAATTCCTGCTGATTCCTGCGCAGGTCTGCATAGCCGATTTCTCGTAAGCGATCGAGCGGAATATCCACCATCTCGTCGTAGAGCAGCTTCTTCCCAAAGTTGGCGGAGCCAAGACGAAAATCTCCGCGAGAAAGTGGAAGCAGGTCGGTCTGCAGGAATTGTTGGTAAGCCTGCAAAGCTCGAATCGCACCATCGTTGCTAGCGCGAAATTCTTGCAGCAACTTGGGATCATGGACGGCGGAAAAAGCAGAGGGTACATCCTTCTGGAAAAACTCAATGGTTCCCGGAAGCTGCTGGAGGGCAACTTCAGTGAAGACTCGCGGAGGATTCTTCAGGTTCACCCGTGCCGCTTCGAGAACGGAGGGGATCTGATTTTCGCGCGCGATCACAGACCGCAGGCGCGATTCTGCTGGGGCAAAGTTGCGCTTCATCAACAAGAAGAGGCTGTAAGCGGGAGAACTGGCGTAAGGATCGGGATCTTTCTCCCAGGAGCGTATCTCTTCAAGGTCGAGCAACCGGCTCTTCACCTGGCTGTCGATGAAGTCGAGATCGCCAGCGTCCTGCTCCGTATGGGTGTTCTGCCGAATTTTTTGGAGCTTCGGAAGAAAAGCGCGCAATTCGTCGGCTTCGCGCTGAAGTGAGGAGTGGCTGAAATCTTCAAGCTTGCTGTCGTACTGATGAAATCCGTTAGCGGTGGCGAAGCTGGGATGAAATTTAAAAAGTAGATCGAAGTAGGAATCGACGATGGTGTTGAACTTGGACGAGATTCGCGCCGGAGTTTCGGCCTGGATTGAAGTTTGAAACAGGATAGCTAAACAAAACAGCAATGCGATGTATAGCAGGGCCGATGCTTTCACAGGTGTACCGTAACACATCGGACATAACCCTGCCGCTACTAATGCTGGCGGTTTTCCAAGGCGACTTGGAGGCCCGGAATCCAACCCGCACTGAACTCGGGATGAATAGTTTCTGCCGCGTGTAGCGCGCGCTCAAACGCCGCATGAGATTCCTCTTTCCGGTTGAGCCGTTTGAGAATCTCTCCTAATTCAGCTTGTGTTTGCACTGCCTCGGGCGCGAGCGCTACGCCTTGCTGAGCATGCGCGAGAGCTTCGTCCAGATGATTGTTCTTCTCGAGCAACTGAGCACGGGTGACATGATTCAGTGCGGCAGCGAGAGGTATGTCGAATTTTCCGTCGAAGACGAACACTGCATCTTCAATGACGGCGGATGGCTTGACCCTCTTGAATTGATCGTAAGGGTTCAAGGTGCTCGGACCGAATTCGTACCCGGAAAGCACTCCCGCGCTGAGTAGCACCGGGCCGTCAACCGTGGCTGGAACATCGATCGTGGGCTGCAGCCAAAGGGACGCGATGGTCGTCAGAGGCTTGCAAGGTATTCCGTAGTAGCTCGTGTCTACGACCACGTCCGCGAAGTAGGCGAACCAGCAGTGATCGACGTGCCGGTTGTCGAGATAGTATTTTGTGGCTTTCAGCTGCTGGCCCCAGTCAGCGTTCGAATCACTGAGATATTTGTGTGTGGCAGCTGGCCCGCCCCAAAGCTCATTGGAGTAGGCAAGATACGCCGGATAGGAATGGATTGATGACACTGCCATATAAAAGAGGAGAAATCCAATCACGTACCCCCACTTTCGGCTGTGCTCAATAACGGTCCACGCGGCCCAACCACAGAGTGCCAGTAAGAACGGGAAGATCGGCAGGACATGCCGTATTCCGATGTTCATCCCCGAAGTCATCGCCACGAGAAAAAAGGTAACGCAAGGAATCAACATGAACGCAACTTCACGCCGGTACTCGGGGCGGATCAGAGCCACGAAAGGTACGAAGATGAGAAGTAGCAGGAGGGTGAGCGTCGACTTGATGACGAACGCCACGGGAAAGTAAAACCATACTCCGTGTGGATAAGTTCTGCCTAATAAGTAGCTATGGCTGAATTCGGCTGTGATCCCTACATCGGCCAGCCCATATAAATAGGATTGGGGCAATAAGTGCCACTTCGCGAACGCCGAGATCATGCTTGCCTGGAAGGGGTGATGCAAGCGGGAGGCGTACTCCAGAACATTTGCCTGTGCGTCGATGCCCGCACGCGGTGGAAGACGAAATCCGTAGAAGCTCCACAGTATGAGACCTGCGGCCACAGCAATCCCAACGATGGCCAACGACAGTTGTAGAAGATTACGAACACGCGTCCCCGGGCGGGCTCTAATCAATTCGTACGCCGCCAGCAAGATCAAAATCGGAAAAACCAGGATCCCCGAATGCTTGGTGGCTAAAGCCAGGCCCGCAGAGAAGGCGGTCAGGGCGAAATTCCCTAACGAACGCTTGTCGACATAACGGTAAAAACTATAAACCGTGGCGAAGAGAAACAAGCTGAGCCCGATGTCGGTCGTGACCGTGATGCCATGCGCAAGAATATTGGGTTCAAAAACGAACAGAAACAAAGCAGTCAGCGCGGCCCAAGTGCCAAATATCTTTCTTGTCGCATGAAAGAGCGAAATGGCAAGCAGTAGGGTTAGGGTCGCCACAGCAATACGAGTACGTGTGAGGATCTGATCAGCATTATTCTTGTAGACAAAATCGGTTCCAGTGAGAAAGTCAGCTTCCTTGGAGAATACCTCCGGGTGATCAGGAACCCGAAGGGGAAGTCCGAGCAAGGGCAAGGTTGCAAGCAACTTCACCAGCGGCGGATGCTCGGGATTTATGGCAAAGTCGCCGTGAGTCCAGTAACTATATCCGGCAAAGATGTGGCAGGCCTCGTCCCAAGTCTGGCTCTCATGATGGATCGAGAGCATTAACTCGGCGACCAAAACTCCAAGCAGCAAAACAAAGGTAAGAAATGCGATGAGGCGATTGCGGCGGTGTGCCAGCGGCCTGGTCCGCGCCTCCGTCGCCGCGACGCTTCCAATGCCGGACGACCAGATAGCCATGCCTCATCTTAACCAAGTAGCTCAACCTTTCAATGGTTGATGCTCTTGGCGAGTTCCAAAAGAGGAACCTTTCGTTACAGAGCTTCAGTTTCCTACAACAAACATGTCCCCGTCGTTTTCTGTATAGATCCTGCCATCCCGCCCGATCGCGACCGGAGTGTAGGCGGCGCCCACAGAGAGCCGCAGAAAAATGTTTCCCTTCAGAGTGCCACCCTGGTTGATTACATACACATTCCCGTCTTCACTGTTGGCGTAAACAGTTCCGGCAGAATCTACCGCCGGAGCGTTCACGCACCATTCGAAGTTCGTGGGGCTTTTATACTTCCATTCAGGTTTAAGGTCGGCATCGAGTTGCGTGATGTAGTAGGGTCCACCGCCGTAGTGATTGTCCTTGGTGATCACAGAATAAGTTCCATCGTGACTGTAAATGGCCGGCGTGACATCCCAGCCGAACGTGTACGAAGTCTGATAGTTTCCGGACGCATCAAGCTTCACCAAATAACCCCGACCGTTTTGGCTGAGAGCTCCGTAGAGAATGCTTGCATCGGGCGTCACTATCGGACTCGAGGAAGAAAGATCGGAAGCATAAGCAATCGCATTTCGCCCGACCAAGCCCCGCAATGAGGTATTCCATTGTGCTGTAAGCCGGCCTGTGCCCACGGCCACAATGTATCCAAAGGCGGAAGTAAAGTGAGCGCGGGAAACGGTGTAGACCGTGAGGCCATCATTCGAGACCACGGGAGCGACATTGAGTGAAGGGCGTTGGTGTCCACAGGGTGCGCCGTCGCAGGTATGGGGCGCTCCGGGTACGATCTCGTCGTAACTCACCGTATGAACCTGGCCTGAGGGAGAGACCTTCACGAGCCACGCGCCGAGAACATCATTGCCCCAGGCATCGGAGGAATCCAGCTTCATTACGTTGTAATAAATGTTCCCGGCCGAGACGGTAATCGGACCAGTGACATAAGTATTGGGATCATCCGTCGGGCCAAAGGGACGATAGTGCGCAATTGTCGTACCGTCGCTTTCGTTAATACGGTACACCGAGCCACCAAAGCCGGGGACGAACACCACGCCCTTACCTAGAGCAGCATGAAAAACAGGTTCCCAGCCGCCTAAGTGATTTCCATCGGGCACCGGTTTCCAGTCACTTTGGAAATTCCATTGTTGAACCAAGCTGGTGCCCTGCCAGACGTACGCGCGTTCATTCCAGATTTGTGTGTTCCAATTATTGGGGCCGGTGTAGGTCCCAGTTTTCGTTTCGAGGAAGACGTGGGATTTATCGACCAACGGGGCTTGATAGTGAATCAGCAGTTCGCCGCCTTCGGCCGCCATTTCTTGGGCGGCAAATGGATCAAAGTTGACGCTGGTCACTTTTTGAGTCGGACTCTGTCCGACAGCGGGAGATGAACCTGAGTGTTGGGCGGTGCGTCCCCATTGAGGCCAATCCTGGGTCTGCGCACTGGAGGTAAGACAAGCGAAAACAAACACGACCGCACAGGCGGCTACACGGGCCGAACTAGTCATGAATCGATCCTTGCATTGCTGGAGTTGAGTTGCGCCGATTCCCACGCTGAAGGAGCGCGCGCTGTTAAGTGGGGGTAGTTTCCACCGGTTCGCGAACCGCTGTCAATATGCAAGGTTTTGCGTAGGCAGGATGGATTACATAACAAGAATGCGGGACAGGTGAAGAACCTGTCCCGTATCGTGCTCGCCCTAGTTTACGTCGAACTGCTCTTGGTGCAGCGCCGGATCGCTCTTCACAATGACCGTCTTCTTGGTCATCTCTTCCATTTCCAGCAGGGCGCGTCCGTTGTTCGATTTAAGTGCCTTAGCTACTTCCGGATTGACTCGCAGCATCACGTCAGCCGAATCGATGTGCTTCGCCACTTTGCGCAACTCAACGTAGATCTCGTTGCAGATGGTGTTTACCGATTTCACAAAGCCAGTGGATTGACAATACGGGCAAGGCGATCCGATGGTCCTCTCCAGCGATTGCTTGACTCGCTTGCGGGTGATCGCGACCAGTCCGAAATCGTTGAACTGGAGAACCTTTGACGGAGCGCGATCGCTGCGCAAAGCCTCTTCGAGTGCCTGCATGACCTTCTGGCGGTTGCGGCGTTCGTCCATGTCGATGAAGTCGATCACGATGATCCCGCCGAGATCCCGTAACCGAATCTGGCGAACGATTTCCTTGATGGCATCGACATTGGTTTTAACGATCGTATCTTCCAGGCGAGCGGTCTTGCCCACATATTTTCCCGTGTTGACATCGATCGCAACCAGGGCTTCGGTTTGGTTGATCACGATGTATCCGCCGCTCTTCAGCCAGACTTTCGACTTCAGAGCTTTATCGATTTCTTCCTTGAGCCCGAACTGTTCGTAGAGCGGGATCTCCTTCGTGTAGAGCTTCACTCGCCGGACTAGCGCGGGCTGAAAGCGATTCGCAAATCGCAGAATGCGCTCGTATTCCTGCTCATTGTCGACCCAGATCGCGGAAAAGTCGGAGGTCACCTGGTCGCGCAGCACGCGCTCGACGACATTCAGGTCATGGTAAATAAGCGCGGGAGCCTTGCCATTTTCTGCACGCGTTTTGATCTCGTTCCAGAGTCCCTTCAAGAAACGAATATCCGCACGAAGCTCTTCCTCGTTCGCCCCTTGCGCGGCAGTTCGGACGATAAATCCTCCGTGACCGTTCTCGCGCTCGCTCAGGATGATCCGCTTCAGGCGCTGGCGTTCATCTTCCGAAGCAATCTTGCGCGACACACCAGTGTGATTCACCGTCGGCATATAGACCAGGAAGCGTCCCGGTAGGGCGATGTGGCTTGTGATCCGGGCCCCTTTCTTTCCGATCGGTTCCTTGGCGATCTGGACCAGGATTTCCTGCCCTTCTTTCAACAGGTCGGTAATCTGGGGCAATTGCTGCGGTTCACGACGGCGCTGAAAGCGTTTTCCGCCGCGGCGTCCACGGCCGGGACGGCGATCGAACGAAGGTCGTCCCGCACGCTGCGTATAGCCTGCCGTCCCCGATGGGGCGCGAACTTCCACGCGGGCATCTACCGTTCCGTTGCCTCGCGCTTCGGCATCAAGCGCAGCCTCAGCTTCGGCCTGGGCCTCTTCGATTTCAGCTTCCTCGAATTCTTTCTCTTCTGCCTCGGCGGTGGCTTCATCCACAATCTCTTCGGTCTCGTCAGGCTCTTCCATCACCGAAGTTAACGGATGCTCGTGAGCCTCAACCGCAGGCTCGCTGGACGCCGCAATCTCGTGCTCGTGATACTCGTCTGCCGCGTGAGTTTCCTCTTCCATCTCCTCGAAGGTGGCGTCCTCTTCTAGTTCTTCAACGTAGGGAGTGATATCGACGTCATCTTCTTCTTCGATTTCTTCCTCTTCCATCGTCTGGGTCGGCTGAGTTTCGACTGCATTAGGCTCCTCCGTTATCTGCGACGTGAAGGAAGGTTGCGGTTCGTCTGCCTCTTCTTCATAAACTTCTTCATGCACTTCCACAGTCGCTGCCTGAACATCTGTGGCATCGAGCTGCTCGTCTTCGTGATCCCGTTCTCGCTCGGAAGCGGTTTGCGGTTCCGCGAAGGCCGCGCTCTGCTTAGGTTCAGCCTCCGTTTCAACGGCCGCTGCTTTTGCGAAAAGAGGTTCATCCTCCGGAAAGCTCGCCGACACAGCTGGAGAAGATTTCGGAGCCTCCGTCGGGCTTTCCATCGAACGCGGCGCCTGCGCACTCTGTGCCAACCGCTGATACTTGGAAATCGACTCCCCGGGCAAAAGGATCGGCTGGTATCCGGGAGGAGGTCCGTAGTCAGATCGCGAATCGGAGCGGGACGTCCGATCGTTACGCGAGAACTCCCGCGATTGGTCGCGCGACGTTTCCGTCGGCCGGGCGTACTTCGATTCCGGCATACGCTCGCCACGACGCCCGCGGCGCCGGCGACGTCCGCGATAGCTGCCTCGGTCTTCGCCGGAATCGCGCTCGTTTTCGTCTTCGCGTGCTTCGGCGGTGACAACAGGCTGAGCATCCGGCTTTTCTTCCCCGGTTGAGCCCTCGTCCTCAAAACCCGGACTCTCAATCACAAATGGTTGAGCGTCATTTCGCGGCTGAAACTCCGCCTTGGTCTCTGCTTTGAACTGCGGTTCGGGACGGCGGCTGCTTTCGCTTGATCCGTTACTCCCCTTCGTGGGGATCTCTTCAATTTCGTCTCCCTCTTCGACTTCCATGAAATCGGAGACGTAGAGGAAGGCGTCGCGCTCGAGTCCGATATCAACGAATGCCGACTGCATTCCGGGAAGAACGCGGGTAACGCGACCTTTGTAGATGGATCCTGCGAGGGTGTACTCGTTTTCGAGTTCGAGGTAAATTTCGGCTAGCTGATCGTCTTCTACCAACCCCACCTTGGTCTCATGGGGGGTAGAAGACACAAACAATTCTCTGGTCATGCAAATGCTCCGGTCTGTGGCCCTTTCATGGCCAACAGAATCACCGGGACAATGGCAGGAACGGACGGATAGGATCAAGCATAGCGATACCTCGCCGCGCTAGGGCGAGGCTTGGTCCTCGGAGTCTTCTCCGAAACCAGTTTCGTGGCAGCTGCGTGAAAATCGTTCGCACTGATCGCATTGCGCTCCACCGGGTTTGTGACCGCTCTCCCTGTTCTCTTCTGCAGAGACCCTAAGGGGGGCCGTTACCTGCCTGGCAGCGCCTTCAGCTTCAATCCTGTCCGGCCCCTAACTGCGGTTTGGCCGGTGAGTGCCTTCTTACGTGAAGGCGGTCGTAATCTTGTTTTAGCCGCAATGGCAAGTGCGGCAATTCTTCCCTGCCAATCTTCGCCTGCTCAGTTCACGAAACGGCGCATTCGAACATTCATCACGATACCCAGCGCCAAAAAAATGAACAGTACAGAAGACCCGCCGTAACTCATCAACGGCAGGGGGATCCCTGTGACCGGCATAAAGCCGACCACCATGCCGACGTTCACCAGGATATGGAAGCTAAGCACAGCGACCACACCCATCACCACGAACGTGCCGGCGCGGTCGGGCGCCGTTTGCGCGTTCTGGGTCAAACGCATCAGCACAATAAAGTATAACAGCAGAACCCCGAGAGCTCCTACAAACCCGTGAGCCTCGGCAAAGGCCGCAAAAATGAAATCGGTTTGCGGCACGGGGAGAAACGAAAGCCGAGTCTGGGACGTCTCTTTTGCGCCCCAGATCCCGCCGGATCCGACAGCAATCAAAGATTGAATGACTTGGTAGCCGGAGCCCTGCTTGTCGGCCTCCGGTTCCATGAAGCTGACCAGCCTATCCTTTTGATAAGGCTTGAGCTTATGCCAAGCCAGAGGCATGGCCATGCCCGCCAGGAGCAAGACCGCGATTGCCTGCTTGGCGCGCAAGCCTCCAAGGAACAGTCCCATGATCGCGATAGGGATGTAAGTAAGAGCGGTGCCAAGGTCCGGTTGCACTAAAACCATCAGCATCGGCACGCCAACGATTGCACCAGCCTTCAGGAAGTCGGGCCACGAGAGTTCCCGCTGGTGCAGGTCAGCAAAGTATTTAGCCACCGCGAGAATAAGGATGAGCTTGACCCATTCCGAGGGTTGGAAGTGCTGCCCACCGGGAAGCTTGATCCAGCGGCGCGCGCCAAGATATTTTTGTCCAAAGATCATGACCGAAATCAACGACCCTATGGCGATGATGTACATCCAGTGCACCCGGTCGAGAAGTGCCTGGTAGTTGATCAGGCTGACCAGGAACATGCCCGCAAGGCCACCCGCGATCCAGTAGATCTGCTTGATATGAGCACCGACGAACTTGGTGTGCTCGGTAGCATTACGAATCTCAAGCACGCCCAGTCCGCAGATCATCAGGACAAAGGCCAGAAGAAGCCAGTCGAAATCACGGAATGAAACGTATCGGGACATTCTCTTAGTCGGTAGTCGCTCGTCGTTGATGGTTCGTCGAAATCATGAATACTCTTCTAATTCACCCCTGGTGCTGCGGCAGCCAGCGGCGCCGGCTTCTTCGGCACGTCGATCTCAAAGTGCCCGGCGTGCAATGAGTTCTCCTGCTCTGGAGTTGTCCACACGGCTCCGACATCTGCCTTGCCATCCACCTGCGCAACCTTGTTGGGTAGGCGACGCTGCTTTTCCACGTAGGCCTTAATTACCTGCGAAGCCACACGCGCGGCCAAGTATCCATGCTCGCCTTCTTCAAGTAAAGCCGCCACAACGATCTCGGGATTACGCCGGGGCGTCACGCCCACGAACCAGCCGTTGTCTTTGAACTTTGACTTTCCATTGGCGATTTTCGCCTTGAGAGCATTGCTGATGGTCTGTGCGCTACCGGTTTTGCCGGCGAAATCGATTCCTACCAGATGCGCGCTGTTTGCGGTTCCGATGGGAGAGACCACGTTTGCCATGGCGTCTGTAATGATCGTCCAGCTATTCGGATCGATTGGGATCTTTACCACATCTTCTTGCTCGGAAACCGGCTTGATGTTGCCGGGAAATTGGGCGGGGAATGCGACGTGTGGACGATGCATGACACCGCCGCTCGCGATTCCGCCGATGGCCCGCGCCAACTGGATCGGTGTCGTTGCCACCGCTCCCTGGCCAATGCCGACCGAGATCGTCTCACCTGCATACCACTTCTGCTTGAAGTTACGGATCTTCCACTCTTCCGAGGGCATGACACCCGTGACCTCTTGCGGCAGGTCAATTCCCGTCTTCTGCCCCAGACCGAACATAGTTGCGTACTTCGCGATTTTTCCAATTCCCAACTTTTCAGCCAGCGTGTAGAAGAACACGTCGCAGGACTGGTAAATCGCCTTGCTGATATCCACCACTCCGTGAGTGCGATGCTCCGAGAGCACCCAGCACTTGAAGAACCTTCCGTAGAAACTTGCGCCTCCCGTGCAGTTCACGTGCATGTCCTGGGCGATGCCTTCCTGCATGCCTGCGGTGGCCATAATGATCTTGAACACCGATCCGGGTGCCAGTTGCGCCTGGATTGCTTTGTTCAACAACGGGTGATTCTCGTCGTTCACCAGCGAGTTCCACTCGTTGCGGGAGATGTGCACTGCAAAATCGTTGGGGTCGAACGTAGGCCGGCTTACCATCGCGAGAATCTCGCCTGTGCGAGGATCCATCGCAACCACAGCGCCGTTCTTCCCTTCTAGGGCTTCCTCTGCCGCGATCTGCAAGTCGATATCGACGGTGAGCTTCAACTGATGGCCGGGTTCGGCTGGTTTTTCACCGAGTTCACCGACAGTCTTTCCGCGGCTGTTAACCACTTCCTGCCGTGACCCGTTGATTCCCATCAGGGTCGGGTTGTACTCCAGTTCGACTCCCGATTGCCCAACCACGTCTCCAGGGTTGTAAAGTTCCCATCGCGGTTGGTTCAGCATCGATTCGCTCACTTCCCCGACGTATCCGATTAAGTGCGCCATGAAGCCATTGCGCGGATAAAGCCGCCGGTGCGCCATGATGGTGTCGAGCTCCGGTAGTTCGTTCTTGTGCGCCTCGATAAAGGCAAGCTCGTCGGGAGTGATGTCGTCTTTTAAATAGATCGGCTGGTATTGCGGGACCCCGATGAATCTCTTGATGCGATCGCGCACATCGTTCGCATCCATGTGCAGGCCTTGCGCGATAAGGGCCGAATCTGCCATCAAGTCGCGAGAGGAATCACGCAACAGGAGCGCGGTGAAGGATGGATAATTGTCCACGATGATGCGACCTTCGCGGTCAAGGATCTTTCCACGCGGGGCTAAGATTGGAACATTGCGGATGCGGTTCTTCTCCGCGAGAGAGGCGTAGAGATCGCTTTGCGCCACCTGCAGGCGCCAAAGTCCATACGCCAGGATAAGGAAGACGCCCAGGATGATGTACTGAACGGCCGTTAGGCGGAACGCCGAAACTTTTTCATCACGACCAAACATCAGCTGCTTTCAGCCCCTTCTTAGCACACTGAAGGGCACTGTTCCTTTCGACGCACTCGCACACGCTTCCGCCGGGACGGGATCCACTTGGGACAGAGTTGGTGGAGTTGAGAGTATTGTAACGCCGCAAGCCGCCGGAAAGTATTGCTCTCTTCGGTGACGAAGGTCATAGGAATGTAGAAGGAAGCCCATCGATTCCGTCGGTGATTCCCTGATTCTTCCCTCGGCGCTGGTTTGCAACCTGCTCCCGACTAAGCCATCGGACCTAGCGTTCTGCTTTGTAGAACGCTTTGTCCTGCCTGATCCGAGGCCGGACTCGAGCAGGTTACTTTAGGGCGGCAAGAGATTCAGATCACGGAAATCAACATGGGATTCCTTGATAATGTTCGGGCACACATCTTGTTTTGTTGGAAGATCTGTCCTCATGCATGACCGACGTATCGAACCGCGAACCCCGCTCCAGCTTCCTATCCGCATTTGGGGCCTCGACGCAAAAGGCTCTCCTTACACTCAAAGCGCAGTTGCCAGCAGTATTAGCTTCAATGGCGCGCTCGTTTCAGGCATTCAGATCCGATTGCGGCCCGGCGATCTGATCGGCATTCAGCATCAAGACAAACAAGCACGCTATCGTGTGGTGTGGGCACGGGACTCTGGCGGGGAGCAGAAGAATCAGGCTGCCGTGCAAAGAATCGAAGGCTGCGAGTGCCCGTGGAGTGAGCTATTGCCGCATGCCGCTGAAGCTGCTGCCAGGTAACTCAGGTTCTTTGCTTGAAGCGATCCAGGACTGCGAAGAAAGCTACGGCTAGAGCGGCGTTCGCGAGCGCCGAACCTAGTTCGTGCGGCCAATTCCAGTGAAGGGTGATTGAAAGCAAGCCGCGTGCGACCAGGAAGTAGGCGCCCTCGTGTATCAAGTAAAAAAATAACGTAACCAGGAATCGCGACGCCGCGTTTTCGACGTCGATCTTCACGCCAAGCGATGATGCACCATAACCAACTACCGTCTTGGCGATCCCGAAAACTCCGATGGGATGATGTGTAAGCGCATCTTGCAAGAGCCCAATGGCTGCGCCGGTCAGCAGGCCGGTCACCGGACTGCGCCGCGCCAGAGCGAAGAAGATCACCACAAGCAAGGGCAGATCGAAGATCGAAAAGAAGTGCAGCCTCAGTGGAATAAACGCCTGCAGAAAAAGCGCAGCCAAAGGAATTGCAATGGCTACAGGAACACTAAAGCGGTAAACCTCCACTTGCTCCTGCGATGTGTAAGTGATGGGCACGCTAGTGTGGCTTGTCGTCCGATGATGGTTCGGTGGTTGGGGGCTGAGGCTTCGGCTTGGGTTGGGCCGGGTTCGGTGTGGGAGTTCCAACGTGCCGAGTGGTATCCGGAGCAACGCCTGGAGTACTAGTCGAATTCGCCGGAATCGTACTGCTCGGAGGTTTCTGAGCCTGACTCGGGGCGACTTGCTTAGGTGGAACAGCGCCAGATCCTTGTAGTGTGTCGGGACTCGCGGACGTGGTTGTTGCAGGCTTCTTGACAGGTGTTGCCGCGTCTACACCCGAGCTCGGAGTCGCACTCCTGCCCACGGGAGGCTTGGCGTTGGTGG
>JADMIO010703381.1_pt1 | contig 18437 bp, 12 predicted proteins | sample 8958161 | NCBI WGS metagenome assembly JADMIO01 (sample SAMN16585339, study PRJNA669376) | soil metagenome | isolation source: Crop rotation soil | place: USA: Cullars Rotation, Alabama | collected 2011 | reverse complement strand
CCGGCCCGGTTACGCCGTGGTGGCCCAGCGGTCGCCGAGGCCCAACTGGTCGAACAGGAAGGCATACCGGTCGGTTGTCTGGTCGATGGTCTGGTCGAGTGTTCCGGCGAGGTGGCCCGCGGACTCCAACCGCAGCAGCACCGGCCGCTCGGATGCCGTTGCCTGCTGGAGCCGGGCGGTCATCTTCTTGGCGTGCCAGGCGTCGGCGCGCGTGTCGTTCACGCCGGCCGTCAGAAACACGGCCGGATAGCCTGTCCCGTCGGCAACGTTGTGGTAGGGCGAATACGCGCGCAGGACTGCGAACATCTCGGGATCCTCGACCGTGCCGAACTCGGTCGTGTTGAATCTGCCGTTGGTGGTGGTCTCCGATCGCAGCATGTCCATCACCGGTACCGCTGCCACCACCGCGCGGGCTATGTCGGGCCGCTGGGTGAGCACGGCGCCCATCAACAGACCTCCGTTGGAACCGCCCATGATGGCCAGCCGTTCGCGACTGGTGATCCGGCTGTCGTGAAGGTGGTCCGCGCACGCGATGAAGTCGTCGAAGCAGTTCTGCTTGTCGGCGAGCCGACCGCCGTGGTGCCATGCCTGGCCGTACTCACCGCCGCCGCGGATGTTCGCGATCACGTAGACCCCGCCCCGCTCCAGCCACAGCAGCATCTCGGGGTTGAACCGCGGCACCAGCGAGATACCGAAACCGCCGTATGCGGTCAGCAGCGCCGGTGCTGTCCCATCCCGTGGTGTGCCGGGCGCGGCTATCACGTTCAGGGGGATACGCGTGCCGTCTTTCGACGTCGCGAACTCCCGGGTCACCGTGTACCCGTCCAGCTCGACCGAGGTGGTCGTCGTCAACGCCGTCGGCTGCGGCGCCTGGTCGTCAGCCGCCACCCACCAGGTCGCGGGGGCGGTGAAGGACTGACACGACCAGGCGATGCGATCCTGCCCCAACCGCGAGAGCGCAGCGGAGTACGACGACACCGAACTCACCGCGGGAATCCGCACCGCAGGCCGCGGCCGTCCCCGGTCATCGAAGGCGCGCATCTGTTGCGGCCCACCATCTATGTCCACGAGCCAGACCGTGTCCCGGGTGACCGCCAGGTCTTCGATGCTCAGGTCGCCGGTCGGCACGATCTCGACGGCATCGGCGACCGTGGCACCGTCGGTCATCGCCAGGCGCAGCAGCTTTCCGCGCGGAGCGTCTCGGCGGCAAAGCAGGTAGAGCGCATCGGTACCGAAGACGGCGTGCACGCACTCGTCCGCGATGTCGGCCGCCTGCCACCAGGTACCGTCGGCACTTTGGCTGCGGAGAAAGATCTGCCACTGTCCGCCGTCGCCCTTCTGCACCCGGTCCATCGCCCAAAGGCCGTCGCCAGAGGTGGACAGGAAGTTCTCCGCGATCCGCGCGTCGGCGAAGCAGCCGGCCAGGTCGACCCGGTCCGGCGCGCCGCCGAACTCGCGCAACCACACCTGTTGCTCGAAGCCCACGGGGTCGGCGCAGCGGGTGTACCACATCGCCGAGCTGTCGTGACGCCAGGCCACCGAACCGCCCATCAGGTTCACGTGCGCGATGGGCTCGTCGACAACCTGCCCGCTCGCCACGTCGTAGAGGTACAGCGACCCGTCCTCCGTCCCGTGCTCCGACAAGGAAACCGCCACCTGCCTGCCGTCAGGGGACGGGACGAAGAAGTCGATGGTGGTCTCCCCCGACGGGTCGATGGCATACGGATCCACGACGACACGCTCGGTCGCCAGGTCGTCGAGGTCGGTCAGCGCCACCAGGAATGGTTGCTGCCGCGGGGTCTGCACCTTCAGCGCGAAGAACGTGCTTCCGCCGCATGTGAGCGCCCTGTATGTGGTCATCTCAGCCTTCAGCAGCTGCTCGACCCGCGTCCGCAACGCCTCACGCCACCGCAGCCCCTCGAAATACGCACGCGTCAACTGCAGTTGGGCCGTTGTCCACGCGATGGTCTGCTCCGACGACGCGTCCTCCAGCCACCGGTAGTCCTCGGTGACCTCAACCCCGTGATGAACGCTTGTCACCGGAATCCGCGGCGCCGGCACAACAGGCAGCTTGGTCATGTAACCAGTCAATAGCCAAAGCGCACCGTACGCAACCGGCCGAGTGGCGACGAGGCACTCAAGCAATTGCGGCATCAGGATTTCGTACCCGTGAGCGGCGCCGTATCGGTCGGGCTGTGCGGCGCGGCGTGTCGTTGTGCCGCGGCGGGCGTTGTACACCAGGATCCGCCTCACGCCTCCACTTTGGACATACTGTCCACACACGACTTGACAAGCCCGACCGCCTTTACCAATAGTCATGCGCATGCGCCGATTCTTTACGCTTCTGCTCACTTCGATCCTGGCCGTCGTCGCTGCTCCCGCCCCGGCCAAGGCGGTCGAGTACCCCGCAGGCCGCCACATCTACTCGGTGGCGCTGGGCGCGATTCCGGCACCAGGCGTGACGACCGGACCGGTCTGGGTGCGCCTTGCGCTGTACTACTTCTTCGGTGACGGCACGGTCCGCGAGGGTTTCTGGTTCTGGAACCGCAACCAGGCGATCGGGGCGGCAAGCACCGGCATCACCACCACCGGCTGCGACAACTGCACCGTGCGCACGGCCGCCGGCTTCGAGGGCGGCGGGAAGTCGCTCACCGGCACGTACACCAACGTCAACGGCGTCATCACGATCACCTGGTCGGCAAGCCAGGTGGAGACCTGGCAGGTCACCGAGCCCACCACCGATCTGGCGCGGATGGATCTGCTCAGTTCCAACTACGGCGCCAGGGTCGGCTGGGCCTTCGGTAGCAACGCTTCCAACGACGCGTACACCACCATGAGTGCGGTGCCCCGCAAGTCGTACCTCGGCCGGTACGCCAGCTTCAACACGGTCGGCATCCAGGGCCCCAGCATCATGAACCTGCAGGACTACCAGCAGTGCCACGCCAACTGCCTGAGCTTTCTGAGCGCACCGTCGACGGCGTGCAGCGCCTGCCCCGGCGGCGGCACCTCCTCACCGATCCGCTACTACCTGGCCGGGGCGGGCAAGAAGACCTACTACGAGCATTGGTGCCGCTGCCTGACCACGGCCAACTGCTACACCGGCGGCTCGCATCGCAAGCCGCTGCTGGAGGTGCTCGGCGACACCGGTACCTTCCACGGCTGGGTCGGGGTGGAAGCCTCGAACTTCACCGCCAACAGCGGCTTTTTCGCCGTGACCTACCACGTCGACATCTAGACGCCACAGCCAAAACTCCAGGGTGCACGCCTCGCTGCTGGTCATGGGCGGGTATCGAACCACCATGACGTTGTAGGTGCCACCCCTTCAAACGGACTTCACCCGCATGAGTGTACTTTTTGGACCCGCCCGAGCGGTCGTAGCAGACTAGCCGGCGAACACCAGTAAACGGGGAGGTAGACCCATGCGGTCACAAGTTCGTTCCGTCCTGATCTTCTTCGTCGCCGCAGTCGTGGCGGCCCTCGTCGCACCGCCCGGCGCCCACGCCGCCGGCACCATCCCGTCCCACCTCAACCTCAGCCTCAACAACCCGTCCTGCACCGGCTGCACCGTCTCCGGCACCGTCGGTCTGCTGTTCGACGACTACGCCGACACCACCGGATCCGTGATCCACCTCCAGCGCACCCTGAACGGCGCGGTCACCAACCTACCCGACTATGTCGTCGGATCGTCTGACTTCTGGTTCTACGACTATCCTCAGGTCGAAGGGGTCTACGAGTATCTGGCCACCTTCGACGGCGACGACCTGCACGCCCCCGCCCAGGCCACCGCCTCGGTCACCGTCGAGCGGCAACAGTCCTATGTGGGCATGAACGTCTGGACCGGCCCGGCCAACACCGTGTATTTCTATGTCGGTTTCGCTGTCGGCTTCTCCGGCTGCCACACCAACTGCGAGGTGGTCGTCACCGCCGCCACCGAAACCCGCGAGTGGGAGGTTGCCCGCTTCACCTTCCCACAGGGCAGCGGTACCTCGCCCACGATCAGCTTCAAACGGCAAGGTGCGACGAAGGTGACCGCCTCATACGCGGGAGACGGCTACTACCTGCCGGCGCAGTCGACATTGCCTGTGCCGTAAGCATTCTAGGCAACAGGTTGACAAGGCGCAGCCCTTCGCCCAACCAGCGGCTCACCCTGAGGCGCGTTCAACCGGCGCCTCGGGCGAGCCTGGAAACACTACCCGGCAGCAGAAAGCCTGCTGCCACAGCGCGTCGATGAGAGGGTCAGGTGCGGGTTTCCACCCTGACGCTGACGATCTGGTAGTTCGTGCAACGGGTGGAGGAGGTTTGACCCACGGCGACCCAAGGCCCTTCGCACGCGATGAGGCCCACCGATGGGTCGAAGTGCCGCTGCACCATGACGACGCGGTGCTGGCCGGAGCCTGTGGTGCACAGGCTGCTCGCGGAGTTGCTGGTGTTGCTGATGGTGCAGTTACCCGGGCCCGGCGCGGGTGGCGGCGGTGGGATGAGCTCACGAACGTAGAGGAGCTGGTTCGGGGATCCGTTGCCCGGGTTGCCTACCACGTTGCCGGTGGCGCTGTTGAGCAGGGTGTCGCGGACCTGTTGCGGGGTGAAGGACGGATTGGCCCCGAGCACCAGCGCGGCGGCGCCGGCGACGTGCGGGCTGGCCATCGAGGTGCCGCTCATAATGGTCGACGCGGTGTCATTGAAGGTACCCGCCGACAGGATGCTCGAGCCTGGGGCGAAGATGTCCACACAGGTACCGAAGTTGGAGAACGACGAGCGAAAGTCGCCGCCGTCGGTCGAAGCGACGGTCACCGCCGACAGGTTGCGTGCCGGTGATTGGCCGCAGGCGCTGGCATTGTCGTTGCCGGCCGACACCGCGGTCGTCACCGAGGCACCGATCAACCCGGTCACCGCCTGATCCAGGGAGCTGCTTCCGCCTGAAACGCCGAGGCTCATGTTCGCCACGGCGGGCCTGACGGCGTTCGCGGCGACCCAGTTGACGCCGGCGATGATGCCTGCGACCGTGCCCGTGTTGCCGCAACCGAGCACCTTGACCGCCACCAGGCGGACCGCCTTGGCGACGCCGAACTCCAAACCACCGGCGGTGCCGGCGACGTGCGTGCCGTGACCATGGCAGTCGGTGTCGATGCCGTCCCCGGTGGTGTTGGTGCCCCAGCTCGCACGGCCGGCGAAGTCGGAGTGCGTCGTGCGGATGCCGCTGTCGATGATGTATGCCGTCACGTTGCCGGCCGTGTTCGGGTATGTGTACGACTCGTCCAGCGGCAGGCTTCGCTGGTCTATCCGGTTCAGTCCATAGGACGGCGGGAACGCCTGGGTGTCGTCACCGGACACGATGTGGTTCTGCTCGACGAAGGCCACCGCTGGGTCGGCGGCCATCCGGGTCGCCGCCTTGGCGTCCATCCGGACCTCCGCACCGCGCAATGCCGCGCTGTATATCCGTGCCACCGTGCCGCCGTGTTTGCCCGACAGCCGGTTGAGCGACGACCCGACTGCCGCCCGGTCGACCGCGCTGTCCTTGAACACCACGATGTAGCTGTCGGCGACGGCCGTGACACCGCCTGCCCGGCGGATAACACCGGTCGGTTCCGCCGCTGATGCCGGTGTCGCGACGGACACCATGGCCAGCGCGGTCACCGCCACCCATCCAAACCTTCGTGAACTACCCATCTGCCGCCCCTCTGCGAAGGCCCGCCGGGCAATGGCGGACGGGCAGAACGGTAAAAGCGTGCACCCGCCGTTCGCGTCCGTAATCTTGCTGAATTGAATACTGACGTTTGCTCGCCGCATGTCCTATGTGGACTGTCCAGAAGCGACAGCGATTCAGTAGCCGATTAAGTAGCTCTACGGACGCGCCGCACCCGAAGACACGCCACCGTTACCGGCAAGTGCTTACAGCACACCAGAAGACAAGGAGGGCCTCGTGAAACGAACCCTGCAATGGCAGGCGGTGGCCGGTCTGGCGCTGGCAATGGTCATGGGCGCCACGTCGGCCGCGCAAGCCAAACCGCCCGCCGACGACCAGTCCGGCAGCATGAGTTCCATCGCGCGCACCAGTGACGGGCGGGCGGTGGTCAGCGAGGCCGTCGCCAAGGACGTGGTTGCCTATTGGACGCCCGAACGCATGGCGGCGGCGGTCAATCTCGACCTCGTGAAGGTCACCAGCGCCACGGCGTCATCGATCCGCGATCGCAAGCCCAGCGGGCCGCCGATGAGGACCGAACCGGCGGCACCGACGGTCGCCGACCACAGTGGCTTCGCCACGCTGGTGGTCCCGACCGCGTCGATAACCGTCGGCAAAGTCTTCGCTACCCTGCCCGGCGGCGGATCAGGCATGTGCTCGGCCGCCACGCTGAACACCGGGAAGAAGCGGCTTGTCGTCACGGCGGGTCATTGCGTGCACCAGGGCGCCGGTGGCCGGTGGCTGACCAACTGGCAGTTCGTCCCGGGGTACAGAAACGGCGTCCGGCCCTACGGCACGTGGGCTGCCTCCGAGCTCACCGCACGGACCGCGTGGATCAACACCGGTGACCCTGCCGAAGACCTCGGCATCGCCATCATGAACACCAACGGTGCGGGTCAGAGGATCGTGGACGTTGTCGGCGGCAACGGCTCATCGATCAACTACGGTTACTCCATCAATATAACGTCGTTCGGCTACCCGGAGGCCATAAACAACGGCCAGACCCTGCAATACTGCCAGGGCCCCACGTCGTACCTGATCGACCAGCTCATCGTGATGCCGTGCAACATGACACAGGGCGCGAGCGGAGGCCCCTGGATGCGTCTGTACGACAACTCCACCGGCTACGGGTACATCAATGGCGTCAACAGCCTCAGCAACCTCAACGGCAGTCTCGTCAGTCCGTACTTTGACGACACGTTCAAGGAACTCATGCTCTACGCCGAGGGCAGATCGCCGTTCTGAGGTGACCCGCAAGCTCGGCACGCATGCAGCTGCCGAGCTTGCGGCGGACCCGGCGTCACCCGGCTCGAGATCTGCGGGGCATGGCCGTAAAGCGATGGGAAACACGCTAAGCCATTGCCTTTCTCAGCTCGCTCAGCCACTCGATGCCCATCCGGCGGCCGTCGGGGAACTGGTCGTCGCGATCCCAGCGCCACATCGTGACCATCGCCAGCACGAGGGTTCGGCAGTCTCGCAGCAGGTGCTCGACAACGCCCGGGTAGTGGTCGGCGGCCTCGTCGGGCGCATGGGCCAGGTCGAACTCGATCGGCCCGCGGCAGCACGTCTCGAAGTCGATGAAAAGCGGGCCGGTCCGCGTCGACAGCAGGTTGCCCGGATGCGGTTCGCCGTGCAGAAGCTGTTCGGGCCGGCCGCTGTCGCTGACCGCCCGGCGCAGGCGTTGCAACGTGCCGGCCAGGAAGGCCCGGTCCGCGTCGGCCAACTCCGGCGTCCGATCGCGGTCGGTCGCGAGCATCTGTGCCTGACAAACCCGGTCCGTGAAGTGCGGCGTGGGCAGGTCGATCTCGCGCATTCCGGCGTGCAGCCGTTGGAGCGCGCCGGCGTAGTCCGCGGGTGGGATCGCTTGAGCGGTCACCGGTTCGTAGTAGGTCCATAGGGTGACCACGAAGCCGTCTCCGACAAAGACCTCGGGTACCTCCAGGGCGGCCACCGGGCTCCCGGCCGCGGCCAGCCGCTGCGCGACGTCGACCTCCAACCGGGCGGACCGGTCTGCCTCCGGAGCCACCCGGGCCAGCACGTCGCAGGGCCGCAGGCGCAGGGCGAGCTTGTTCGAGTTGTGCAGGACGACGGCGTCGTGGGCGGTCAGGCCGAGCGAGGAGGCAATCGCCATGGCCGCCCTGGTTGCCCGTTGGGTCTCATCCGCCCGCATCCAGGCACCGTAACCCAGCACGAGTGGCCAGGCAGGCGCATTTCGGAGCGGACAAGCCCGCGCACCGGCGTACCCCCGATCACCGTCCGATCCGGACAGGCTCATAAAACCGGCAGGCGCCATTTTATCGACATATTTCAATGTTAACGTGCTCGACGTATTGACCTATCCCCTCCTGCCGCCGTAGCGTGCGCATCACGCGAAACTATCGGGATTCGAGCGGAAATTGAGGAGGCGTCTACCGGAAAGTGAGGGCAGGGCCTTGATGCATGTGATCAGTGCGGGGAAGTCCCCGCGCAGCAGTTGAGCCAGCCCGGACTTCGCGACGACGCAGGGTCGCGTGAGTGCACCTTCCCACGGTGGACCGCAGCAGGTGCGTGCCCGACGCCGTCATGGGCATCGCACCACCCCACTCCGTCATGGTAGCGGCAATCCCAAGGGCGCCAACGAGTACGCAAAGCAGGAGTCGTCCAACAACGAGCACGCGAACGGACGTTGATCGACGCGGGCGATGCCCGCCGTCGCGACGTCGAGACAACGGCCGCAAGGCACGAGGAACGCGATGTTCGCCAGGTACGCAACAGGCGTGTAGCGGCGATGCGAGACGAAGGAGGCGAATGGCCATGGAGGACAGACCATTGTGGTCCCGGCGCGAAGTTCTGAGGACAGGGGCGGGACTGCTCGGCGCGGCCGGTCTGGCCGCGTGCGGTGACAGCTCGACGCCCGCCCCACCGATACAGGCAGCGGAAGTTCCGAAGGAACTGCTCGACGCCGCGGCGCCGTTGAGGGGCTCCTCGATGGGGATGCTGTCGCAGAAGCTGTACTCGGAGGCGGCGAACGCGGCGCTGGACGCCTCGATCAAGAAGTTCGCCGACGCCACCGGTACGAAGATCGAGAACAGCCTGGTCCAGGCCGACGCCGGTGATGTGGTGGCCAAGATCGACGCCGAGGTGAAGGGCGGCGTGGCGCGTGACCTGGCGTTCATGACCGACTCGCGGTTTGTCGCGCAGTTCCAGGCGCTGGGCGACCTGGAGGACGTGACGGAGATCGTCACGGCGCTGAAGGCCAAGTACGGCGAGCCCACCGCGGAGTCGCAGAACTTCTGCGTCTTCGACGGCAAGTGGTTCGCCGTCCCGTACCACTTCATCGGGATCGGATCGTTCCTGCGCAAGGACTGGATGCAGGAGAAGGGCATCTCCCCCAAGGACGTCTACACCTGGGAGGAGCTGCGGGACCTGTGCCTGGCGATCTCCGATCCGGCCAAGCGCCGGTTCGGCTGGGGGATGACCGTGAACCGGTCCGGTGACGCCAACGGCATGATCGAGGCCCTGATCAATGCCTACGGCGGGTCGATCGCCTCCAACGACGGCAGGAAAGTCACCTTCGACTCCCCCGAGACGGTGCAGGCGGTGACCTTCCTGGGCGACATCTACACCAATGCCAAGTACAAGCCGATGCTGCCGCCGGGGGTGGCCGCCTGGACCGACTCGAGCAACAACGAGAACTGGCTCGCCGGGGTCCTGGGCTATACCCGCAACCAGTTCAGTGTCTACGCGGACTCCAAGACCAAGAAGAACCCCGTTTACGACAACACGCACGTCTTCGCCGACTGCATCGGACCGGCGACCGACAAGCCCCTCCTGCTTGGCCAGTCGCAGGGTTTCGTCGTCTTCAAGGGCACCAAGAACGCCGCGCTCGCCAAGCTTCTGGCGCAGTACCTGATCAGCGCTCCCGCCCTGCTGGGGGTGGCCAAGGAGGCACCCGGCCTGGCGCTGCCCGCCTGGGAGAAGGTCTGGGACGCCGACCCGTTCTTCACCAGTGGTGACCCGGCGTTCCCCATCATGCGCAAGATAACCCAGCAATCGCTGCCGTTGTCGACCAAGAACGGCCTGAACTTCCCGCAGAAGGCCAGCGCGGGCCAGCAGGCCGCTGTCGGGGCCTACGTTCTGACCGACATGATGCAGCAGGTCGTCCAGGGGACGGCGCCGGCACAGGCGGTCAAGGCCGCCCACGCGAAAATGGTGTCGATCTTCACCCAGCAGGGGCTGCCGCAGTGACGTCGGTGCGTCCAGCCCCGGCCTTGGCGGCAGGTGCATCCTCGCCGCCGGGGCCGGGCTCCCGCACGGCGACCCAGCGCCGGCTGGGTCGTGACTGGCGGCTGGCGGCACTGTTTCTGGCTCCCACGGCCCTTTTGGTCGGCGCGCTCGTCCTCGTGCCGATCGTCCGGTCGATCGTCACCAGTACGACGGAACGCCACGGGCAGGACAGCGTGTTCGTCGGTCTGGACAATTACATTGCTCTGATCGGCGACGAGCAGTTCCGCACGGGCGTGGAGAACTCGTTCGTCTTCACCGCGTACGCCGAGGTGTTCAAGGTGGTGCTGGGGCTGTGCGCGGCCCTGCTGCTGCACTATCGGCGCCGTGGACGGGCCGTGCTGGCGGGGCTGCTCCTGGTGCCGTGGGTGGTGCCGACCGTGGTGACGGCGTTCAGCTGGCGCTCGCTGTTCGACCCGATCTTCGGCAGCATCAACGTGCTGCTCACCGACTCGGGGATCGGGCCGTTGCTGGCCAGTGCGCATCTGGTCGACAGCTGGCCCGCGGGCTGGCTGTCGGACGCGTCGCTGGCCATGCCGTCGGTGATCCTCGTCAACGTGTGGAAGGGGGTGCCCTTTTTCACCGTCGCTTTCCTCGCGGGGTTGAAGGCCATCCCCGCAGATTTGTACGAAGCGGCGACCGTCGACGGCGCCTCGTCATGGCATCGGTTCGTGCACGTGACGCTGCCCGGACTGCGCCACGTGATCACCGTGACGGTGACCCTGTCGTCGATCTGGACGTTCAACAACTTCGACCTCATCTGGTTGCTGACGCAGGGCGGCCCGGGTGATGTGACGGCGCCGTATGTGCTGGTCGCCTACTCGAAGGCGATCCTGCAGCTGCAGTTCGGTGCGGGGGCGGCGGTCACGCTCGTGATGCTGCCGGTCATCGGCGGGCTCGTGTTCATCCTGGTCCGATTGCTGCGCAAAGACACCGCAGACACAGGCACCGAGCGACCCTGGCGGATCGCTGCGGCACGGCGGGCCGGAGCGGTACGGAAGGCGCTGCCGTGGGTCGTCGCCGCGGCGGTCACCGGTCTGCTGGCCTGGGTGTCACCGCACATCTTCTGGAAGGCGGCGGTGGTCCTCGGGGTGATCCTGCTGGTCGCGGCGGCGATCGGTCGGGGGGTCTCGACGCTGCGGGCCTGGGGACGCCGCCGGGCCTCGTCGCTGATGTCGGGAGTGGGCTCCGCCGTCGCGCTGGCCGGGTTGCTCGCCTTCGCGCTGGGCCCGCTGTACTGGATCGCCGTCACCGCCTTCAAGTCCGAGGGCCAGATCGTCACGCACGCCCAAGATCTATGGCCGACGCCGTGGACCCTTGAGCAGTTCGGCGACCTGTTCACCACCAAGCCTTTCGGCCGCTGGTACCTCAACACGCTGCTGGTCTCGGGAGCGTCGACCGCGGTGGCACTGGTCTGCGCCGCCCTGGCGGGCTACGCGCTGGCCCGGCTTCGGTTTCGCGGTGCGCAGGGTTTCACCGTCACGGTGCTGCTCACCTACGTGATGCCGGGCGCGCTGCTGTTCATCCCGCTGTACCAACTGCTCATCGGGGTTCGGCTCAACGACTCGTTGTGGTCCCTGATGGTGACCTACCCGACCTTCACGCTCCCGTTCGCCACCTGGCTGCTGACGGGGTACTTCTCGTCGATCCCCGTCGAGCTGGAGGAGGCCGCGCTGGTCGACGGCTGCACGCGCCTGCAGGCGTTCGGCCGGGTGGTGCTGCCCCTTGCCAAGCCGGGGCTGCTGGCGGTCGCCTTGTTCACCCTGACCAATGCCTGGAACGAGTTCCTGTTCGCCTTCGTGTTCATCACCAAGGACGAGTACAAGACGCTTCCCGTGGGGATGCAGTCCATGATCGTCGGGGACGTCGTGCCGCAGGGACAGCTCGCCGCGGCGTCGCTGCTCGTCAGCATCCCCGTCGTGGTGATGTACGCCTTCGGGCAGCGCTTCCTGACCGAGGGGCTCACCGCGGGCGCGGTAAAGGGCTGACCTGTCACCGTGCCCGGATCTTAGATATTTCGGAAACATTCGCGGCAGGCCATGGTCGTACACACCGAAATGGAACGGCTGCTCAGGGGCGGGAAGGGCCGGCCGGCAAGCTTCACCTCATCGCGAAACCTAGAGCCGCCTGGGGTTTGTTCACTGTGGACCGGTACCCATGCCTGATTTTTTGATCTTGACTTTGACGGCGTGTCGGCTTTATAGTTCGCAGCAAGGGGCGAAACATTCGTTGAGTTCAGTGTTCTGGGCAGCAGGAACACGCTGAACGTTCGAAAATGCTGGCGAGGGAGCGGTCGGCGCCCGCCCCGTCCCTGTGCTGCGGCACGCGGCCATGTCATGCTTACCGACCCCAAAGCGATCGAAGCATCGAGCTATCTGCGTATAGACCGACGTCATGAGCGCAACAGCTCGATCGACCCCATCGCTTCTCCATGATCGGTCGGTCGATCGACCGACCGATCATGTCAAAGTCCTGGAGGACAACATGAAACGTCGCGTCACGTTCGGGCGCCTCCGAGCCGCGACCATCTTCACCACCGCCGGTGCGATGCTGTGCGCGGCGCTCGCCTTTCCCGTCACGGGCGCTGCCGCCGCGGACGCGTCCACGAAATACCTCGGCATATTCCGCGAGACCAGCCCCACCGACATCGCCCCCGGAACCGTCAGCCGGTACGGGGTCACCCCGGCGAGCGTCATGTGGTTCGACAGCTGGGCCAGTGGCAACGCCTTCAACGCCTCCGCGGCCAGATCCCTGTGGAGCCAGGGCATCATGACGCACTACACCTGGGAACCGTGGAACACCGCGCTGAGCGTCAGCGATCCCAATCAGATCCACCTGCAAGACATCATCAACGGCAACTGGGACAGCTACATCCGAGCCCGTGCCGCCGAGTTCGCCTCGGTCGGCGCACCGATCATGGTGCGATGGGCGCACGAGTTCAACGGCAACTGGTACCCCTGGGGCATTGCCAACAACAACAGCAACCCGGCGCTCTACGTCAGCGCCTACCGGCGCGTGCACGACCTCGTCGTCGCCGCGGGCGCCACCAACGTGCAATGGATCTGGTGCTTCAACAACGACTCCACCCCCAACTCCTCCTTCAACGACCCGGCGCAGTCCTACCCCGGCGACGCCTACGTCGACTGGGTGGGCGTCGATGGCTACAACTGGGGCCTGGCTCCGTCCTGGGATCCGGCCGGCAACTATTGGCGCAGCTTCGATTCCATGTTCTCCAGTGCGTACAGCAGGGCGCGCGGTATCGCCCCGAGGCGTCCGGTGATGGTCGGTGAGTACGCCTCCACCGAGGACGGCGGCAACAAGGCCCAGTGGGTCAACGACATGTCCAGCGTCTTGAATTCGGGGCGGTACCCGGACCTCAAATCGGTCGTCTACTTCGATCAGGACAAGGAGGAGCGCTGGTCGGGCACCTCTTCGTCGGCCGTCCAAACCGCCTTCAGGTCCTGGTTGAGCCAGACCTACATGCGCGGGACCGGAACAGAACTGGCCCAGGTGGCGCCGCAATACCGCGGTGGCGGCGGTGACACGCAGGCACCGTCGGCGCCGGGCAACCTGTCCGCGTCCGGGACCACCTCGTCGAGCACCAACCTGACCTGGAACGCCTCGAGTGACAACGTCGGCGTGTCCGGCTACGACATCCTGCGCGCACCCGGCGCCAGCGGCGGCACGTTCACCCAGGTCGCCACCGCCACCGGCACCTCGCACACCAACACCGGCCTGGCCGCCAACACCACCTACCGGTACCAGGTCCGTGCCCGCGACGCCGCCGGCAACACCTCAGCGGTGTCCAACACCGTCACCGTCACCACCACCTCCGGAGGCGGAGGCACCGGCGGCTGCTCGGCGACGCTGACGGTGCAGGGCCAGTGGGGCAACGGCTACACCGTCCAACCGGTCCGGGTCACCAACACCGGCACGTCCACCATCACCGGCTGGACGGTCACGCTCACCCTCCCCGCCGGGCACACCCTGACCGGCTCGTGGAACGCGACTGTCACCGTCAGCGGGCAGACGGTCACCGCCCGCGGAGTCAGCCACAACAGCACGCTGGCCCCCGGCGCCGTCGGCGAATGGGGCTTCCAAGCCGGCCGCCCCAACGGCAACACCGCCGTGCCCACCGCGGCCACCTGCACCACCCCGTAACAGCACCAAGGCGGGACCACACCCTCGGGTGTTGGTCCCGCCAACCGTCCAGATCAGGCCTGGATCCTTGGCATGGTCAGCCGCGTGGTCAGCCTTTCACGGCTCCGGTCAGGCCTCCCACGATGCGGCGCTGGAACAGGCTGAAGAAGACCAGGGCGGGCACCATCGACAGGGAGGTGAACGCCAGCACCTTGGCGGTGTCCACCGAGTACTGCGAGGCGAAGGCCTGCACACCCAGCGGCAGCGTGAAGGTCGCCTCCCGGTTGAGGATGAACAGCGGCAGCAGGTAGCTGTTCCAGCTGGCGATGAAGGTCAGGATGGCCACCGTGATGACGCCGGGCATGGAAAGCGGCAGCACCATCCGCCAGAAGAAGCCCAGCCGGCCGCAGCCGTCGATCGAGGCCGCCTCCTGGATGTCGTCCGGGATCGCCCGCAGGAACGGGACCAAAATGATGATCGTCGTCGGGATGGCGAACGCGATCTGCGGCAGGATCACCCCGGGCAGCGTGTTCATCAGCCCGATGGTCCTGACCACGATGTACAGCGGTGTGATCGCCACGGTCAGCGGAAACATCAGACCGGCGGCGAACAGCGAATACATCGCGCCCCGCCCGCGGAATCGGTAGCGCGCGAGGATGAAGCTCGTCATGAGGCCGAGGGCGACCACACCGGCGGTGGTACATCCGGCGACGATGGTGGAGTTGGCCACCTCGCGCCAGAACACCTCGCCGCCGAGCACATCGAGGTAATTGGCTATGTTCCACGGCTGCGGCCACCCGGCCGGGTCGGTCGTGATCTGTGCGTTGGTCCGGAAGCCACCGAGGATGATGTAGACGATCGGTGCCAGCATCACCCCGATGAGCAGCAGGGCGATGAAGTAGACCGACGGGCTTCCCCACGCCGGTTTGGGCTTGGCTCGGATGGGCCTGGGCGCGGCCGCGGCGGGTGTGGCCATCAGGTCCTCGCTTCGGTGATCGCGCCTTCGGTGTCACGGCGCAGGACGAACCGTTGGTAGACAAGCGCTGCCGTGAGCGAGACGAGGAACAGGACCACAGCGACGGCGTTGCCGTACCCGTACTCCCCGGCGATGCGCCCATTGGCCACCATGTAGGTCGCCATCGTCGACGTCCCGGCTGTTGCCGCGACGTACTGCCCCCAGATGATGTAGACAAGGTCGAATAGCTGCAAAGCGCCGATCATCGACAGGAAGGCCCAGATGCGGATCGTCGGGCCGAGCAGCGGCAGCGTGACGCGGCGCTGGATCTGCCAGTACGACGCCCCGTCGATCGCGGCGGCCTCGGTCAGCTCGTCGGGGATGCCCTGCAACGCGGCCAGAAAGAGGATCACGGCGAAGCCGATGTACTTCCACGTCAGGATGCCCATCAGCGTCCAGATCGCCATCGACGGGTCGGAGAGCCAGTCATTTTGCAGCCAACCCAGCCCGACGCGTCCGAGAACGGCATTGACGGCGCCGTCGCCCTGCAGCATCAGGCTCCAGCCGGTCCCGACGACCACCTCGGAGATCACGTATGGGACGAAGATGAGCACCCGGATGAGCGTCTGCCCCCGCATCTTGCGGTTGAGCAGCAGGGCGAGCAGGACGGCGGCCGGCCCCTGGATCACCAGCGACAGCACGACAATGACGGCATTGTGCCGCAGCGCATCGATGAACGTGCTGTCCTCAAAGATGAGCACGTAATTGCGGAAGCCGACGAAATCCTGCGGCGGCCCGAATCCCTGCCAGCTGAAGAAGCCGTAGAACGCCGCGACGGCGACCGGGAGGATGACGAAGGAGACGAACACCAGCAGGGTCGGCCCGGTCATCAGCGCGATCTCCAGCCGGGCTGTCCACCCGATGCCTTTGCGGCCCTTGCGTTGTCGGCTGCGTTCTCGGCGTCGAGTCGAGGGCAACGCGGCTACCGCGCCACCCTCGACCGCCGCCGGACCCGCGGGCCGTTCCTCCGCGAGCCGGACGCTTTCGTGGTCCGAACCAGACATGACGTGGGGATCTCTATGCCCTCTTGGCGGCGGTCTTGACCGCGTTGACGACGTCCTGCGGGCTTCCCTTGCCGGCCAACAGGTTCACCACGGCGGTGTTGAGGGCGTTGCCCACGTTTTGCCCGTAGACCGTGTCGAGCCACTGCGAGACGAACGGGGCCTTGTTGTAGGCGGCGAGCACGGACTTCAGGTACGGCTCGGTCAGCACCTTCTGCGCCTCGCTGTTGACCGGCGGCGCGTGGAAGGCGTTGTAGTAGGCCTCCTGCACATCGGTTTTGGCCATGTAGTTGAGGAAGGCGGTGCACTGCGCCTTGGGAGCCTTGACCGCGCAGGAGTACCCGTCGACGCCGCCGAGGATCGCGCCGGGCTCACCCGAACCGCCCTCGACGCCCGGGAAGGGGAACCAGTCCAGGTCGGGCAACGGCTTCTGGTCCGGCGTCAGCGAGGCGATGACACCCGGGTTCCACGCGCCCATCAGCTCCATGGCCGCCTTGTGGTTGGCCAGAAGCCCGGCCGAGCTGCCCGCGCCCTGCTGCGCCGAGGTGGTGAGAAAGTCGTTGTTGAACGGCTTGGTGGCGGCGAAGTTCTGGACGTCCTGACCGGCCTTGAGCCAGCAGGCGTCGTCGAAGGACAGGGTCTTGGCGGTCTGGGTGACCGTGGTGGAGCTGCACTCGCGCAGCGCGAAGAAGTAGTAGTAGAACGCGGCCGGCCAGGCGTCCTTGGCCCCGAGGGCGATCGGCTGGGTGCTGGCGGCTTTCAGCTTGTCCACCGCGGTCTGCAGCTCGGCGAGAGTCGTTGGTGTCTGGGCGATGCCGGCCTTGGCGAACAGGTCCTTGCTGTAGAAGAAGCCGCCGGGCAGGACCGCCACCGGCATCGCGTAGATCTTGTTGTCGATCGTCTGCGCCTTGAACGACCCGGCCGAGATGACGGTCTTGGTCTGGTCGGTGATCGAGCCCGTGATGTCCATCAGCTGGCCGGCCTTGACCATCGCGGCCATCTTGCCGCCGCCGCGCTGCAGGAAGACGTCGGGGGCATCGCCGGAGTTCAAGGCGGTCTGAAGCTTGCCGTCCATGTCCTCGTTCTGGATGGACTGGATCTCGATCTTCACGTTGGGGTTGGCGGCCTCGAAGTCGGCGACTGTCTTGTCCCAGAAGGCCTTGCCGTCACCCGTGGTGGCGTTGTGCCAGAAGGTCATCGTCACCTTGCCGTTGGGATCGCCGTCCCCCGAGCCGCCGTCGCCGCAGGCGGCGGTGGTCAGGACACCCGTCACCAGAACGACCGACGCGACCAATAGCTTTCTCGCCCTCATCAACTTCTGTCCTCTCTGCCAGGAGAGCCCGCATGAAGTTCGGACCGCAAGCGCGCCAACCGGCCGCCGGCCACCCGGCAACCGGCCGCCGGTCACCCCCGATCCGGGGCCGGAACAGGGACGCCGCAGCGTGACTCCCTCCGGGCGAACGGAGCGGCGGCCCTCGGTGCCCACCGGAGACACCGAGGGCTGTACCTCGTGTGTCGACAGGCGCTGACCGGTGTCCCGCAGGTCACCAGCCACCGTCGGTCTTGGACAAGCCGAGGTCGCCGTTGGGTAAGAGTCGCAGATGGAACCGAAAAACGCAAGCAATCTTTCCGAAACTTTCGGTGTACCGCAGCAGCCCTCAGGTCGTGACGACAGCGACGGCTATAGGCGTTGACACACAGACTTCCGAACGTTCGACGGGGATCCGAGAAAGCAGCGCGTGCCCGACTGTCGCCGCCTCTGGTATCGGAAACGTTCCGGGAGTTTTCGGCTCAGCTTCGATCACCTAAGCGTTCGGCACGAAGGTGGATGACCGACTACCGAAGGGCGGGAGGGGCGGTGCTGCTGCGCACGACCATTTCCGTAGCCAGCTCAAGCCGTTTGGGCTGCGGCGCGCCGCCCTGGGCCAGGTCGAGGACCATGCGGGCGGCCGCCGCACCCATTTCGACCAGCGGCTGGCGCACGGTGGTCAACGGAGGTACCAGCCATTGGTCCAAAGGCTGGTAATCGTCGAAGCCGACGACGCTCAGATCGCTCGGAACGCGCAGCCCGGCCAGGCTGGCGGCGTGGTAGACGCCGATGGCCATGCCGTCGTTGAAGGCGAAAATCGCCGTCGGTGGGTCGGAGAGCCGCAAAAGCTCGTTGGTGTGGGTCATGCCGTCGGCGATCTCGAAGCTTCCCTCGCGGATGAGCGCCGGATCGATCGGCACCTCCGCGGCATCCAGCGCGGCGCGGTACCCGTCGAGCCTGGCCCGGCTCGACAACGCCCACTTCGGACCGGTGATCACGCCGATGCGGCGGTGCCCCAGTTCCAGCAGG
>JADMIO010789813.1_pt1 | contig 18440 bp, 15 predicted proteins | sample 8958161 | NCBI WGS metagenome assembly JADMIO01 (sample SAMN16585339, study PRJNA669376) | soil metagenome | isolation source: Crop rotation soil | place: USA: Cullars Rotation, Alabama | collected 2011 | reverse complement strand
CGCGACAACTTGTCCACGTGGAATTCTAAGCTTAGGATCCCAATGTGCTGGAAAGCAGGCGTAGTTCCACGCGGCGGGCGGGCCTGGGGTTGGGCCGGACGTAATAGCGCAGACCGTTCGCGAGGGTGCCGGTGGACACCTCGGGATCCACGGGCATCAACCCCGGCAGACGGTAGGAGGCGACCGAGGCGGCGGAGGTTTCACGCCCGGCGGGCTGCGTCTGTGGCGCAGCGGAAAGTGCGGTGATGGCTACTACCGCAACCGTCAGGACTGTGCCGAACGCCGTCCGGAGTCGAGGAAACGTCATGCCACCAATCCTACCCGGACTGCGGTGCCGCCAGAACGACGGCGGTGACCGGGGCGCCGGGACCGAAACGGGGGGGGCGCCGTGCCGATGGTACGATGGCACGCCGGTGCGATGACGCAACCTTCGCCAGGTTTACGCGACGAGAAGAGGCAAGCGCGTGCGGCCGCCATGGCCAGGCGAACGGCCGTGACGGCGCGCGTCGACGCCGTGGCCGCGGCGAACGCCGTAAAGGATCAGGTGCTCCGGACTTTCGCCCCGCGGCCGGGAACGATCCTGTCGGCCTTCTGGTCGATCGGCGACGAACTCGATCTGCGGCCGCTGTTGCACGCCGCCCACGCGCTGGGCTGCACGTGCGCGTTGCCCGTCGTGATCGCCCCGCGGACCCCCCTGACGTTCCGGCACTGGGAACCCGGCGTGGAGCTCATCGTCTCCGCGTTCGGCATACCCGAGCCGGGACCGGAACGGCCCGCCGTGACGCCCGACCTCTCCATCGTTCCGTTCCTGGCCTTCGATCGCGAGGGCTATCGGCTAGGCTACGGGGCCGGTTTCTACGACCGGACCATCGCCTTGCTGCGCAGCGTGCCACGGGCCCGGCCCTACGTCGCCGTGGGCGTGGGCTTTGCCGGCCAGGAAGTGGCGCACGTGCCGCGGGATCTGCACGATGCGCGCCTGAATTGGATCGTCACCGAAGCCGAGGTCATCCGCACCGGCCTCTAGGGGCATGAGGCCTCTGGGCTCCAGGCCCGGGCTCGGGGCTCGGGGCTCCGGGCTCCGGGCTCCAGGCTCCGGGCCCCAGGCTCCGGGCCCCAGGCTCCGGGCCCCAGGCTCCGGGCTTTGGGGCTCCGGCTTCAGCCTCGGAAGACGAAGTAGACCGCGCCCATCAGGCACACGCCGGCCCACACGAAATTCAGCGTCACGGGCTGTTTCATGTAGAACACGGCGAAGGGTACGAAGACCGACAGCGTGATCACCTCCTGCACGATCTTCAGCTGCGCCAGTGGGAGCGTGGTGGCTCCGATCCGGTTGGCCGGCACCTGCAGCATGTATTCGAACAGGGCCAGGCCCCAGCTGACGCCGACGGCCACGAGCCAGGGCGCCGTTCGCAGATCGCGCAGGTGTGCGTACCACGCGAAGGTCATGAACACATTCGAGCAGATGAGGAGCAGGACGGTCTTGGTGAGGACGCTCATCTCGGGACGTCAACGAAACAGCCGCGGGCGAAAACGGTCGGAGACAAGGTTGCGGGGTCTGCCGGCGCCACCAAGGGCGCCGCGGTTTACGACTGGGCGAGCAGCGGCGCGACGATGACCGAGAAGCCGTGCTGGTTGGGCGCGGCGTAGCCCTTGTGGCGCCTGATGCGGGAATACGGAATCTCGACCAGCGTCTCCTGGCCGTCCTCGGGCATCGGCTGCACCTGCAACGAGATGTCCTCGGTCGACGTGGTCAGTTGACGCGCCGACTCCGCCGCCGTAAAGCCGACCAGCGTCACCTCACCGTTGCCCAGCTTGTGCGCCTCGTAGCTGCGGAACGAACGCTTCGCGAAAACCGGCGCTTCGTCGATGCCTGGGGAATAGGTGAAGCCAAACACGCTGGGCGGCAGCTTGTTGAGGCCCGTGCCCTCTTCGTTTTCGGTCACCAGGCGGACGCGGTGCGCCTCGCGGAGGCCTGCCTGCTCGGGGGTGTCGGCGACGTTCGTATATGTGACGCGGCTCATCTAGAGGAATTATAGCTCTGGGCTGGGGAGGGGGGAGGCGGAGGCTGGTTGCACCGCTGAAGAGCGCCATAATCCTCAGTCCGGGATGTCGCAAACCTCTCAGGCCTTACAGTTCACCGCTGATCGGGGGGACGCGCGCCTGCGGCTGGATCAGGCGCTGGTGCGCCGCCTCGGCCGCGAAATCCGGCTATCGCGCACACGGGCTCAGCGGTGGATCGGCGACGGCCGAGTCCTGCTGGACGGCCACCCGGCCAATCGCGCGTCGCAAACCGTGATGGAAGGTGTCCATGTGGTGGTTTGCCCGCCCGACGACACGGCACGGCGACAGGCACCTGAGCCGGAAGATCTTCCACTCGAGGTGCTGTTCCAGGACGATTCCGTCCTGGCGGTGAACAAGCCGCCCGGAATGGTGGTGCATCCCACCTATCGGAACACGTCCAAGACGCTGCTCAACGCGGTTCTCTGGCAGCTGCGCGACAGACCGGAGGCGCGGCCCGGCGTGTTGACGCGGCTCGACAAAGACACCTCCGGCCTGGTGCTGGTGGCCCTGTCGCCCGCCGTGCACGCGGCTGTGCAGGCGATGACCGGTGCAGCCCGCCCCCGCAAGGAGTACCTGGCGGTAGTCGAGGGCCGGCCGGCGCCGGCGTCAGGACGGATCACGCTGCCGCTCGGCCGCGACCCGGGCGACCGGCGCCGGGTGATTGCGGACGCCGGCGGCGCCTGGAGCGAGACCCGCTACGAGGTGACCGCCAGCCGCGGCGGCCGTTCGGTGGTGCGGTGCGAGCTGGTGACGGGCCGCACCCACCAGATTCGCGTCCACCTGGCGGCGTCGGGCTGGCCCATCGTGGGCGACCGCACGTACGGCAGCCCGGCGCACGTCATCGCCCGCCAGGCTCTGCACGCATGGCGCATCACGATGTCCCACCCGGTCACCCAGGAACCGCTGACGATCACGGCCCCCGTTCCCGCCGACATCGCGGCGCTGCTGTGAGTCGGTCGCGGCCAGCGAGGCTCGCCGGGCGAAGGCGGAGCCGCGCTCGCCTCAGAACCGCACGTTGTAGAGGAGCCGGACGTTGCGCCCCATCTCCGGCACCAGCTCCTTGATGAGCGAGAGGTGGTTCCGGTAGAGCGCGTTGGTCGCGTTGTCGAGCCGCGCCGTGATCGTGTTCACGGTCCGGCCGGTATTGAAGGAGTACGCGGCGTAGGCCTTCAACAGGTCATAGCCGCCCGTCGGCAGCTCCAGGATGCCGACGCGCTCCTGCGCCGCAACGACACTGACGTCGGCACCGGCCTGGAACGCGTTCCGCTGGAAGCGCAGCCCGCCGCGGAACCGTAGTGGCGGGATCCGCGGCAGGGGCCGGCCGGTGCTCTGCAACGAGCCGCGCACGTAGTCCACGCCGGCCTCGACCGCCCAGTACTTGGCGACCTGCACGTCGGTGTGCGCCTCCACGCCCTGCAGAATGCTGTCGGCCGACACGTTCTCGACGAACACGAACTCTCCGCCGTTCCCGGATTCTGCGCCGTCGCTCTCGATGTCACGGCCCGGGAAGCGATCGGCGTACTCGGACAGGCGTCTGTTGAAGGCCTCCTCGGTAAGCACCTGCCGGTAGACGAAGTTGCGGATGCTGTTGCGGAAGTAAGTGACCTCACCCGATGCGCGCGACGAGCGCCAGCGCAGCGACGCGTCGAACCCCAGCGCATGCTCGGGCCGCAGATCGGGGTTGCCCACCTCGAAGGCGAAATTGCCCGGATGCAGGCCGAAGTAGAACAGTTCTTCGAGCGACGGTGCTCGTGCCGCGCGCGCCAGGCTCAACGCCAGGGTCAGGCTTTCGTTGCCGGCCGACGGGCGCAACAACAGGCCCAGGGATCCGGAGCCCGTGGTGAAGTCGCGGCTGGCCTCGCCGGTCGGATCGTAGCTCGTGCGATCGACGCGCCCGCCGAACTGGATGGTCGCATGAGGCCACGTCAACTCCTCGTAGAGGAACCCCGCGGCGGCGCGCTGCCCCACCGCCGGCGACAGCGCCTCGGCGCCGATGGCGTCGAAATCGCGGTTCAGGAACCACCCACCCGCGCTGCCTTTGAGACGGCCCACCGCGCGATGAGCCGCCATGAGCTCGACCTCGGCGGTGTCGTTGGTGAAGGCCGTGCCGACCTCGCTGCCTTCCAGTTCCTCGTGCCGGTAGCGGCGGACCGCCAGCGTGGCCCGGTACGATTCGATTGCGCCGGCGGCATTGGCGCCGCCGCCCCGGAGTGAGAAAGAGTGGCGGCGCGGGGTCAGACTGAGCTGTCCGCCCTCCAGCACTGGCACGCCGTACTTCGTGTCGTCGTAGCCGTAGCTCGCACCCAGGTAGCTCTTGTCGCCCGTCCACGACAATCCGACCTTGCCGAAGCCGCTCCGCGACTGCGAGTTCGGCACCTCGCCGAGGGGCGTTCCGAAATCCCCGGAGCGGCGCCCACCGCCGCCCATCTTCAACGCGAACCTACCGTTGCCGGTCTGTACGTCGGCCGCGGCTCCGGCCTCCGCCGCCGCGGAAGCGAGGTCGAAGGTCATGTTGCCGGAGGTACCGCGGATCGCCTTCGTCGGGATGTCGTTGGTGATCACGTTGACCAGGCCGCCGACGGCGTTGGCGCCGTAGAGCAACGTGGCCGGACCGCGCACCACCTCGATGCGGTCGGCCGAGGCCGGGTTGATCGTCACACCGTGGTCGCCCGACTGGCTCGACAGGTCTCCCATACGCTGCCCGTCCTGCAGAATCAGCACGCGATCGCCGTCGAGCCCTCGAATGACGGGCCGGGAGGGCGCCGGACCGAAACTACGGGAGGCGACGCCGGACTGGTTTTCCAGTGTCGCCCCCAGCGACGTGGCGAGCTGCTTGGTCAGCTCCTGACCCGACAGGACGCTGGTGGCCTGAATCGAGTCGAACTGGCTGCGCGCCTCGGGGCCGACCGAGACCACCTCCTCGAAGTGCAGCTCGGGATCGACCGGCACGGTCAGAGCGCCGACGCCCGGCGCGCCCAGCGCGCCCATCGCGCCCACCACCTTTATCTCCGTCCGCCGCGACGAGTAGCCTTGCGCGCGCACGATCAGGTGATGCGTGCCATTCGGCAGGCCGTCGAGCGCGAACGATCCATCGGCGGCGGACACCGTCTGCCGGCGCTGTCCCTCCACTTCGACCACCGCGCCGGCAATCGGCTCACCCGACAGCGAGTTCACGAGGCGGCCCGACACGGACTGCGCCGAGGCCACCGATGCCACCAGCACGACAGCGAGTCCGGCGGCCACCGAGCCCGGCAAACGCCACGAGACAAAACGGAATACCGGTACGACAACAGGCATGACTTCCCCCGAAGAACTGAACGACTCCGCCGGCCACGAATGACGGGACGCCGCGGAGCGCGAGCGTCACCGGATCGATGGCCGAACACACGGCGCGCCGGCATGGACGTGCCCTGGCGCGCGGACGGCGGGTTAGAGGGAAACCGGGGGAGACCGGAGGGGTGGCTCTGCGGCCGGAAACGCCGACAACTCCTGCGCGGCCGGACCGCGCCAGGCAAAGTGCCTGACGTAAGCCGACGGCTTCACGGTGGCCACGACCGTCGGCACCCGAACCGCGCGGATCAGGTGACACAGCACGCAGTGCAGGTCGGTGCTTTGCAGCGCCTTGGTGGACCCCGTGCTGAAGACGTGCGCGGCCTCGTCGTGGACGATCAGCCGCAGCCCGTGCTCGTCGGAATCGGCAAGGCCGTGGCCCTGGGCCCATGCGCCCATCGCCAGCAGCATCAAGCACGCCACCGCGCGATGCGGCAGCAGACGCGTCCGGAACCAATGAAACATCAGCGACGAGCGTAGTGCCAACCGCGCGCGCGAAGCAACTGCACGGCCTGAAGCCGGGAGCCCGGAGCCCGCCAAGAGTCGTTTCCCCCTGCGATACCATCGTGCGGTGAGTCTGTCGCGGCGGCGGTTCCTGCAAGGCGCATCGATGGCGGCGTGGGCCTGGCCCCGCGCCGTATCAGCCCGGCAGGCTCCGGCGGCTGGCGGGCTCTTCAAACACGGCGTCGCGAGCGGAGACCCCCTGACCGATCGCGTGATGTTATGGACACGGGTTACCACGGCGGCGCCGGCGATCTCCGTTCGCTGGAGGGTCGGCACCGACGAGAGCCTGAGCCGAATCGTCGCCTCCGGCAGCGCTGACACCTCCGCGGCGCGCGACTGGACCGTGAAGGTGGACGCCGGCGGCCTGCGACCGGGCCACACCTACTTCTACGCGTTCGACGCGAACGGCGACCAGTCCGCGATCGGCCGTACGAAGACGTTGCCCGAGGAATCGGTGGCCCGGGTGCGGCTGGCGCAGGTGTCCTGCTCGAACTATCCCGCCGGCTACTTCAACGTCTACCGCTGTCTCGCCAATCGTCCGGACCTCGATGCGGTACTGCACCTGGGCGACTACATCTACGAGTTCGCCAACGGCATCTACGGCGACGGATCGGCCATGGGCCGGGTGCCACTGCCCGCCGGCGAGGCCACGACGCTGACCGACTACCGGCAGCGGTATGCCATCTATCGCACCGACGTGGACTTGCAGGCGGCGCACGCCATGCACCCCTTCATCGTCGTGTGGGACGACCACGAAATCATCAATGATGCGTCGCGCGACGGCGCACCCGGATACCGGGGTACCGCCGCGCAGTGGCGGCAGCGGCTGGGCGAGGCCTATCAGGCCTACCTGGAATGGACGCCGGTGCGCGAGGTCAAAGCCGCCGGCATCCACCTGTATCGTGACTTCCGGTTCGGCCGCCTCGTCGATCTGCTGATGCTCGACACCCGCGGCCTGCGGGACCGGCAGGCGGCGCCGCGGGATGCGACCACCCTGGGCGACACGAAACGCAGTCTGCTCGGCGCGGAGCAGGAGGCCTGGCTCCTTGCCAACCTCAAGCGATCGCAACAGTCGGCTCACGCATGGCGCCTGCTGGGTCAGCAGATCCTGTTCGCGCCGCTGACGCCTCCCGGAGTGGCGCCGCAGAACACGGATGTCTGGGACGGCTATCCGGCGGCGCGTGCGCGTGTGATGGACTTCCTCGAACGGGAACGCATTTCGAACGTCGCCATCCTCACCGGCGACATCCACAGCTCGTGGGCGATGGACGTGCCGAGGAATCCCTTCCGCAGCTACACACCCGCCACCGGCGCCGGGTCGCTGGCCGTGGAGTTGGTGACGCCGGCCATCAGCTCACCACCGCTCTTTGCGGGCGCCGGCATGCGAGATGCCACGATGCTGCTGCGTCTGGCCGCGCCGCACCTGAAGTTCCTCGAGGGCGAGAGCCGCGGCTACGTGCTGCTGGACATCGACGCCAGGCGCCTGCAGGCCGACTGGTACCTGGTGCCCGGTGTGGACACGCCGTCGGATGCAGAAGCGCGTGCCGCGCGGTTCGTGTGTGAGAGGAATTCGTCGCGTCTGGTCAGTGCATAGGGCTGCGGGCTCCGGTTACCAACCTCGGCCTGCGAAGCAGCGCGGATTGACGAGCTCCGGATGCGCGCGAGCGAACCGCAACAAGGGTTCGGCAGGCAGCCTTCCGTAGGCGTCCGTGCCGCTGAAGCTCCACGGCCAGGCGCCCGCATATCCTCCGGCGACCGCGAACTCCAGGTACTGGTCCAGCGTGGTGGCCGGCGGCGCGGCGCCGGGCGGATGCTGGTGCGGTCCATTCCCCGGGAACTCTCCCAGCAGCAACGGCCAATCCAGCGCATATGCGGCAGCGGGTGTCCCGAACGGGTCGATGTCCCGGCCGGGCTCGCGCACGTCGGGATACGAGTGCACCTGCAGCAGGTCCAGACCGAGGCCCGCCTCCATCCATGCCCCGAGATTGCGGACCCTGGCGCCACCGAGCGTGGTCATCGCGGACGAGCGCGCGTGGACCATGTCGCTGAAGCGCGCCACCAGATCGGCGAGCACGGTAAACGGCAGCGGCCGGCGAACGCGCCGGCTCAGGTCGGTCCACTCGTTGACGACGAAGTCCGGCTCGTTCATCAGCTCGTAAGTCGCGACGATCGGCGCCAGATCGGCACGCGCGCCGTGCGGGCCATAGCGTTTGACGATTGGCTCGAGCACGCATGAAAAGAGCGCGTCGTGTCCCTCCGTGCGCAGGAGCACGCGCGCCCGGCCATGCGGCAGCCGGATCCGCCGCCGCTGCCCGGTCTTGGGATCCGCATGGCTATGGGCGATGCCGGAGAACATCCACCGGTGGTCCAGCATCACCAGCGACAGCCGCACGCCGGCGTCTGCCGCCATCTCGAGTGCGGCATCCATGTCGCGCCACAGGAACGGATCGAGTCCCCGGGGCAGCCCGTCCCCGTCGTAGACGATGCCGCTGCGGCCGTCACACAGCACGAACCACCGCGCGACGGTGAAGCCGAGCCGCGCCATGGCCGCGAAGTCGCCGGCCACGGCGTCACGTCGGGTGGACACACCGAGATGGGATCCCCAGATGTTGGCGCCGAAATCGAGCCCGTAGAAAACGGTGGTGCCGTCCGTCGACCACGGGTAGTTGCACCCGTGCCAGAAGAACGGCGCCGTCACGGAAGCTGCATGGTCTGCAAGTACTTGTCGAGCAGCGCGGCATCCGCTCCTTTGTACGACGCCACCTGGCGGCGTAGCTTGGCAGTATCCGCGGTCGACAGCACCTGCCCGCCGCGCACCAGCTCGTAATGGGCAACCACGTTGGCGACGATGGCCTCCTCGTCGGTGGGACGGCGAGCCAGCGTGGCATCGAGGATTGGAATGGCGTCGGTGTAGCGCTGCACCACCATATAGGCCATCGCCAGGCGGCGGGCGATATTGGCGTCGGCCGGCTGCCCCTCGTAGGCTGGCTTCAGAATGTCGATGGCGGCCTGGGCCTGACCGTCGCGCAGGCGGGCGTCGGCCACCATCGCGTAGACGACCATCGGCCGCTCGACGTTGCCGAGCGCAATCTGCCAGACGCCGGCGGCGTCGCGATCGCGACCCTGCGCGGCGAACGTGGCCCCGAGATAGAACGCCGCCGGGAAGAACTCGCGCCTATCGCCGGAAGCAATCTGCAGCTGCGTGGCCGCCTGGGCCCACTCGCCCTTCGAGAACAGGTCCAGCCCCTTCAAGAACGCGGCGGCCGTCTGGTCGCCCGCGCTGAACGCCTCGAGCGCGCCGGCGCCGTAGCGGCCGGCGCGGGCCTCGGTGACCGCGTCCTTCAGCGCCGGCGACCGCTTCTCGACGATATCGAGCAGGCCGGCCACGAAGTTGCGCTCCAGTACCACTTGGCGGTCGAAGGCCGGCAGCGTCGCGGCAAAGGCCTTGGCGGCCTCCATCCGCGCCGAGGCGGTGATGGTAGGACTGGCCGCCCGCTCGAGGACGAACGGACGCGCCAGCACGCCGGCCGGCACTCCACCCTGCGTGATCCGCGCGCGGACCACGTAGCGGCCCGGCGGCAGTACATTGGTCGGGATGACGCCCGACACCAGGCGCGTCGTGCCGGTCGGGCCGGCGACCATGCGCGCTTCGGTGGCGGTGAGGGGACGCGCGTCGGCGTCGTCCGCCACGTCGATGGTCACGCTGGCGTTGTCGAAGGTGTTGGGCGCGTTCGAGTACAGCTCGAGGTAGGCGCCCAGCGCGTCCCCGGCGACGAACGGTTCGACCGCCGGCCGCAGCGGCGCACCCGTGGCCGTGCCGACGACAAGGTCACCGAAGGCGAGCTTCTCGCCCTGCATCTTCCAGGCAGAGACCTCACGCACCACGCTTCCGCGCCGGCCTTCGCCGTCCACGGCGGCCAGCCGCAGCGTGTAGACGCCGGGATCGACGACGGCGGAGCCCTCGAACACCAGCGGCTCGTTCGGGCTGGAACCAAGCGGCGCCAGCGCGATCTTGCCGCCGGAACTGCCGGCGACGCGGTTGTCGTCGGCGATCAGGATGTAGCCGAGCGTGTACTCGCCCTTGGCCGCCCCGGGCTGGCCGACCTGAGCGGCAATCGTCAGGCGGACCTTGTTGCCGGCCTGGTGCGCGAACGTCGTCACCCGCAGCGGCAGTCCCGACACTGGAAACGGCGACGACAACGTGTCGCGGAGCCGGTCGCCCGGCGACATCGACTTCTTCACCTGCTGCGCCGATGACAGCACGAACGCCTGCCGCGATCTGATGGTGACGCCGCGCCGGTGCACCTCGACGTCGATGCGGTGCCGCGCCCCCTCGCTGTCGCTCGGCCGCTCTTCGACGCCCAGCAGGTAGTAGGCCGATATTTCCGATGACAGGCGTTCGAAGATGGGTTCGCCCGTGCCGGCGATGTAGAACAGCGACCCCAGCGACGCCACCGCCAGACTTTCCAGGCCCATCATCTGTAGCCGGCGATCGGCCTGTTCGGTGGGCGAGGTCGCGGTGATGGTGATATCGCCGCGGTGCAGGTCGAGCACGAGAACGTTGATGGAAGTACGCGCGGCGCCGGCCAGCGCCGCGATCGCGGCAATCTCATTTTGATCGTCCACGGCCAGTCCCTCGGTCAGCAGCACCAGGGACTTGTGGCCCTCGACGGTCGTCAGCTCGCGCAGCAGCAGCCGCAGGCCGGCCACGGACGCATCCGCGTCCTCGCGGACACGCCGCGCGATCTCCGCGGCCTGGGTGGCGACTTGGCGCTCGCACTGGCTTTGTTCCGGTGTGCTCAGGACGCGGCACTCGCGCGCCATGACGTCGGCCATCACGATCTGGTCGCGGCGGTTGTAGATTGCCAGCGCCTCGCTGACGCCGATGTTCATGTTGCCGGCCGAGGCGCGCGGCGTCTGACCGATCAACTGCTGCATCGCCAGGCGCAGCTTCAGCTTGTCGTTGGTGAAGTTCACGCGCGGGCCCGGTTCGGGATAGGCGATGAAGGCCACCTTGTCGAGCGGGCTCAGCCGGTCGAGGAAACGGGAGGCGGCGGCCATGATCGGCTGGAGCGCCCCGTGGGTGATGTTGACCTGATCGACGGCGATGACGATGTGCCGTCCGTTGTCCGGCGTGAGATTGGTGGTGTAGAACGACTCGGTCTTGTCGTCCGCCTGGCGGCGCGCGGCGGCGACGTCGGCCTTGATCAGCTCGGCCGATACGACGCGACGCACCTGTCCGTCGATCTTCACGCCGAAGTCGGGTGCGCGCAGATCCTCGACCGGGTTGCCGCGACCATCGATCACGGCCACGTCCACGGTGACGACGTCGACGCCGGTGCGGAACGTGGGCTGCTGGGGATCGGCTGTCTGTACAGGCGCCGTGGCCGGTGGAGCCTGCGACGCCGGTGGCTTGTCAGTCTCCTGCGCCAGACCGGACGCCGGCGCGGCGCCCAGCGCCACCGTGAGAACCGCGACGAGACGCATGAACATGGCTCTTGTCCTCTTGCCGTCTTGACGATCTTGAACCCTCCCCGCGGAGTAGGCCGTCGGTCTGCTGCCGGGCCTCGCTACTGCTCTTCCGCCGGCCGCTCGACCCGGTTCGGCACGTTCACCTGGATGGCGCGGCGCTCGCGCACGATGCCCTTCTGCCGATCGGCCTCGATGGCCGCGTCCTCGGCGCGTTCGGCGCTGAGCGCGTTGACCATGGCGTAATTGCCTTCGTGGCACTCGTAGGGCAGCAGCACGCCGCCGTCGAGCGGGGTCAACGGCAGCGACATCGTGAACGGCGCGGCATAGGTGACCGGGTCGTCCACCGTGAATTGATACTGCAGAATGTCGTGGGCGACGCGCTTGAAGCGTTCGGTAATCACCATCCGGTCGCTGTGCCGCAGGCCATTGCCGTTGGCGCCGATGCTGGTCTGGTCCGTGAAATTCGTCGTCACCACGACCAGCTCTTCACCTTCCCAGCGGGCCCGCGAATCACCCAGATATTGGCGAATGCCGGAGTTCAAATGCGGGCGCCCGTCGGTGTAGATGATCCGCGTGTCGTGGATCATCTCGTAACTGAAGGCCACCATCCCGGGTGCCTGCACGATCCGATTGCCGTTGCCGTAGATGACGCGCAGCACGGAGCCGACGATGCCGCGCGTGATGCAGCGGTCGTAGAGCGTGAAATCCTGCGTCGAGTTGAACGGACCGTCGCCAAAGGTGCCACGGTCGCGCGGCGCGCGGCGCTTTTCCGCCGCCGGCGTGAACGCCGGCATGCTGCCGTCGGGCGGATCGACGATGAGCGAGGTCTGCCTGAACGCGCGCCGCGCGAAGTCGTTGCGGAACGCGCCGATATCGCCGACCCCGTTCTTGATGCCGCGCTCGACGGCTTTCAGGCGCTTGGCGTAATCGTCGTCGGTCTGGTAGAGGCGCGTGCCTTCCGCTTTGGGACGCTCGCGCGGAATGCCGCTGGTGTCGTCGCTGCTCCACACGCCCTGCAGATCGGGCTCTCCCCAGGGTGTCTTCGCCCCCGCGTACGGAACGGCGGCACCGCCGTTGTGCGCCGTGACGACGAGCGGGGGCGCGGGCCGGCTTTGCCCGATCAGGGTCAGGGAGCCGAACGCCACGACGGACGCGGCCGAGCAAAGGGCGAGAAATACGGGCTTCTTCATCGTGACGCCTCGCGAAGGGAAGATCCGCCGCTGCTGATGAAGGGCCCATTATGAGCCAGCGAGGGCCTTCATGGATCCCGTGAAGATGGGGTGGCCCTCAGCCCGTCAACATCCATCCCAGCAACCCGGCGGCCACCACGCCAACGCCGAAGGCTGGAAAGAGGACGGTGGACACCGCCAGCAGCCCGCCGACCGTGACGACGAAGGCCGCTACACCCACCGGCCACAGCAGCGCCAGGCAGATGCGCGCGAGCGGGCGGGCATCGGTCGTGATGAGGCCGATGACCACGCCGACGGCGTAGATCGTCAAGGCAAAACGCACTCGCTCATGGTATCCCTGTTGAGATGCCCAACGACGCGCACTGCCACTTCTTCTCGACCACGTTCTTCACGCAGCTGGCGCTGCAACGCGCCCGAGGCGAGGCGCCGGGCGAGCTGTGCCGGCACCTCGGATGGGACGACCCCGGCTCACCGGAGGCGCTGGCCGATCGCTGGGTGCGGGAACTCGATACCTGTGGCGTCGGACGCGCCACCCTCATCGCCAGCGTGCCGGGCGACGAGTCGTCGGTGGCGGCGGCGGTGGCCAGGCATCCGTCACGTTTCGTCGGCGCCTTCATGGTGAACGCCGCCGCGGACGACGCCGCGGCGCGCACACACGCGGCACTTCGGGATCAGAGTCTCCGCACGGTGTGCCTGTTCCCGGCGATGCACCACGTGCCACTGGACGACCCGCGCACGCTGGCCGTGGTGCAGACGGCGGCGGACCACGGCGCCGCGGTGTTCGTGCATTGCGGCGCCCTGTCGATCGGCGTGCGGAAAAAGCTGGGTCTTCCCAGTCCCTTCGATCTGCGCCTCGGCGATCCGCTCGCCGTCGCGCGCCTGGCGGCGCGCTTCACGGACACGCCGTTCGTCGTGCCCCATTTCGGAGCCGGGCTCTTTCGCGAAACCCTGATGGCGGCCGACATGTGTCCGAACATCTACCTGGACACATCGAGCTCGAACGGGTGGATGCGGTATCACCCCGGCCTGACGCTGGTGGAGGTATTCAGGGCGACGCTGGCCGTCACGGGACCGTCGCGAGTAATGTTCGGCACGGATTCCAGTTTCTTTCCGCGCGGGTGGCAGCGCCCGGTGTTCGAGCAGCAGGCCGCGGCCCTGCACGACGCGGGCGTGCCGGACGCCGATCGGGCCCTGATACTCGGCGGCAATTTCGACAGACTGTTCGGAGGGTTTTCATGAAGGCAATCGTGGTGCGGACGTTCGGCGGCCCCGAGGTGATGCAGGTCGAAGACGCGGAGATACCGGTGCCGGGTGCCGGCCAGGCGGCGATTCGCGTCGGCGCAGTGGGCGTCAATCCGGTGGATGCCTATATCCGTTCCGGCAACTACGCGCGCAAGCCCAATCTGCCCTACATCCCAGGCACGGACGTGGCCGGCACCATCGAGCAGGTGGGCGCCGGTGTGACGCGGCTCCGCCCCGGCGACCGCGTCTACGCGCATGGGGCGATCGGCGGCGCCGCGGAGATCGCCCTGTGCGACGAGTGGCAGGCCCACCCGCTTCCAGCACGGGTCTCGTTCGCGCAGGGCGCGGCGTTGGGTGTGCCGTACGCCACGGCATGGCGCGCGTTGTTCATCCGCGCGCATGCGAAGCCGGGCGACAGCGTGCTGGTGCACGGCGGCAGCGGCGGGGTCGGCACCGCGGCGATCCAGATGGCGCGAGCGCACGGGCTGACGGTGATTGCGACGGCCGGTACCGAGAAGGGCCTGGCGCTCGTCCGGTCGCAGGGCGCGCACCATGCGCTCAACCACCGCGGCGTCGGCTACCTGCAGCAGGTGGCGGCGCTGACGGACGGACGCGGCGTGGACATCGTGCTCGAGATGCTGGCGAACGTGAACCTCGACCACGACCTCGATGTGCTGGCACCCGGGGGCCGGGTCGTCGTCATCGGCAATCGCGGGCGCGTGGAAATCGATCCGCGCAAGGCCATGGCCAAGGACGCGGCGATTCTGGGCATGACGGTCTTCAACACCACCCGGGCCGAGTTCAAGGAGATCCACGCCGGCCTGGTGGCCGGCCTGGAGAGCGGTTGGCTGTCACCAGTCGTCGCGCGGGAGATGCCGCTGGCCGAGGCCCCGGCCGCCCACGTGGCGGTGTTGGAGCCCGGGGCGATGGGCAAGATCGTGTTGCTGCCGTAAAACGGACGGCATAGCGAACCGGCGTCGAGCCGGTTCGCCACACACTGTGCGGGGCGCGCCGCTCACGCCGTGAGGTTCAAGCCGCAGCGCGTCGGCGTCCACTGCCGGTCACGCTGTTCGAACACCCGGATACTCGCCCACAAGCCGTCGAAGGCAGGGTAAGCCTGCACGTAGACCAGCGCCGATTGCCCGTCCGGACTGTAGGCAGGGGTGCTCACCTCGATGAACCACCGGTCACCGAATCGATCGCGTCTGGCGTCCGCTGACAGTGCTCGGGCCTCGGCGCCCGGCACCATCGGGAATCCCATCGCCGACGGACCCAGCTGCAACGAGCGGCGGTTGCGGGCGACGAACGAATCGCGGAGCGCGCGGTAGTCCGTCCGGGCGCATTCCGGCGTCATCAGCGCGATCGTCCCCGGACGAGCCAGGTCATCGAGCCCGACGATGCTGAGACAGCCGCGCAACGGCGGTCCCTCACAGATAACAGGCGTCGAGTCGAGCAGAACGGCGACCTCGGCGGACCATCCGGCCCGCTCCTGCGACGACAACGCCAGCACGAGACGCACGAGGTCTTGATCCCCGGCCGATAGTGCGGCCTGCGGTCCCGCCTGTCCATAAAGCCCCGGCACGGCCAGCACCGCTAGACAAAGCACGCAGGGCAGGCATGTGACGTGTCGCGCCATGGAGTGGGATATCGGCATGGTCCTTCGAGTCCGCTGCGTCTATTTATGTTCCGGACGCAGAACTAACCGCATTCTATTACCGGAAATTTGGTCCCCCAATTTGGGTAGCAATAGGCATATACTCCGCGCGCGTTCCCGCTGAGGTGCCCGCCCACGTCCCCTCGGTCGTTGGCGCCCCCGGTGACGGAAGCGCGACACACCACTCGTGCGGGGCCCAGGGTTGCCGTCAATCGGAGTCAACAAGGAGGACGTCGTGAACCTGATCCGAATGTCTCGCGTGTGGATTTGGGCACTATTTGCGCTGACGGTACCGACGTTGGCGCACGCGCAGGCCGAGATCGCCGGCGTCGTCAGGGACGCCTCGGGCGGAGTGCTGCCCGGCGTGACGGTCGAGGCATCGAGCCCCGCGCTCATCGAGAAGCAGCGGACCACGGTGACCAGTGAGTCGGGCCAGTATCGCATTCTTTCTCTGGTGCCCGGCGAGTACACGCTGACGTTCACCCTGCCGGGGTTCGCGGTCGTCAAGCGCGAGGGCATCCAGTTGACCGGGACGTTCGCAGCCACCATCAACGCCGACCTGCGCGTCGGCGGCCTCGAGGAGACCATCACCGTCACCGGCGCGGCGCCGGTGGTCGACGTGCAGAGCACCAGGGCCCAGACGGTCATGACCCGTCAGGTGCTCGACGCCATTCCCGCCGGGCGGAGCCACCTGACGCAGGCGGTGCTCGTGCCCGGCCTGTCGGCGTCGCAGGGCGCGGCGCGCGGCAACACCATGGACGTGGGCGGCGTGCGCAACCTGCAGAACACGCTGGTCCAGATCCACGGCGGCCGGGACGGTGACACGCGCGTCCAGATCGACGGCGTCCGCATCGGCAACCTGTCCGGTGCCGGGCAGTGGCACAACTACCAGCCAGACCAGGGCATGACGCAGGAACTGGTGATCGACTACGGCGCCGTGAACGCCGAGGAGATCTCCGCCGGCCTGCGCATCAACTACGTCCCGAAGGAGGGCGGCAACACGTTCCGGGGCAACGTGTTCGCCACCGCGGTCAACGAGGACTGGCAGGGCAGCAACATCGACGCCGACCTGATCGCGCGGGGTCTCGGCGCGGTGAACCGGCTGCGACGGATGTACGACGTCAATCCGAACGGCGGCGGCAAGATCGTCGAGGACAAGTTGTGGTTCTACGCGTCGGCCCGCTGGCAGGAGAACAAGACCTACGTCGGCGGCCAGTACATCAACAAGAATGCCGGCGATCCGACCAAGTGGCTGTATGACCCGGATCGCAGCCAGCAGGAGATCTTCTCGCTGAACCAGAACAACGGCGGCGGCCGCGTCACGTGGCAGGCAGCGCAGAAGCACAAGATTGCCGGCTACTACGACCAGCAGACCCGTCCGTGGAACGACATCCGGCCCAACGCCGGAAGCGAGTCGGCGTCCTTTTGGCGGTTCACCCGGCTGCGCACGACGCAGCTCTCGTGGACGTCCCCGCTCACGAGCAACTGGCTGCTCGAGGGCCGGTGGTCCAATCGCGGCGAGAACTACTACGACGCCTTCGAGGGGTTCACGCCCCGGCGCGACCTGATTGCCGTGCTCGAGCAGGGCGGGGAGTTTCCCGGCCTGGTCTACCGCGGTCATGCCGGCGGCGGTTCGACAACGGCTCCGTTCAACCGCACGGCGGCACCCAACGTAAACACCTACCTGTTCACCACCTCGTACGTCACCGGCGCGCACGCCCTGAAAATGGGCTACACGAATTCGAACGGCGAGGCGACCGTCGGTGCCGACGACATCGCGGAGTCGGTGGCCTACCGCTTCAACAACGGCGTGCCGAACCTCGTCCAGATGCGGAGCGCGCCGTATGAGAACAGAACCGATCTCCAACAGGAGATGGGGATCTTCATCCAGGATCGCTGGACGCTCGGCAACGTGTCGCTGACTGGCGGTTTACGGTACGACTGGCTGAAGTACTTCTATCCCGCCCAGCACATCGGTCCCTCGACGCTGACGCCCACACGCGACTTCACCACGGCGGCCAAGGACTCGGTGAACTGGAAGGACATCACCCCACGGTTCGGCGCGGCATGGGATGTGTTCGGCAACGGCAAGACCGCGGTGAAGGGCAACGCCGGCAAGTACATGGTGAATGCCGATTCCGGCACGTCCACCGCGCCCGCCAACCCGGTGACCGGGCTGGCGCTGACCACGAGCCGGGCCTGGAACGACGCGAACGGCAACTTCATTCCCGACTGCAATCTGATCAACCTCCAGCCGAACGGGGAGTGCGGTATCGCGGATAACTTGAACTTCGGCGGCCAGGTGCCGACGCGCGCGGATGACCCGGATACCTACAACGGGTGGGGCAAGCGGCAGTACAACTGGGAGTTCTCGGCCACCGTCCAGCAACAGGTGGCTCCGCGCGTGGCGGTGAACGTCGGCTACTTCCGCCGCATCTTCGGCAACTTCGTCGTCCAGGACAACCTGGCGACGACAGCGGCGGACTACGCGCAGTTCACCGTCAAGGCGCCGCTTGATCCCCGGTTGCCCGGCGGCGGGGGCTATACCGTCGGGCCGCTGTACGATCTCAACCCGAACAAGGTCGGACAGCAGAACAATCTCGTGACCTTCGCCGACAAGTACGGCAGCTACATCGAGCACTGGAACGGCGTGGACCTCACCATCAACGCCCGCCTGTTCAATGGTGCCGTCGTCCAGGGTGGCCTGAGCACGGGCCGCACGTCGACGGACCTCTGCGAAGTGCAGGCCAAGATTCCAGAGCTGACCATCTCGCAGGGCTGGTCGCAGTTTCCGGTCTTGAGCCCGACCTTCCCGGGGTGCAAGATCGATACGAACTTCCTGACGCAGATCAAGATGCTCGGCACCTACATGATTCCCAAGGTCGAGCTGCAGCTCGGTGCGACCTTCCAGAGTCTCCCAGGACCGCACCTGCTTTCCAGCACAGTGGGATCCGAAGCTTGGAATTCACGTGACTTGAAGTCGCGGC
>JADMIO011432828.1_pt1 | contig 18441 bp, 28 predicted proteins | sample 8958161 | NCBI WGS metagenome assembly JADMIO01 (sample SAMN16585339, study PRJNA669376) | soil metagenome | isolation source: Crop rotation soil | place: USA: Cullars Rotation, Alabama | collected 2011 | reverse complement strand
TGTTGCGAGGGTGTTGTCCATGCGGGGGCGGCGGCATCCATTGCGCTGTTGCGAGGGTGTTGTCCATGCGGGGGCGGCGGCATCCATTGCGCTGCGCCGCTGCCAGTGTAGCGAGGGCGTCACGGTTGTCCATGCGGGGGCGGCGGCATCCATTGCGCTGCCAGTGTAGCGAGGGTGTTGTCCATGCGGGGGCGATGGTCCGAGTCCATCACTGTCCACGACTGCCCATCAGGGCCTCACCTCAACATCGTCATCAACAGTTACTGAAACATACTTCATCGGGCTTTACTGTGCCAAACTCTCTATCTACCAAACATAGTCCTTCAAAATACTTGCACCAGAACTCAGGCTGAGAACGGAAACCATCATAATATGTGCTCGAAATCGGAAACCGTGTGTGTTGCGTGTGTTGCGTGACTGTGAAACCCCAACCCCTGCACATTTCATTATGACTATCCAGGGCTTGATGATGCCGCTTCTCGGCACCCTGCGACGGCAATCACGGCATGGGAGCGGAAACAAACACACAGCTGAGTTCAATGGTTCGCAATGGCACGCCAGCAAAGTGAAACCACGCTGCCAGTAATTCGCTGGAAACTCACAAAATGTTCGCTTTGTTCTTCGTCAAAGTCGATGCCGCGATGCCTCCCGCGCTGCAATCATCGACAGCTGCACTCACGACCGTCAAGTGCCAGTGTCGGATGGTGCCTGTGCCCACAACACGCCTCACAGCGCCAGCGAGCGAGACAAACAGTGAGAGGCCGGGGTGCCGATGCCAACGGGCTTGCGCTACGACTGCCATCAACCCTCTCACTGCCCACCCCGCCCTGTTGTCTCAGTGAGACGCGCAGTGAATACAGCCACGGCCCCGGGCCCGACGCTGGCACGTGACGATCGCGAGGCGCTGCTGACGACGCCAACTACCACCTGAAGGGAACGAACCTGGGGGAACACGACATCATCGTCAAGGCTAACAATTGAAGCGACAAAACGAAAGTTGATGAAACGAGCACCCAAGCAATCCCGCCCTTCACTGCGACCTCTGCCTCAGCTTTTGCATTGCCTCCAAGGTTCGCACTGCCCAGGAACACTGACAAGGTATCACACGCGAAATAAACATTCGACGCGCAGTGTGTTCTCTTGCTGAGCGATGATCGCGTCCGCCTTGTCCGTGTGCGCCCGGGCCTGCACGGCGGGGACAGACACACAGCTAATGAGCATTATCATGCAAGAAAACACCAATTGAGAGCAGGAAACGTCGCGGGGGGCTCCTGACTGTGAGATCGGACCGTGGCAGTTTGCGTGGCGGGTTGAGTTCAGCATGCTGGCGCCCGGAGGCGTTTCTAGCCTGTGGCCTGCAAAGCACATCACCACGGACACGTGGTGAAACACTTCAACAAAGGCATATAATGGGAAACGAAGGCGGCGGCGCGGTCTTGGGCGATGTTGAAGCGATGCACATCAGCGGGCAGGGCGCGGAGAGGGGCTACCGGATCGGGCAGACAAGCCCTGAAACAGGACTGCATGTACTGTGGACACGTCGCGGTGCGATGACGCAATGACTCAGTGACGATGCTGACACGAGCGAGGCGAAGGCGATTTGGCGCGCAGCTTTCATTCGCGATCTTGCGTCGATGCATTGCTTGGATCTGGGTACGTGCGCACGAGCAGAGACGTTAAACAGCTTTGGTAGAGAGAAACACCGCAAGCAAGGACGCGACTCACCTTGCAAGTGCCTCAAAACCGGGATGCAAAATCTAGCTGTTAGAGCCAGGCCAACAACTCGCGAATGCTTCCGCTCCTCAAGTAAAACCGATACGCAAGACGCAAAATCGAATGCAACATGTAGATTGCACCCGAATTGCCGCGCAAATCCTGAATTATACACCTGTCGGCCGCGCAGCAGGCCGCGATCGCGTTGACTCCGCACATCTTGGCGACGGGCGCAACACAGAGATGTCGCCTCGGCGTCACCTTCGTGTCTTCTATCGTCGTCTATCATGTATGTTGTGGAACCAGCCCGCAAGTGTCCTGCGCGCGTGTGAAAACAGCGAACACGGCGTGTACGACGGCGCACAGTGCAATCGCCAGGGAATGGAGCATATCAAGGCCGGTAAGCGGACAACGCTCGTAACTGTGAAATGATATGCATGTAATAAAGGTGAAAGTCACACCCATGGTAACCAAAGCGAATGACCATGCAACAACACGGCGCATGCGCGCTAGCTACAACGAACATGGAGGCGAACACGCCAATGATGACGACGCACAAAGAAACGCAAAGCAAATCGTAAAACAAGGATCATCAAAACAAGATAAAGCGAGCTGCGCGCGGCATTTAGACGCTTGAAAGGGCGCGATTCCCGGCCGAGAAGCGGGACAGCAAGCTGGGCAGGCCGCCCCCGTCTGTGATGGTTGAGGACCCTCTCAACAGTCAGCGAAACGGCCTCCGCTCAACGTCTCGCGCACCTTTCCCGCGATTTCAATGCGAATCAGCGATCGATTGCGGTGGTCTACACAGCTTTCTGTAGCGCGTATTGTTCTTCAGCCGCCCGCACCGCCGACGACGCCGTTTCTTGGCGTCCACGCGCCTTCCGCTGCTCTTGCCCCTCTATACAGCGCAATACCATGCCGTGCGTGCACTTTTGAAATGCTGTGAGGCGCCATTCTGAAAATTTGCGATCCGACGTAACCACAAACCCAAGCATGGAATGCGTTGTGACTGCCTTTCATTTTCGGCGCCACGGCGCGAGCCTGTGCAACGCAAGGAACAATTTCACAACAAAACACGGCCACACAAGCGCCAGTTGCTGCGAATCGCCGGGGAATGGCCTCACTTCCTGCCGCCCCTGCCGCCTCGACCACCGAAGCCGCCGCCTCTGCCGCCGCCGCCGCCGCCGCCTCTGTGTGGCGGGCCCTCCTTCAGGCCCGGCGTGCCTCGCAGGCCCATCTTTCCCAGCGTATCCACGGGCACAGTGGGCACACGCGGGCAGCCAAGCGTCAGCCACAACGCGTTCATCTCGGCGACGAGCTCCACCGGCCGCCAGCCGATGCGCCGCAATGCGCCCTTGTAGAATCCCAGGGATGCGGAGTACGCACGATCCGCCTCCTCCAACAGCGCCTCATCACGGCCAACGGATGCGAGGGCGGCAGTGAGGGGAGGGAAGGCAGCGATGGCAGCCGCGGGCGCGATCGGATGTGTGTCCGGTCGAGGATGTCCTTCGAGGCCCGCCACAGCGCCGCCCGTCACCGCAGAGTCCCGCATGCTCAGTGTAATGGGAATGTCCGCAAGCTCGCGCAGCAACGGCCTGGCCTCATAATCCGCCAAGATGAGAAGGCCGACGCCAGACTTCCCTGCACGCGCCGTCCGACCCAAGCGATGGATGTACTGCTCCCGATCCGTGAGGCCGACTTGAATGACGTGTGTGATGTCAGGATAGTCCATGCCACGCGCAGACACGTCGGATGAGAACATGACGATGGCGCCACGGGAGGATCGGAACTTGTCCGCCGCCGCCGTCCGCGCGCCCTGCGACTTACGCGAGTGCATCTCAACGATGTTCAGACGACGGCCGCCGGGCAGGGCCAACGCCTCGAATATGCTGGCAAAGTATCCCACGACACGCGCGGTGGTGAAGAAGACGACGACCTTGTGTGACGGGTCGTTGGCGGCGATGTGGGCGAGTACTCGCGCAAGCGCAGGGATGACACTGGCAGACGGCAACACGAGCGCCTCCTGCACGACCTGTGGATTGGTGGCGGTGTCGTCCTCGCCCACCGTGTCCACCATGGGGTAGCCCACACGCAGGAATCGATGGGCGACCTTCTTCACGGCTTCCGGCACGGTGGCGGAGAATAGCAGCGTCTGGCGGCCAGCTGAGGCGGGCGGCAACGCGTCACGAATGGCGTTCAGCTGGGCCTCAAAGCCCATGTCAAGCAGACGGTCGGCTTCATCCAACACGACGACGGATGCTCTGCCCAACGCCTCACGGAAGCCGGGCGTGGATTCCAGATGATCCACACATCGACCGGGCGTGGCGATGAGGATGTCGAGGCTCGGAGCGCCGCCCTTGCCTCCAATGCGCCCACGCTCGCCGTTGATGTTGGTGCCGCCGATGACAGCAGCGACACGAATGCCCGGCTGGAATCGGGTCAGGATCTTGGCTTCCTCCAGCGTTTGCAGTGCCAGCTCGCGTGTGGGCGACACGACAAGGATGCCGATGGTGCCAGGTGCGCCGGCGCGGCGACTGGACAGCAGGCGCTCCACAGCGGGCAACAGGAAACCTACGGTCTTGCCGCCGCCAGTTTTCGCCTTCGCAAAGCAGTCCTCACCACGCAACAGCAATGGCAGTGTGGCAGCTTGTACCTTCGACAGGAACTCGAACCGGAAGGCCTCGGAGAGGGCGCGACGGGCACCGTCACTCAACACCGACGCGATGCTAGGGTCCGTCCACTTCACATCGGACAGGAAGGCCTTGTCAATGCCCGAACCGCCGCCAGCTGCAGCGGCAGTCGCATGGCCATGATGATGGCCGTGGTGATGACCGTGAGGATGAGCGTGGCCAGGCGCAGGGGCGGGCGCAGGGGCGGCGATTGTAGGAACTGGCGGAGGACGCACTGAAACAGCGGCAGTGGGCGTGGCTGGCGCCTCGGTGGCAAACTTCCTATGTTTAATGGGTAGTTCGCCCTTTGATGGACGAGTGTCGCCGCCAGCACCACCAGCAGCAACGGTGAACGGCGCAGCAACAGGCGTAGGGGCAGGAGCGTGCACTGGCTTGGCCGGTGCCGAGCCTGGTGCAGCAGACGCGACCGACCTTCCATTGGAACCGCTCACCGTAACGGTGAAACGGGGTGCGCCAGGCGCGGGGGCCGCTGCGCCTGCTGCGGATTCGACGCCGGCAGTTGCAGCCTTGGGCGGAGGGCGCCATACACCAGAGATGTGACGTTTCTTCGACTCGCCAGGCGCTGAACCTGAGTGATGTGGCGTTGATGACATGGAAACCGTGTGAAATGGAGCGCGCAACCGCAGCGATGACGTCGAAATGCCGATCGAAAGGAATCGTGTGGCTGGCGCAAACCTTGGCGGAATGGCTAACAACGCCAACGCCAACAACACCGCGCTGCTTTCCAATCAACGGCAGCGCGTTCATTTATACATTCGTTTGGCAGCACTGGCGCGTGCATGGTACAGCGCCTTGGTGTGTTCCGCGTACCTTGCAGCAGACTGTGCCGCGATGTCAAATCGTGTTGTGTCGTAGGCTCCAACGCCCGGCATTCCACGCGCGTCGAATTCCGTCATTATTGTGCGCCTCATGCCCTGCACATGTCCACGGGAACGCAGCGTGAGCACCACTTGACAACAATCGCAACGCACGCTTCACTTCACACTCACGTCTGCTTGCGTGACCGGGTGGTCGTTCACATCATCGCCGGCCTGAATGGACCGCAGGTTCAGGACTGGTGCGTAGTTTGACGATGTTTCGCGACTGTCGAATGTCGCAGCGGGCGCACTGCGAAGGATGGACGACACTTGCTTGCCGAATGCGGAATCGTATCGACACACGCCTGGCCCGCCGCCATCGCCCTCCGTCGCACTCGATCGCGCGCCGTCAATCGAATCTGTACACACATAAGAAGGCGTCAGAGAATGGTGGGCAAGCGTTTATGGGGCGATCGGACCTGCTTTGCCCAGAATGGAGTACGCGGGCCCGCTGGGCATCGGCGGCAGCACTGCGCCGGGTCCTGTGGGCGACATCACATCAAGCATGCATCCAAAGAACTTGTATTTAACGGCTGTGCGTACCTGGCAACTCTGCGGCGCGTTCCAACGCCATCTCAGCATCTCGCCACCTCGAGGCATGCGTCATCGCGCCGCCCGGCCGCAACCGTGGTGCCGGCACATGTCCCGTCAGTGCGTATTCGCGCGCAATCTCCTGCAATGGATCCAGTCGCTTCGATGACCCGCTGCCTGTCACTGCAGGGGCAGGGGCGAGAGGTGCTCCCATGCCGCCCGCGACACTCGTCACGCGGCTGCTGACGCCGCTGCCTGGACTGCTAGGCTTACGTTTCCCCATGGATTGCACGGGTGAGGGTGGCCGGACAGGGGACTGCGCACTGCCGGCGCCACTTGTCACTGACGGCGCATTGGAAATGGAGGAACCGAGGGATCCACTGGTCGTTGGCCGCATGCGACTCGACGGCCGCTGCACCAGCGCACTGAAATCATATCGACTCTCCTCCACCAGTGCACCGCCGAGCGCAGGGACGTACTTCCCTCCCGCCGCCGCTGCCGCTGCCGCTGCCGCAGTGAGCTTGCTGACTCTCTCCGCAGCCTTACCCGGCCGAATGGTGCTGGCAACACTGTAACCCGTGTAATCGCCCGCCATCATCTTATCGGATCCGATCTTGACGTCATCGGGCAACGGCGGCACTGGCCGTCTACCCACCTGCGCAGGCGCGACACGCTCCGGTGGCGGCAACACGCTGCCAGCATCCAACGGATCTATTGAATAGTCCGTGTGACGTAGCATCGTAGGCGCTAGCACGGTCAGGGCAGGGATGGATTCCGACGCCTTTGGCTCAATGCTGCGAAGTCGAAAGCGAGGGTGAAACCAGACAACCAGACGACCACGCAGCGGTGCATACTTCCCGAGGACCTTCTTGGCGACGTCGGTTGCCCGCCACCGCGCGCGTGCATGGGAGTAGTCATCAGGCGTGTATGATGTCGGGGCTGGCATGCCCAGTTTGTGTCTCACTTCCGCAGCGTACACCGATCCGAACAGCGTACGCGACTGGAAGCTTGCAGCAGGGGCGTCCGCGCCCAGATCTGCACACATCGCCGCCGTAAAACAGGAAAGCATGAAACAGCATCATAACACACACACACGCACCACCGCGGGTGTCGTAGGCGTCTGGGCCGGGGTTTTGGGCCAATTGTGACGCCACAGTGTCCGCACGCCTGACGCCAAACTGGTACACAGGCGCATTCTTGAAACCTGACAGCACTTGTTTATCGCCATGGCCTGCGGAGGATAGAGAGTGGGTCTAAATTCGCAACAGCGCGCCTCGACTGCCACACACTGCACTGTACCGATTGCGGTGTGGTAGTGGCCTGGGCCGGGCGTGATGAAGTTCACTGTTGCCGCGGCGATGGCGCGTTTGATGGCTTCTCGTTTCTCCTCCTCGCTTCTGCCTCCACTGGCGGCCATTGCTGCCTTATCCCGCCCGTCCTTCCTCTTCTCCCGCTTCATGTGTCCGCTGTAGAACAGTGAACGAAACACGGCACCGTTGGGACCGTGCATCGCATCATCGCTGGGCGCAAGGCCGCCGAGTGCAGTGGGCAGCTGAGACACCGCAGTCGTCGTTTGTAACACGGTGTCCAACTGTTCCACACAGCCTGGGCACAGCTCAATCACAGCGGATATCCATCGCAGCGCATCTGGGTACGCCTCCTGACGGATCGCGTGGAACGCAAGCTCAATAAACACCTGTGGAGAAGGAGACAGTGAATGGGGCTAAACGACAAGGAAACACAGCGGCGGCACCTCAGCGTTGGGCGGCCGAAGTACTCCCCTGGCTAACCGCTCAGCATCCGCCGCCATCTCGTGTTTGGACCATTCCTGGGACAGGCAGGACACAAAATTTATGAGAAAACAACGGTACACGGGCTGCGGCGGCCACACTCGCCTCCAACAGCGCCATGCGGAAGCGGTCGAGATGCAGTCTATCCCGCAGCCAGTGCGTGCATTCGCGCAGCGTGCCTGCCATGTACTCCGGTGCAGTGAGCGCAAGCCATTCGTTGACGTGGTGCTGCACCGCCGAAGCCTGCGCCTCATCCGCATCAGCACCGGAGCGGAGCAGGCTTGACACGATGATGCGATGTGCCTCCATGCGCTGAGACGGCAAAGCAACGCCGCCGCTGATCAGACGCTTCAAACGCTTTCGACACAGCTTCGCGTCACCGACGAAGTCACGCAGACGGCCGGCCTGCGGCACACAGAGCGACAACAGGGCGGCGGATTGTGGCAAGCGCGCAACACGGCCGGGCGACGCTGACCTGCAACAGCACAGCTGCAACGTTCTCAGGTTCAACAAGTCCTTCATTCAGCGCGTCTTCAAGACGGCCGATCTGCGTGTACAGCAAAGCAGCTACGTGAATGACAACGATGACCGAACAACGCCCACGTTGGTACAGCACCGACGCCGTACCTCGCCGAGCGCATCCCCGACTGTTGTACCCTTCGGCATACCAATCGCTTTGGATTTGGGTGGCTTCACTTGACGTGATGGCAAGTCCTCCAAATATCGCTGAAACCGTTGCAAGTACAAGATGGCTTTCAGTCGGACGTCCTTTTCGGGAATTTTCAGCCGCTGCACAGAGCCGTCGTCGTTACGAATGTATCCCACAATGCTGGCTTCAGCGGCTTCTCCGCGCTCTGAGGCGGCAGCCGCCCCCGCTGCGGCGCTGTCGACGGAATCAGCTGCGCCAGGACCAACAACCGGCGCGATCTGCCTCGCATGTTCCTCCTGCAGCTTCAGCGCTTGATAGGGACCAAGATGAGAGTACCAGGTGCTGAAATTCGAATCGCGCAGCTGTCGAATCAGGCTCCGGGCCGCGGATTTCACGTCGGACGGCGGCGGCTCACCGGACATGAGCAAGAAACTGCAAGAAACTGCAACTGCACCTTCATTGGCCGACCCCATGCAAGCAAACAATAAGAGAACCACTGCAATAGAGTCGTTAGGAATGTCAACTCCTAGTTGTGGCCGTTCCTGCCGTTTCCACGTCGCTTGCGCTGTCCTCCGCCCCTGCTTGCATTCCCCTGCGCGAGCTGTGGCAGTGGCGGCACAGCAACAGCGCGAGGTGTGACGTCAGCGTCGGGCGCTGCAGTGTCCGGCGTCAGGAAATGTCCCCAATCGCCCTCCTCGTGCTTCTCTGGGCTGACGACACCGCATGTGATGACGACCTTCGCTGCCGCCGCCGCTCCAGTGCCCACCGGCGCAGGCACAGTGTCAGGCAACACGCCAACACCGCTTGCACACGTGCCGCTGAAGCCCGCCGCACGAAGCGTGTCCAACGGCGAATCACACCGCACAGCGGGCGCAGTGTCGGAACCGACGGCCTGACAAGGACAACGGCAACGAGAAACGGAATGTAAGTAGTATATCTTCGAACCAAATGGCTTAAACTAGCGAGGACAGCGGCGCAGTACCTTGAGCGCAGGGGATGGGCTCGCAACACTGGAAGTTAGACGGCCGTGCACGAGCGGCCGCAGGGTGTTTAGTCCACTGGCGTCCGCAACAGTGTGTACAGTGGGTGTGACGTTCGGTACGCCGCTGATGTCACCACCGGAGGGGAAGGATACGGAGGATCGGGCGGACACCGTTCCGCCAGGCGAGGCGTCACCGTCTTTGCTTGCCAGCGCGATTACGGCGGCGTAGCTGGGCCCACTTGCAACGCCAACGGGAGGAACCATGCTGTTTACATTGGAAGAGATGCCTGAAGGGCCTGCCGATACAACAGGCGCCGCGCCCGAGGCCGATCCGAACACCGAACTCAACTCGCCGCCGTTATCGTCGCTCCACACGACGGAGCGGCGCGATGGCAGGCCACCCAGTGTCTTATCAGACCGAGGAGGCGACTGTGCTACGGTTGGCGCGGGGATCGCCACGACGGGCGGCGGCTGCAGGCCCGATAACTGCGGCGATTCGTCGCCGTCCTCGCCCCCAAGCAAATAGTACGCCGCCGCGCCCACGACAGCCACCGCTACTCCCGCACCGACAAACGGATGTCGCTTCAGCCATCGAATGGCGGCGCGCATTTCCGCGGAGGTTGGGAAGAAGGACATGAAACCGGGCTTGAAGAGAAAAGAGCCAACGGCCTGCGATCCGTACCTACGCCGTACCCACGGATGTCATCTGGCGCGCAAGCCCGGTTCTCCTTCCCCTATGCGCCGTACCCCACTCAGGACACGCTTATGTCAGCGCTGTATGATACGTTTCAACGGAAACGCATTGGCATATTCGAAAGCCCCACAGGAACGGTGAGCGGCCTTGAATTCGGCCACCTCGTCACGTTTGTGTCGATGTCACGCCCATAGAGCTATGTTTCGCTGGCATTCTCACAGGGCAAGACGCTTTGCATCATCAGTGCTGCGTTGACATGGCTGAAAGATTCGTACGATCGCGATGAGACGGGCGACGTCAGTGAAGACGATTCTGCCGCCGCTGCGACCGCGCCCGCGCCTGCATCCGACCGCGCCCCTGGCCTGCCCTCGTGGCTACTGAATTCAACAGATAGAAGAAAGGAGCAGGCGAGGCAGGAGCGGCAGTATCGAGCGCGGGAGCGAGCAGCGGCGCGCAGGGCGGTTGCAGATCGTCTGGTTGCCACTAAAGCCGCCGTGGCGAGGACAAGCGGCTCCTCAAAGCGCAGTGTAATGGCAACTGCATCAAGTAGTGACGGTGCGGTGGACGAACGGACCACTGCGCCTGTGTCTGCCGCGGCCGTACCCACTGACGACGACGCCCCTCTGCCGTCCCCAACCAAGGCATGCTGCTCGTTCGCTGCCCCACCTGCATTGTGATATGACGTCATTGTATCTTGTAGATCATATTCTGCAGTCGCACGCACTCGCAGCTGGCGCAGTTCATCGTTGAAATGAAGAAGTCGCGCCTGGCTGTCGGGGTTCGCGTTGCCACTCTTGGCAGCCGCTCCCTGCTGTGCATCAACGAGGATGTGAGGCGAATATGATGTGATTTCAGTTGAGGCTGTAATGTTTCTGTCACGTTTCAGGTGAGGGCGCTGGGCAGCGAGTCTGCGATGAGCGAACGCTGCCTGGAACTGCAAGACAAGTCGCGGAAGTCCGCCGCCGGGTCCAAGGCCGCTGCGAAGGCCGCTGCAGCTGGAGACGCGTGCAGTGAAATCAGTAGTGACGACGAATGCGTTGCAAGTCCGCCTGTTGCGGTGTCAGGTGGCGCCAAACCTGCCAGCAAGAAACGGGACCGTGGCTGCTCCAGCGGTTGCTCCTTCTACTCCGCGGAACGCCATCAGACTCTCGCCGATCTTGCGATGGTGAGCTGATGTATTTAGTTTTGGGGCCGTCGTTTTCCGCGACTCTTTTTCTCTGTCCGCAGTGTGAGCCGCTTGACATTGAGGAGCTGGCAGGACTCGGCCGCAAGCACACGTCCTGCCCGTACTACGCCGCCAAGGCAGCGATCTGCGATGCAGAGGTCATTGTCATGCCGTATAACACGCTCCTGCACGAGGGAACGAGGGAAAGCTACGGCCTGGACGCTGCTGTGTTGTCACGTGCGGTTGTCGTCTTTGACGAGGCGCACAACATCATCGACGCCATCAACAACATGTATTCCTGCAGTCTGTCGTCATGGCAGGTGAACATGGTTTGAACTCGACATGCTTTCTGTGACATTCGTGTGAGCATGCTATCCGTGCTACCCTTCAGTTGGAAGCGGTGGAGGTGCAGCTGTCAGCTTACGCAGCGACGTACAAGTCGCGCATGTCGTCGCAGTCCGTGCTGTGGGTGTCGACGTTGGTCACGTTAGTCCGTCTCCTGCGCTCGTTTCTGGCTGGTGCTTCGGATGACGAACCAGGCACGTCGATCTTCACCGTGTCTGCATTCGTTGCAGCCGCGAAGCTGACGGCCCTCGACCTGTGTGGCGCGCTGATGTACATTGACAACAGTGGCATTGGTCGCAAGCTGCGAGGGTTTACGGCCACAGCGGCGAGCAGGGGCGTCGTTGACGGCACGGAGGGCACCGGACAGTCCGCCTCGCCCGTCGCTGCGTTCCACTCCCTCAAGTCAATGATACTGTCGTTGCTGTCCACGCATGAAGACGGTCGAGTGTTGGTGAAACCGGCAGAGGTTGAGGACGGCGTGACGGTTCGACCCCGGGCGCTAAAGTTCGTGCTGCTCAATTCTGGCTCTCGGTTCGAGAGCATCGCCGCTGTCGCGCGTGCAGTCGTGTTGATTGGCGGGACGCTGCACCCCGTCGGGAACCTTGTGTCGCAGTTGCTCCCTACGACGTCGCTCCATCGCATCAGCACGCTGGCATTGGGGCATGTCGTGCCACCGGAGCGGGTTGCTACAATCGTCCTGTCCAAGCGTCCAAGCGGAGAGCCGTTCAACTTCTCCTTCGCGTCTCGGGACGCAGAAGCACAGTTATGCGATCTGGGGCAGGCGCTCGCCAATTTCACTGCCGTGGTTCCCGCCGGCTCCGGCACCGTCGTGTTCTTCCCGTCCTACGACTTCGAGGCGAAGGTTTGGCGTGTTTGGGAGGAAAAGGGCATCCGGGACCGCATCGGCCGCAAGTGCAAAGTGGGAGTATTTGATGTGGCTGCGATGGATCGTTTGTAATCAGTTTGACCGCTTTTTACAGCTGTACCGGGAGCCAAAGACGAGCGCAGACATGCCCGCTATCCTTGAAGCGTACGCCGCAGACACCAAGAAGGCGAGTGGGTCTGAAACATCTTTGGTGTGTCACGCTGCTCACTGCAACTGCGGACAGGGTAACAAGGCACTGCTATCCTGTGTTGTTGGTGCCAAGCTAAGCGAGGGTATCAACTTCAGTGATGAACTGGCGAGGTGCGGGCTTCCTGTACTGCGCTCGTTCCCTTTCCTTTTCATACTTGGTGCTGCATTGCCCTCCAGGCTGGTGGTGGTCGTCGGTTTGCCGTTTGGAAACGTGAAGGACGTGGAGTTGCGTGCAAGAATGCAGTATCTGGACAGCCTCGCCGGCGTGGCATCAAAGGCAGCCGGCCCCTATCCTCCCATCACCGGCCGAGAGTACTACACGGACCTGTGCATGAAGGCTGTCAACCAGTCGATTGGGCGCTCCATTCGGCACGCTGGCGACTTTGCGTGCATCGTGTTGGTGGACGAACGGTATGATGGTGCGGACGCCCAGGCGCGGCTGCCGGCATGGGTGCGCGGTGCCGGCAAACAGCTCAGTTACCCCACATTCGGTGCGGCGTACCAGGCCGCCGCAGGTGGGCATTGTTTGCTGTCGTTTCTGTTTTGTTGCGCGAATGTAATCAGATTCTGCGTCCGTTTTCCAGGTTTCTTCAAGCGGAACGCCGCCCCTGCCGCTGCCGCACCGTAGAGCGGCTGCGTGCGAAATCAATACGTCGCCCTGCCGCCAGATGCGTCAAACGTGAAGGCCGTGGTGAATGACGCTTCGGGCGAGATGATGTAGGCAACCAGAGCAGCGATCTCGGAAATTTCTCCAGTGCGGCCCATGGGGATCTTGGATGTCATGTAGGTCTGTGAGTAGAATGCGAATGACAGCGTGAACAGAGCAACTGGCCCCATGCCCCAGTGCACGCACCACTTGAGCCTCGGGCAGCGCATCGACCATTGCAGTGCGTACAACGGCAGGGGCGATCGCGTTCACAGTGATGCCAGTGTCCGCATAGTCCTTACCCATGACCTTTGTGAGGCCAATGACCTGCAGCGAAGTTGGAGGCAGCCAAATGCAAGGATGAGGAAATCGAAGGGAACCAGTGCAATCGACACCCACGGCAGCCTTGGACGACGAGTACGCGAGCATGCCAGCGTTGCCCTCCTTGCCAGATATGGATGCAATGTTGCATATCCTGCCATATCCCTTCGCGCCCGGCCCTTGCTTCAGCATGACCGGCAAGACGGCCTTCGCCATCAGGAACACGCCATTCACGTTTACGCGGTACACGCGCTCGAAATCCTCCAGATCCACTTCGTGAGACTTCATGCCAGTGCGACCTGAGACAAATGAGAGCACGTTAAGCGCTGCTAAGCGGGCGATAGCGTGCGGTCAGCACCTGTGATGCCCGCGGCTTGCACCAACGCGTCCACACGGCCCCATTTCGCAACCTGCCGTCGGATCGCAAGAAGTCATGACATCAAAACATCGAAAATGACGGGAAGCGCACCACCGCAGCGACGGCAGCAACGCAGTCCGCCTCCACGGTGACGTTGCCCGCGAGCGCAAGCGCGTCGATGCCCGAAGCCTCCAGTTCTGCAGCCGACGCGCGAACTTTCTCCTGTGCGTGGGGAATCTCAATGTTACAAAATGGCAAAAGCTTCGCGAAAACCGCACGCAACCTCCTGCATGTCGAGGATGGCGACCTTGTAGCCCAGCGCGCCGCCCAAGTGTCTGCAATGATGGGTTACCCGTCAACAGCCGCGCAATGCAGACAAAGAAAAACAGGTGAACTGACTTGGCAACTCCGAAACCGATGCCTTGAGCGCCGCCAGTGATGAGGCACACGCGAACGGCGGGCGATTCGGACATGAGGGGTCCTTCACTCAGCGATGTCAGCGTTAGGAGGCGCGACTGCGAGGCACATGCAGAGTATGGCGTGGTGATAGTAATGCATAATGCCTTCGGGAAGAAGCAAACGCGTTCCTACGGCGACAGCTCTGTGCAGCTGCGGGGTAAGCAGAAACCGCGTTTGGGTGCGCGTTGGCACCATATTGCGAGGCTTTACGGAGGAATATGCGCAATTTCAACGGTGATTCTATAGTATTTCATGTACTGGAGGCAAGAATCCGTCGCGATGTTTCCCAGACCTGGTTGAGGTTGTGACGAAAATTTGTAGTGATAGACGGCGGACTCTTTGCCGCGCGATTCTCACTGTCCTGTTCCGTTTTTCGGGACTAATTTGTCTATTTCCATGTTTATTTGGCGCGTTTGACGTGGTTTGAGTGCCCATGGGAACGTTTGAGATTCGCGACCTGATTTTCTTGTGCGATCGAGGTGAAGCCGTTTTGTCGCAACGGCGTTGTTAAAGCAAGCCAGGTGATTTTCATCATTTATAGGACGGATTTCATGGTTTTATTATGTTTTATCGTCGGGTTACACCCCGCTACGCTAGTTACCGCCCTGTTTCCCCACTACAACGCTGCAACTCGTCGCTTTTGTTCACACCGAACGTTGGCAGGCTGTCACGAGTCGAATATGGCTGCGGCATGATGCAATCCGCCCTCCGATGCAGTGAGTCGCGATTGCAATGCGCGCCGGGATCCCGTTTCCGTAACGGCTCTCTGTTTTCTTTATGCGAAAGTTCGCGAACTCGCCCGGAACGCTCGCCCACAACACTTCCACTTACGTCGCCTTTCTGCTCTGCCATGGCCGCAACGGACGCTTGGAAACACTTTTGTGAACAGTTTGTGTGCTACAGTCGTCGGCATCGATGGCCATTGGCTGCCCTGTGGTTCGCAATGCTCATCATAGCTGCTGCGTTTGGACCTCAAGTCTCTGATGCCACGCACGACGCGTTCTCCGCGCCACCGGGCTCCGCCGCTGCCAAAGCCGACAAGGAAATCGAGAGGTTCTTCCCAGAAATGCACCGGACGTCCGCTGTCGTCGTCGTGATTCATGCGTTGACGCCCGCCAAGGTTAGGGCTCTATTTCTGTACCATTCCTCTGCCCCTGATTTCCTCTCGTTTCGTGGCCGCACAAGGCCATTTCCTGCCACTAATAGCGCATTTTATATGTGTTTCTTTCCAGAACTGCACGGTGCCGGAGCTGGGCCCGTTTGAGACGCAGTTGCGCTCCGTCGCCTTCGGGCACGGATCCCACCAGCTGGTTTCGTTCAGCGGTTACTTCAGCGCGGTCGCTGACGGCCTGCCGAACGCCGATTCATTCGTGTCTAGGGATGGCAAACTGTCGATTATCACGTGAGTGGGATGGCTGTCGCGTGTCTGGCCGCGGCATCAGTCGAAATTCAGTTGGGCAAATTCTCAGAAATTTCGCCCTTGCAGCCTCATCCTGAACGTGGAGGACGGCATGGACGCGGCTATGAAATTCGCCGACTTCATTCGCGGACAAGTGAAATCGTTGTCGGAGCCGCTCAGGAGGGACTTCGAGTTCTCGCTCACGGGCGAGGCAGCGGTGGCGGTGCGTTGACTGTTCCATTTTCTGCCTTCGTCGTCGATCGCTGCGTGGCAACGTCATGATATTCACGTCATATCCTTGCAGAAAGAGATTGGTGAAGCTATTGGGGCGGACATGAGCCGCCTGGACAGCATCGTCCTGCCAATCGCCTTCATCATCATGGCGGTCTTCGTCCAATCGCTCCGTCTCCTGATTGTGCCGGCGTTCTGCATCACTCTCAGCATCCTTGGATCATTTACCGTCATATATGGCCTCGCACATATCATGGACGTGCCGTCATTCGCGCCAACGTTTGTGCTCAGCGTCATCTTGTCGCTGTCTATTGACTACGCCATCTTCGCGTTGACGCGCTATCGGTACGTCAAAACAGTGAGTGTAAGATAGTTGTGTTTGGTTGGAGTGTGCACTGGATGTATTGCAGAGAGGCGCTGGACAGCGGCTGGGACCACGAGGAGTCCGTCATCTACATGCTGTCCTCAGCAGGGAAGACAATTCTGGTGTGCCGTAGCTGTCTCATCATGAAATGCCGACAGTTGTGAATATCTCTCATTGCCCGCATGAATGCAGGTGTCGGGCGGCACGCTGGCGCTGTGTTTGGCTGCAATGTGCATCATTGACGTCCCGGCCTTGCGGGCTGTCGGCATCTGCTCCGCGCTGTCAATGGGTGAGCTGTGGATATTTCCCGTTCAAGTTTGACATGTCAAAGCGTTGAATCGCGGGGCTTTGCCCCTCGCTGCAGTCGTGCTGATGGTCACATACTTCGGTGCGGCGCCCGTCATATTGATGCTCTTCCCTGCCTTCTTCAGCAAGGTGCGTGTGCTACGTGCCGTGATTCGACAATCGACGCTCTGCTATTTGCCTGCTATTCTGAGCTGTCGACTTGCCCCCCTATACCCTTCCGTTTTCCGCAGTGTCATCAGCAGTCTTACCTCTGGCCGCCGAACCAGTGGGTTGCATTCGCCAAGATGAAATGGAGGACGCGAGGCACGGGCGCCACTGCCAGGCCGGTGACAGCGCCAGTGGCGGCGAATGACTCTCTCCAATGCGAAATGGTTGCAGTGAAGCCGGCTGCTGCTGTGCCGGCCGGGGAGTGCAACGCTGATGCTGATCCATTCAAGCCGAGCACTGGTGACAAGCATTCGCCCGTCGCATGGGGCGACATCGAGACGGCCGTCGTTGTCAGCCAGTTGGAGTCTGCTGATGCCAGCAAGTTGGCTGCCGTGACCGTGGTCCGCCATGTGTCGAAGAAGCAGCTTGTCACGGATGCGGACGCGGCTGCTTTAAAAGCTTCCTTCTGGTGGCGCGCCGGCGACTTTTTGCTCAGTTGGCCGTGGAATCTTGCGACACTGGTGAGTGCACGTGTATCCGCAGGGTGATCACCGTACTTCGGTTGAGTGTGTGCCCGCATGCCACTCTGAGCCGCAGGTCACGGTTGTCGGCCTCACCATCTGGTTTGATATTCATGCGCTCACGATCAACACGACGAACACGCTTGATGAGGGCATTCCCCGCCACACCGCGGCACTGAAGGGCATCCATCAAGTCACGGACGCCTTTGGCTACGGCAGCGTTGACAACACGCGTGTGCTGTTAGTGCCACGGATGGGCGTCTCTGCGCTGAGCGACGAGGCGTTCACAGCCGCTGCGAATACAGTCCAAGCCATCGTTGCCGATCCGAAGGTGACGGACACGCTCGCAACGGACTTCATGTCCGTGGCCTTTGCTGGAGTGAGTGGCCATTTCGAATCCGCCGGCCACCCTGCGGTGTTGTTGTGTCCGCTGTGTTCTTGATGACTCAGTTTCTTTATGACCTGTGTCCACTAGGGCTCACCGATTCCGTACGCCGATTTGGCTGCTTGCATCAACAACGCGACGTCGAGTGGCTCATGCACCGCGTTGCTGCAGCTGAAAGATCAGTACGTTAGCGATGACGGACGAGCGTTGCTGGTGGATTTTCGCCCACGCTTCGATCCATACGGGTCAAACGTGTCTGCCTGGATTGACGGCGTGCGTTCGGTACTGAAGCGCGCGGAGAGTGTCACCGGCCACAAGTTCTACATCTCTGGCTCGTCCATGACCTCCAACGATGCCATTCACGGGTATGCTGTCTCCGTTCGATGCGTTGGTGGTGTGTGGCTCTTGACCTGTGGTTGGAATAATATTATTCCCACAGGGTGTGGGCTGCGATGCCCTACGTTCTCCTCGCAACTGTGATTGTCATCTTCATCTTCTTCGCGGTGGCATTCAAGTCTATTCTCGTCGCCATTCGAGCAGTCCTTACAGTAATCTTGACGCTAGCCTGGATCTTCGGCTTCGTCTACCGCATCTACACGGTATGAAATGATTGGCCCTGGTGCACGCTCGTTCTTTGAGACGTTCTGACAGTTTCCGTGCACCTTCCCATCGCGCAGCCTGGCGAAGGCGTGCTTGCGTGGACGAACATTGCTGGCTTCCAGACACTGCCCGGCCTGTTCTGGCTCTCGCCCGTCCTTGCCTTCAGCGTCATCGTTGGCGTGTCGCTGGACTACGACGTGTTCATCCTCGTGC
>JADMIO011298093.1_pt1 | contig 18441 bp, 11 predicted proteins | sample 8958161 | NCBI WGS metagenome assembly JADMIO01 (sample SAMN16585339, study PRJNA669376) | soil metagenome | isolation source: Crop rotation soil | place: USA: Cullars Rotation, Alabama | collected 2011 | reverse complement strand
TCATACCGATCGCCTTCTTCAGAAACGGGGTCTGCGTGCCGCTCGTGACTTTACCTGCCGCCGCACCGTCATGTGTGTACACGTCGTAACCCGGGCGGGCAATGCCCCGCTCGAGCATCTCGAAGCCCACCAGCTTCCGCGAGACGCCGGTGGCCTTCTGCGCCTTCAGGGCCTCCGCGCCCACGAACGCCTTGCTCCAGCCGACAATGCCGTTCAGGCCGGCTTCGAGGACGGTGGTTGTCTCGTCGATGTCGTTGCCGTGGAGCCGCATGCCCGCCTCGAGCCGAAGGGTGTCCCTGGCGCCGAGGCCGCACGGAATCAGGTTGACGCTCTGGCCTGCCGCCAGGATCTCCTGCCAGACGCGATCCGCAGATCCCGCGGGCACCATGATTTCCACGCCGTCTTCCCCGGTATAGCCGGTTCGTGAAATCGTCGCGCGCACGCCGGCCACCTCGCCGTGCGCAAACCAATAGTACTGAATGCCCGAGAGCTCGACGCCTGTCAGCGGTTGGACGACGTCGAGCGCCCGCGGCCCCTGCACCGCGATAAGTGCGTATCGGGAGCTCGAATCGACGGCGACCGCGTCGCCGATCCCTGCGATGTGCTTCGCGATGTGCGCGTAGTCGTGGGCAATGTGCGAGGCGTTGACGACGAGCAGAAAGTGCTGCGGGGCGAAGCGGTAGACGAGCAGGTCGTCCACGAACGTGCCCTGGTCAGTGGTGAGGGCGGAGTACTGCGCCTGCCCTACCGCGAGCTTCGACGCATCGTTCGAAGAGATGCGCTGGACCGCCGCGAGCGCGTCCTTGCCGGCGATTTCGATTTCGCCCATGTGGCTGACGTCGAACATCCCGGCGCGCTCGCGGACCGCCATGTGCTCGACGGCGATGCCGCTGTATTCGACCGGCATGTCCCAGCCGCCAAACGGCACCATGCGCGCACCCGATGCGCGGTGGCGGGCGTGCAACGGGGTCTGCTTGAGGGGTAGGGCCGCAGCCTGTTCCATGGATGATCGGGAGGCGTGCGTGGGCGCGCCGGAACAGGTAACGGTACTATGCGGCTTCGAGCGCGGTCAAGAAACCACGCCCCGGAATCGAATCGACCGCGCCGGCAACCGCCGCGAGCGCGAACAAAAGACGGCGCTTGCCCTTCACGCCGTCCGACGTGTAATAACGCGCCGATCGATGCGTCTGGGTAATTACGGCCTGCCCGTGGCTTAATTCCTTCCATGCTGCAACTGTCGTCGGTGTCGAAGACCTACCCGGGGGGCGTCGTCGCGCTGCGGGACGTCAACCTCCGTGTGTCGAGCGGCCTCTTCGGCCTGCTCGGCCCGAACGGCGCCGGCAAGTCCACGCTGATGCGGACGATTGCCACGCTGCAGGCACCAGACCGCGGCACGATCACGTTCGAAGACATCGACGCGCTGCACGACAAGACGGCGTTGCGCCGGGTGCTCGGCTATCTGCCACAGGAGTTCGGCGCCTACCCGCGGACGTCGGCGGAACGCATGCTCCGCCACTTCGCGGCGCTCAAGGGCATTCACGGGTCCGGACGGCAGCAGGTCGTCGAACAGCTGCTCGTCAGGACGAACCTGTGGGACGTGCGCCACCGCAGCGTCGACACCTTCTCCGGCGGCATGAAGCAGCGCTACGGCATCGCGCAGGCGCTGCTCGGCAGGCCGCGCCTGTTGATTGTCGATGAGCCGACCGCCGGACTGGATCCCGCGGAACGCCGCCGTTTTCAGAACCTCCTCGCCGAAGTCGGCACCGACGTCGTCGTCATCCTGTCGACGCATATCGTCGAAGACATTGCCGGGCTATGTTCCTCGGTCGCGATCATGGGTCAGGGACGCATTCTCCAGCAGGGCGACGCCGACGCGATGGTCGCCGAGCTGGCCAATCGGGTGTGGACGTCGGTCCTTCCACGCGAGGACGCCACGCGGATGCGTGCTCACTTTCCGGTCCTGGCAAGCCGATTGAAGGCGGGACGCATGGAAGTCCGCGTGCTCGCGGACACCGCGCCAGCCGGCATGACGCCGGTTGCGCCGACGCTCGAAGATGTGTACTTCGCCACGCTCATCGCCAACGGCCTGACGGCCAATCTCGACTGAGCCGTGCGCACGTTCCTCGAAGTTCTCCGATTCGAACTGCGCCTGCAGTGCAGCGGTCGCCTCTTCCAGGGCGTGCTGCTGCTGTTCTTCGTGCTTCACGCCCTGACGATCAGCGAGGCAGGCATCAATCTCAGTGACAACGACCTGATCCTCGTCAACGGGCCGTCCCAGATTTTCCAGACCCTGGTCGTCCTCGGCACGTTCGGCATCCTGCCGGCGATCGTCTTCATCGTGAACGCAATCATCCGCGACCACGACCGGGCCACGGCGGAGTTCTTCCTAACAACCCCTGTCGGAAAGATGCCGTGGCTGCTCGGACGATTCGCGGGCGGTACCCTCTGCGCCGCATTCGCCGGCCTCGCCGGCGTGCTCGGCACGATGGCGGGGGCCATGATGCCGTGGGTCGACGCGGCCCGCATCGCTCCGTTCAGCCTCTTGCCGTACGGATCCGGCTTCGCCACCATCGTCTTGCCGAACGCCCTGATCGTCTGCGCCCTCTGTTTCTGCGCAGCGCTGACGCGTTCGCAGAACTGGACGTTCGCGGTCGCGATTGCGCTCATCCTGCTCGAAGTGGTGCTGGTCAACGTCAACATGCAGGGCGGCCCGCCATGGCTGGCGCTGACCGATCCGACCGGCGCGCTCTCCATTGCCAACGCGACCCGCTATTGGACCGTCGCGGATTTGAACACTCGCCTGCCGGTCACCACGACGCTGCTCGCGAACCGTGCGATCTGGCTGGCGATCTCCTTGTCGCTCCTGACCTTCGGCCTCGTTCGCGTCCGTCTCGAACTTCCTCTCCAGGCGCGCCGACTGCGCCGCACCGATTTCAGTGGTGGCCGGCTTCAGCCGGACCAGACTGCGCTCGAGCGCGCCGGCAGTTTCACGACACGGGATTCGATCGCGCAGCTCGCGTCGCAGGTGCGCTCCGATGTGCGCAGCGTCGTCGAGAGCCCGCTCTTTGTGCTGATCCTCGTGTTCACGGTGGCCGCTACCATCAGCGAATTCAGCACACTCAGAGATCCGATTCTCGGTTTGCCGCTCCATCCTCGTACCGGCCTGATGCTGGGATTCTTCCGCTACGGGCTGCTGCAGTTCGTCCTGGTCGTGCTGATCTACTACTCGGCGACGCTGATCTTCCGCGAGCGCGAACACGGACTCGCCGAGATTGTCGGCGCATCCCCGCATCCGGACTGGGTCATCGTCACATCGAAGGCGGTCACACTGGCCGCGGCGATCGCACTGGTGTTGAGCACGTCGATGGCTGCGTCGATCGCACTGCAGCTGTCGTCCGGTCACCGCGAGCTCCAGCCAGGCGTTTACCTGCCGGGGCTCTTCTTCTTCAACGGCTTCTACTACTGGATGCTGTGCGTTCTCGCCGTCGTCGTACAGGTGCTGAGCCCTGGCAAATGGAGCGGCATGGTGCTGCTCACCGCCGTACTGGTCGTGCTCCTGAGCCTCGAAGCGCTCGGACTCGAGCACGTGCTGTATGGGTTCAGCATTCCGTTCGCCGTCTACTCCGACTTCAACGGGTTCGGACACTTCCGTCTGCCAATCCTGTCGCTGGCTGCGTACTGGGGCCTGTTCTGTGTCCTCCTGATGGCAGGTGCTCACCTGATGATGCCGCGGGGCGCGGGCGCCAGCGTGCCGGAGCGGCTGCGGGAGGCGCGCATCAGGGCGACGCGCGGCGTGACATTGGCGGCCGGCGTCGTGACAGTGCTCTTCGTCGCCAGCGGTACCTGGATTTACTGGAACACCAACATTCTCAATCAGTACGAAACGGCCGATTCGCGGCTGCATGCGCGCGCGGAGTACGAGCGCCGGTACGCGGTCTGGAAGAACCGGCCGACGCCTGGTTTCAGCGACATCTCGATGGAGGTCGATCTCTATCCCGAAGAGCGTCGGCTGGAATCGCGCGGCCATGCCACGCTGGTCAACCGCAGGCAGACGCCGATTGCCGAATTCCTCGTCTCGACCGATCCCCGTCTGCGGATCAATCGTCTGACGATGGAGGGCGCGACCGTGGACGGCGAAGACGCGGTGCAGGGCGTCCGCATATGGCGCCTGGGCGAAGCGCTGCAGCGGGGAGACTCGGTCCGGATCGAGTGGGACGCAACCAGGGTGCATCGGGGTTTCGTCAATTCGTCGCCCGACAGCGAGATCGTCGCCAACGGCACCTTCGTCGCCCTCTCGGACGTCATGCCGCTGCCCGCCTACGACGAACAGCGTGAGCTGACCGACCCGGGCGCGCGTCGGCGGATGGGCCTCCCGGAGGCCGGCCGCCTTCCGGCACTTGGCGATCCGGCGTGGCTGAACACGCTCGGCGCCGGCATCGACGGCCGTACCGATCTGCGCGTGGTGATCAGCACGACAGCGGATCAAACCGCCATCGCCGCCGGCGTCCGCGAGCGCGAGTGGCGACAGGGCGGACGTCGTTACGCCGAGTACGTGATGGAGCGGCCGGTCTGGCCGAATGCCGCGCTCGTGTCAGCCCGCTACGCTGTCGCGCGCGACACCTGGCAGGACGTCGCCATCGAGGTCTATCACGAACCGACGCATCCGTGGAACGTCCGCACGATGCTGGACACCGCGAAGATCGGCCTGGACTATTTCAGCCGCGAGTACGCGCCGTACCCGCTGCACTCGTTCAGGATTCTCGAGTACCCGCGCTACCGCAGCGCCGCCCGGGCCTTTCCCGGCGCGGTGGCGTACGCGGAAAGCGCGGGCTTTCTCACGGATCGCCGCGGTGAGACGGTGCTCGACTACACGACGATCCACGAGCTCGCGCATCAGTGGTGGGGCGGGATGGTCTACGGCGCCCGGATGCAGGGACGGCAGATGCTCAACGAAACCATGGCGCAGTACTCCACGCTGATGCTGTTCAAGCAGCAGGCGAATCCGGAATGGCTGCGCCGAATCCTGGCCGCGACGCATCGCAATTACCTCGACGCGCGGAGCCGCGAGAACGTCGCCGAGCAGCCGCTGATGTACACCGAGGACCAGGGCAACATCTCGTACAACAAGGGCGCGCTCGTGATGTTCGCGCTGCAGGACGTGATCGGCGAGGCGCGAATGCACCAGGGACTGCGCAACTTCCTGCACAAGTTCGGGATGCAGGCCCCCCCCTTCGCCACGTCGCGCGATCTGGTGAACGAGCTGCGCGCAGTGGCGGGACCGGACTACCAGCGGCTCATCACCGACCTCTTCGAACGCATCTCGCTCTACGACGTCTCGATCGCGAACGCAACGGCCCGCCCGATCGGCGATGGATACGAGCTGTCGATTGACGTCACCGCGCGTCAGTTCGAGGCCGACGGACAGGGAGTGGAGCGCGAGGTTCCTCTCGACGCCTGGTTCGATATCGTCGTCTTCCCGGACTCCACGAGCGAGATTGCCAGACAGACGCCGCTCTACCTGGAAAAACAGCGGCTGCAGAGCGGGACGCGCCGGCAGGTGATCCGCGTGAAGGAGAAGCCAGGGAGCGTCGGCGTCGATCCGTTCCACCTGATGATCGATCCGACGCCGGACAACAACGTCTTCCGGTTGACACCGTACGGGTCCGGCTGAAGCCGGACGCGACCGACGTCTGGGTGAAGATGTCCAGCTATAATCCGCCGCCGATGACTGGTCCGAGGAAAGCTCTCGCTACCCTTGCCGTGCTGCTGGCGACGATGCCGTCGGCGGCGCAGGAATGGTCACGCCTCGATCCCGAGAACGTGATCGTCGTCGACACCAGCAAGGGCCGGCTCGTCATCGAGGCGAGGCCCGACATCGCCCCGCAGGCCGTCGCCCGGATCAAGCGGCTGGCGCGCGAGGGCATCTACGACGGCCTGCAGATTCACCGCGTGGTCGAGCACTTCGTGGCGCAGACCGGGAATCCCGATAATCGCGACGGCGGCACCAGCGCGTATCCAAACCTGCCGCCTGAATTCGTCTTCCGCATCAGGCCCGCGAATGCGACCCTGCTGGCGGTGAAATCGGCGACGCGGTTGCGGGCTTTCTCGGCAGCGTGCCGTTTGCCGGTGCCGCGCTTGCCGAGGCCGACCGCGCCACCGACGGCATGCTCCGCGCCTGGGGCGCCTATTGTCCTGGAGTCGCCGGGATGGGACGCCAGGCCGATCGAGGCACCGCCAACAGCGAGATCTTTTTCATGCTGGAGGCGGCGCGGCGTCTGGATCGCGACTACACCGTCTGGGGCCGCATCGTGGACGGGATGTCCGTCCTGCACTCGTTCAATGTCGGTTCACCGCCTCCCACACCCGACGTGATGCGCCGTGTCCGCGTGCTCGCCGACCTCCCCGTCGCGGAACGCTTCAGCGTGAGCCTTCCCCCGGCATCTGTTCTGGCCGCCTCCGTCGATGCCGCGCGCCGCCGTCTCGGCGCTGACTTCAGCGTCTGCGATGTCGAAGTCGTTGCTCGCATTACACCGTCCTGACAGGTCGCTTCCGCCTCCACCTTCGCGCGTCGCGCCATGGCGGACAAGTTCGCGGTCCGCGCTACGGCGGACAAAATAGCCCGACACTACCGACGGCGGAGACGTCACCGGTGCCGGCTTCCGCGGGAACGGGCGGCGGATCGTGCACCTCGTATTTCAGATACGCAATGAGCGTGTGATAGCTGATGTCGAGCGCGCGGCAGGCTTCGCGCTTGTTGCCGCCGCAGCGCTCGAGGGTCGCGCGGGCGTAGCGGCTGCCCCAGGCCCGCATGGTGTGCTTCTCCTCCAGCGCCGGGGCCAGTGTCTGAACAAATTCGCCGCGCACCGCCGGCGGCAGATCGTCGAGTTCGATGACGTCGGACCCCGCCAGCGTCACGACTCTCTCGATCAGACGCTCGAGTTCACGGACATTGCCAGGCCAGTCGTAGGTCAATAGTGCGTCGGCCGCGGCCGCCGACAACCGCATCGGCCGCAGCATGCGATGCCGTTCGAGGAAGTACCGGGCGAGCTGCAGGATGTCGTCGCGGCGTTCGCGCAACGTCGGCACGCGGAGGTCGACGCCGCTCAACCGGTAGTAGAGGTCCGGCCGGAACAGCTGCCGCGCGACGAGGCCGTCCAGACTCCGGTTGGTCGCGGCGATGATGCGAATGTCGACCCGGTGGGCGCCGCTGCCGCCGACGCGCTCCACCGACAGATCCTGAATCGCGCGCAGCAGCTTGGCTTGCGCGGAGAGCGAGAGATCCGAGACCTCGTCGAGGAACAACGTGCCCCCGTCGGCGTTTTCGAATTTGCCACGCCGCCCCTTGACGCCGGTGGCCGTCCGGTCCTCGATCCCGAACAGCTCCGCCTCGAGCAGCGTTTCGACGAGGGCCGCGCAGTTGATGGCGACAAACGGCCCATGGCGCCGCCGGCTCAGATCATGGATCTGTCGCGCGACCAGTTCCTTCCCAACGCCGGATTCGCCGTCCAGCAGCACCGTGAAGTCCGTTCCCGCCACCCGTTCGATCGATGCCCGCAGCGTCTGCATCACCGTCGTCGTCCCGATCAGCGGCGCGGCGCCGTCGCGCTTCGGCTTCGAACCGGGGGCGTGCATGCGACCGAGCTGGATGCGGCAACGCTCGATCTCGAGGAGCAGCGACGCAAGGTGCGCGGCCGCCTGAAGCAGCTGAAAGTCCCATTCACCGAGCGACGACCCCGGTTGAAACGACGCTTCGAGTACGCCCGAGCCGCCTTCACCGAGGCCGGGCACATCGAGCGCGATCGACTCGGGCGAGGTGGGCACCTCGTTGCGGAGGCTCCACCGTGTCAGGCCGTCACGCAGCTGAACCGACTGGACCGGCAGGACGCGACGCAACGCCGCTTCGAATGCTCCGCGCGCGAGCGATGGGTCGGCGGGGTCGACAAGAGCGCGCGACAGCGACAGGATCACATCGCTGATGCCGGCGCGCCGGTCGCGCGCACGAGAAAGTACCGTTGGTTCGCGGTCGGGCAGAACGAGGCTGGTCATGGCGGCTCCAGTGTGTTGATGCCGTGCAGACGGCGGCGTGGATGCGGCCGCGGTGTTACCAAACCGGTGCCACTTCGCAAAACGCTCGTTTTGCTGGATGTTTTGCCGATCCGCCGTCACAGTCCCCTCCGCGCATGGGTAGCCGCGCCCCGCTCACGCGCCGTCGGCCGCAGTTCCGCGCCGGGCAGCGACGCTTCGCCAGGCGCGTCGCAGACAACCCACGGCAGGTGACGATCGAACCTAATCGCGCCGCGATACCACACGACGCTCGCGCCGAGGCGGCACACCATCGACCGGATGACGCGGCCGCGCAGCATCACCTGCTCCTCGGCGGTCGACAGCTGCAGATCCAGCGTGGTGTTCGGCAGAAACCGTTGGCGGCCTTCGACCAACACGCTGTCCGCCGAGGCGTCGATCACCGCGACTTCCGCTCCGGCCCGAACCCGCGCGGCGACGATGCGATGCTCGCCGGCGCCTGTCGTGCGGCGGCTCGTACGGCGTTCGTTCATAGTGGCTCCCACCGGCGGAGAATCGCGTTGAACAGAAGGACTCGCGTCTTGCCGGTTTCTCCGTAGAGTCGAATGACGAACTGGGTCTGATGCGGCCCGAGGATGTAAACACTTCCCGACGATGAAGTTCCGATCGGGGTGAAGCTCGCCATGCTGGCAGCACCGAGGCGGATGGGGTCGGCTCCCGGCGGGCTGCTGGACGCATCGACGGCCGGTAGACCTGGCAATGTCCCGAAGTCGACGCCCGGAAACCGATCCCGCAGCCGCTCCGGCGGCAGCAACAGCCGATCGACGCCGTGCTCGATGTCGGCGCTTCGGACACCGTCACCGTTGCCGTCGCCGTAGACCGCGTACCTGAACCCGCCGCCGGCGGCGGTGAATCGCATGGCGGCGTTGGCGCCATGCGTCACCGCGTCCATCCGGGCCCGCTGCAGACGGGTGGCGATGTACCGGACGGCCCCCACCGTCCGGTACTGCTCGAGTTCTCGCGCCACCGCGGCCACGCTCATCGCCATCAGCAGCACGACCAGCGTGACCGCAAAGAGCAGTTCGAGCAGCGTGAACCCGCGAGCGTCTGGCGAACCCGGCATCGAGCGTCTCCGTCGAGGCCCGGCAACCAGGCCGGGCCCGAACGACTGGTCGTCTCGCTATTGCTGCGCGTCGGAGTCGCTCTTCCCCACCGTGATCTGCGGCTTGAGTTTCAGGAAGCTCTTCTCGCCGATGCCCTGCACGTTCATCAGCTCTTCGATCTTCTTGAACGGCCCTTTTTTCTGCCGGTATTCGATAATCCGTGCCGCGGTCGCGGCGCCGACTCCCGGCAGCTTCTCGAGTTCGCCGGCCGATGCGGTGTTGAGATTGACGAGGGGGGCCGCCTGCGCGGCGCGAGCGTCGGTGCGCGGCGAGGCCGCCTTGGACTGCGCGTGGGGCTGGACGGACGAGACGAGCGCGAGGACGACGAGGGACAGGGCGAGTCGGGTCACGGGAGCCTCCTTCAGATAAGGTGAAGTGGCTCCGGCCAGCCTGGCGCGTTGGGACGTCGGGCCGCGCGAGTTGTTAGTGCCGGTCGAAGCCGACCGGCACCAGGGCAAGCGAAGCGCCATGCGGCGGCCAATCATGTCCTAGCCGCAACGTATTGTGTTGTTTGAAGATGTCGGATCGCGCTGAGGGGGTTGTATCGACGCGGGTCGAAACACACTGAAAAACCGACGCCGCTCGTTCACACGGCGCGATCGCCGCGAACGAGATCGCCATCAACGGGGCGACGAAACGTGCGTTGCAGGGCCGACATGGATGTCGGCCGCGGCTCACTTCACCGCGTCGATGAGAGATTCACCATCGCGCGGCGTCACCTGCTCGCGCGACTGACTCTTCGATCGTCGATGTGAACGGCTTGCCGCGGGCAGTGCGGCCGGTTTCGGGACGAGACGAGGCATGGACGGGATGAGAGTAGGCACGACCGGCAGTTCGAGAGCGGTTCTGTTGATGCTCCGTTGCACGCCTCTCGTGTGGTCAACGATCACGATCCGAAGTGATGGCTTCTCAGGTTTCTCCGCGTCCACAGTCCCTCCGGTTGGTCCGCCCATCAGCGCGATGCGACGAGGAACGAGCATGACGCCCGAAAACAATCCTGTCGTTGCGCCGGCGCAAACGGATGGTGAGAGCGTCTGGTTCACGCTCAGGCAGAGCGGTGATGAGCTTGACGGTCTGGCAACTGCACACGATCGTGCAGCCGGCAAGAATCTTGATTCGTCTGCAGGTGACGATGCCGCACACTAGCAACATGCCGTCGAGAGTGGTCGTCCTGCTCTGCGTACTCGTCGCCGTCCCCGTGGTAGTTGGGCCGGCCGTCCACGGCCAGGGCCAACTCGCCGCGACTGTCTACGCCACAGGCTTCACCACCCCCATCGCCATCGTCCAGCACCCGACGGTGGCGGCGGCGCAGTTGGTCGTTGAACAGGGCGGACGGATTCGCACGGTCCAGGCCGGAACAATCGTGGGAGATTTTCTCGATCTGCGCAGCGCGACTGCCGCCGGCGGCGAGCGCGGACTGCTCGGGCTGGCCTTCGCCCCCGACTTCGCGACGAGCGGCCGGATCTACGTCAACTTCACCAACCTGTCAGGCGACACGGTCGTCGCCCGATTCAAGACCACCAATCCGTTGGTCGCCGATCCGGCATCGCGGTTCGACTTGAAGTGGGCGCCGTCCGGCCTGCCGTTCATTCCGCAGCCCTACGCCAACCACAACGGCGGTCACCTGGCGTTCGGCCCCGACGGCTTTCTGTACATCGGGATGGGCGATGGCGGTTCCGGCGACGATCCCGAGCATCGCGCGCAGAACCCGGGGGAGCTGCTGGGAAAGATGCTGCGGATCGACGTCAACGTGCCGGATACCGATCCGGCAGGCTACCGGGTGCCTGCCGACAACCCCTTCGTGTCCAGCGGGCCGGCCGGCACGCGACCGGAGATCTGGAGCTTCGGCCTGCGCAATCCGTGGCGCTTCACTTTCGACAGCGGACCTGGCGGCACCGGCGCGCTCATCATCGGCGACGTCGGTCAGACGGAAATCGAAGAAATCGACTACGAGCCGGCGCGCCGCGGCGGGCGCAACTACGGGTGGCGGAATCGCGAAGGCGCGCATCCCCACGTCACATCGCGCGCCGCCGCGTTTCTGCCGCTCGTCGATCCGATCTTCGAATACGACCACGGGCAAGGCAACTCGATCACCGGCGGCTACGTCTACCGCGGCGCCAGCCTCGATCCGAGCTACAAAGGGCGATATTTCTTCGCCGATTTCGTCAGAGGGCGGGTGTGGTCGCTCGGGCTGTCGATCAGCGCGTCAGGCGACGCCACCGCAACGAATCTGATCGAGCACACGGCCGATTTCGGCGGCGGCGCGATGCTTGGCAACGTGAGCTCGTTTGGCATCGACTCTGCCGGCGATCTCTTCATCGTGAACTACGCTGGAACGATCCTCAGGGTGATCGACGTAGGGGCGCCCTCGCCGCCGAAGAACCTCAGGATCCGGCCATAGTTCGGCGCCCAGCCTTCCCCACGCTATTGGCAGGCGGCGGTCAGCCACCGCTCACAACATCGCGCCACGTCAGCTCCCGGTGCCGAACCTTCGCATCACGCGGCCACTTTCGGACGGTTTGCATGGGAAGTGACTGCGTCGGCCCAACGCGCGCTGAAACTCGGCTACGCGCCCGTCGGCTACTACACAGTCCAGATAAAGCAGGCGCTCGGGCGAGGCGCGAGACAGCTTCCTTCCGTTCGTCACCTATGGGTTGTGGGCCTATTTCTCCAGAGGGGAGGGCACTCTGCCGCTGCCTGCGACATTCGGCGCCGGAGTTCAGCAGCAGTTGGGGCGGCACCTCGCGATTCGCGCTGATGCGCAGGGCTTGACGTTCTTCGGCCTGCAGAATGGCGCTCGATTCACAACTGACGTCGGGATTCAAATTGGACGGTAATGGTGCGTTACGCCGCCGAAGCCCGCGGTCTACCTGCAGACCTCGGGTTCATGCTACGGTCGCGTCCAGTTCGATGGCTCGATACGCGGAACGGCCGGCTGACGGCGCCGCGCGCCGCACGTGGACGGCTGGCGTGCTCATCAGCGTGACTGCGTCGCTGACCGTGTCATGCGGAGCGCATCTCACGAATCTCGGCATCCTGACGAACCCCGCCGGCATCGGCAAAATCGCCGTTGAAGCCGCCCCGCCAAACATTCATCTTCGCCGGTGGGACGTCTCCGTTCAGCCGAATGCCGCTGCTCTCGAGAAGATCGTCGGCGGGAAGATCAACTACACGGGGTTTGTCTACGCCGATGTCGCCGGCGACGGTGAGGACGAGGTGTTGATCGGAGGCGCCGCCAAACTGTGCACCGATCCAGCCTCACCGGGACCGTGGCCATCCACCATCGTGGTGGCAAGCTACTCCGGTGAACGGCGCTTCCTGTTGTGCACGCAGGGACGCGGGCAGGTTTACGACTTCGGCGCGATCCACGCGTCACGTCCTGACAAATTCGACCTGGTCGTGTGCAGGTATCCGGTCGAGCATCTCTCCTCACGCTTTCAGATCCTGACGGTGCCGGATCTGAACGTGGTCGCAACCTGGGACGAGCCGAAGCCAGCCCCGTGTGAGTTCACCGTTGGACGTTGGGAGGGCCGGGAGGCGATTCTCTACTGGCAGCACGGCGATGTGCTGACGGTTCGGTCCCCACGCGGTGAACTGCTGGCCAGGATCCCGATTCCCGACGCGAACGCGTTCACGTACATCGACATGGCGCTCCTGGCAGACGATGCGATGGCGCTGGTCGGGTCGGGAAACGGCTACACGTACTTCCACATGGTGTGCGTCCTCGACCGGGAGCATCGGCTGGTCTTTCAGGACATCGAAAAGGAAGGCGCGCACAAAATCGAGGCTGCGAAGAACGGCCGTGCCTTCGACGTCTGGACGAACACGACGCGCTGGCGCTATTCCCTGCGTGACTAGTTTCGTGACAATTCCGCCAGCCTGCCGCCCGCGGTGCGGGCAATGGTGGATGACGGATCGGCGGCGGCGATCGTGGCGAGACGCGCCTTGGCATCGGCCAGACGGCCCTGGATCAGATCGAGGTCGGCAAGCCGCAGCGCGAAGTCCAGCCGGCCGGGCGCCAGCGACACCGCCTGTTCGAGCGCGGTCCGGGCCCGATCCCAGTCGCTCGCGCGCGCCCAGGCGGCGGACAGCCACGCCAGCGCGTCGCTGGCGTCCGCGTTGAGCGCAATCGCGCGCTGCAGCGATTCGCGGGCGGCGGCAAGCGGATCGGCGATGCCCAGCGCTCTCGCGTCAGCATCATGCGAGAGCAGTGCGACGCCGTAGGCGTACTGCGACGCGAAGTCGTTTCGGTCCATCGACGCCGCGCGGCGCAGCGCGTCTATCGACTCTCGATCGCGGTTCTGGTCGGCGCGCAGCTGGCCGAGCGCGAGATAAGCGTGGGCCGCCGGCGGATGCTGTGCGACCGCCGACTCGATCCGCGCCGCCGCTTCGTCGACCCGCTGCACCCGCAGCAGCAGGTCGCCCAGCCGGGCGTCGAGCTCGCCGCCGTCGACGGCTCGCGAGACGATCGGCGGCTGGACTGCGATCGGCGCCGGGAAGTCGTATTGCCAGGAGCGGAACGCAAACCGGCGCACGTAGTCACGCACCCGCCTGCCCAACTCGCTGGGATCGCCAAACGCCTGCGCGAACGCCGCTGGCCCGGTGTCGCCGCGCTGCAAACGGGTCAGGTACGAATTGATCGCTTCGGGGGCATCCGGCACTTCCGCCATGACATAGTGCACGGTCGCCCACGCCTGGGCGTAGAAGATCGATCGGCGATCGCCTTCGTTGTAGAGCGCCGACTGGCGCGTCGCGCCGAGCAGATCCATCATCGGCAGAGCGCGCTCGCGCAGGAGCGCGACGTGCGCATCGACGGCGCGGCCGATCTCGGCCCGCCGCTCGTTGTCTTTCAACCGGAAGGTGCTGAAGTACTCGGCCAGCCCTTCGTTCAGCCAGAGCGGAATGGACGCGGACGCGTTCCGCTGCAGCATGTGCGCGTACTCGTGCAGGATCGCGGCACGCGAGTCGGGCGACCCGACCGCGATGTAGTTCGCGTCGGCGTGACCTTGGAAGTAGCCGGCCACGTCCACCGGCCGCCCCTTGTAGAAAGGAACGAAGGATCGCAGCGCCTTCGGCGTGTCGAAGACGAAGACGTTCGTCGGCACGGCCAGATGCCGCGCGCTCGGCAGGACCATCGCAATCGCGGCGCGAAATTGTTCGAGGAGCACCGCGGTCGCGCGCAGCTCCGCCGCAGACTGCTGGCCGAGCACCGTCAAGTTCTCGCCCTTGACGAGAAGCCATGGCGCATCGGCTCCTTCGGACGTGACGGCAGCAGCAAGCGTAACCAGGAGTGCGCAGAGGGCCGCAACCCGACGCATGGGGAAAAGAGCGAGTCATTCTACCCGACGCGATCGGGCAGCCTTCACCCGTTTGCGTGGAAATTTATCGCGACGACGGACACGGGGGCCCGTGTATCCCTGCGATGCACGAAGAAGAATTGCGAACGTTTCGTGTACGCCGCGGTGTTGAAAATGGGGGTCGGCTGGCCGTGCGGTTGCGCGACGGACGGTTAATGCGAGGAGATAACCTCGCGCTCGCGGCGGCACCAGTCGAGCGTGTGGCGAAGTCCCTCTTCGAGATCGACGAGCGGTACGTACCCGAGCAGCCGTTTCGCCTTGCTGATGTCGGCCTGCGAGTCGCGGACGTCGCCGACGCGTGATTCGGCGTAAATCGGCTCGCTCTGTCCCCCGACGATGCGATTCATGGTGCGGAGCAGTTCGTTGAGCGAAATCCGTCCGCCGGTGGCGACGTTGATGACCTCGCCGGCAGCGTTCGGCGCTTCGCATGCCCGCAGCACGCCGTCGACGACGTTCGCGACGTAGGTGAAGTCGCGCGTCTGCTCCCCATCGCCGTAGATCGTCGGCCGTTGTCCTTCGAGGAGGGCCGTCGAGAAGAGCGAAATCACGCCCGAATACGGCGACCCGGGATCCTGCCGCGGGCCGAACACGTTGAAGTAACGGATCGTGACCGTCTCGAAGCCGTATAGGCGCGTGAACATCTGACAATACTGCTCAGCCACGAGCTTCTGCAGGGCGTACGGCGAGAGCGGCGCCGTCGGCATGTCCTCATGCTTCGGCAGCGTCGGCGTGTCGCCGTACGCCGACGACGACCCGGCATAGACGAGGCGCTTGACGCCGGCATCGCGAGCGGCGACGAGGATGTTGATCGAGCCGTCGACATTTGCGCGGTTCGACGTAATCGGATCCTTGACCGAGCGCGGAACGGAAGGGATGGCGGCCTGGTGCAGGACGTAGTCGACCCCCTGCACGGCCCGGACGCATGATTCGAAGTCGGCGAGATCGCCTTCCACGAAGTCGACGCCCGGGAGATGGGCCAGATTCCGGCGCTTGCCCGTGATCAGGCTGTCGATCACGCGCACACGATGTCCGCGACGCGTGAGCTCTTCCGAAAGGTGCGAACCGATGAAGCCGGCGCCGCCGGTCACAAGATAGAGAGACATCAGAAAAAAGAGCTGTCGAAAGCTCCCCGGAAAAAGTATCGGCGTTTCAGCATCGAACAATAAGTCGCAGTGAGCCGGTAAGCCGAATTCTGTTCCCGCCCTGGCCTGCCTTCGCACGTCTTGCGACATGCTCTGGCCGGTTTCGGCGGACGACGATCATTCCTCTAGCCCCGGCATCACTGCCGGGATCAAGCGACCGACCCGAAGGCCTCTGGACGGGCCGTCCAGCAGGGGCGCGTTGCCGCAACCCCTGGCGCCTTCCTATTTGGTCTTGCTCCGTGCGGGGTTTTGCCTGCCACCGATGTTGCCACCGGCGCGGTGCGCTCTTACCGCACCTTTTCACCATTGCCTCCGAGACGTCCGGCTAAAGCCGGCCGCCACCGGATCGGCTGTGTGTTTTCTGTGCCACTTTCCTTCAAGTTGCCCTGACCGGGCGTTACCCGGCGCACTGCCCTTCGGAGTTCGGACTTTCCTCTCGCCTCCGCCTCTTCGAGGCGCAAGCGGGCGATCGTCTGGCTCACTGCGGCCTCAATTCTACCCCGACGGCTATAGTAAGGACCGTGCAGCCGTCGCTGCCCACCTCACCTTCCCCCTCCGCTTCCGGCCCGAGGTTTCGACTCAAGGCGCCGATCGCTGCCATTCTCGCGGCGTCGCTGCTGGTTGGCACCAACGTCTGGCTGGCGCTGAGCGCGTTTTACCCGCTGCCGCCGGCAGATGTCGCCGCCGTGTCCGCGGGGACGCGAGGGCTGCACTACGTGCTGGTGTCGAGCTCGTTCGTGACTGGCGCGCTCGCGTGGCTGGCCGCGGCTGCGTTGCTGATCCTGCTTCACATCCGCGTCGAAGGAAGACGCGCGCGACTCGCGGGCACGGCGGCATCGGGCGGCCGGGCGGCTCTGTCCGATGGGAACACGCGTTATCTGCAGCCCCTGTGGTGGATGGCCGCGTCGCTCGTACCGCTTGCGACATTGGTCCTGCCGGAAGGTTGGCGCGTGCCGCCGCTCGCGTACGTGCTGTACGACCTGCGGTTTTTCTGGTGGCCGATCGTCCTCGTCGCGGTTCTGAAGCGTGCCGAGCTGCCGTTGCCGTTCGTCGACTTCACTGACGGCGGCGGTGGACTCCGGCGATCGCGCGCTCTCCGGCTCGTGTTGATCATCGTCGTACCGGTGGCGGCGGCAATCGCGTTCACTCCTCAGCTGCGCTTTTCCGGCATCCTGCACGGCGACGAACCGAAGTACCTGCGGTATTGCGAGAGCTTTTTTCAGGGCACCGGATTCGACGTCTCGCAGCGCCGCCTGCTGACCGAGCTTCCCGATCGTCATCGCGGACACGTGTTGAACAACGGCCGCCTGTTTCTCGAAGCCGTTCCCGAGGAAGTGCGCGCGCTCGTGAACGACGCGCGGCGCCTGACTGGCCTGTCACACCGCCCGCGGCTGGTATCGCAGGAGCCGACGCCGGCCATGTTCTTCGTCGGCAAACACCCCGGCACGTTCTATCAGCTGCACAACCCCGGCGTGTCGTTCCTCCTGTTTCCGGGGTACTACGTCGACCGGCGCTTCACGGGTGAGGGCGTCGGCGACCGCAATGAGTTTCCCGAGTCGATGCCCGCGCTTCACGTCAATCTGCTCGCGCTCTTCGCGGCGTACGCTGGCGCGCTGTATCTGCTGCTTCGCGATCAGTCAGGTGACCGTGCTGTCGCCGCCGGACTCGCGGCGGTCGGCGCGGGGGCGATGCCGGCCGGCGCATTCGCCTTCCAGATCTATCCGGAGATAGCGGCGGGGGTCGTGATCTTTCTCGTGACGCGATGGCTGTTGTCGCGCGCCGAGAGGTCGCGGCCGGTGATCGACGCGTGGCACGGTGCCGCCGTTGGTTTTCTGCCGTGGCTGCACGTCCGTTTGACGGTGGTTACGGTCGTGGCAATTGGCTGGGCGCTGTTGCGCGTGGCGACCACATCACAAGGCCGGCGGCGCGCGTGGGTGTTCGCGGGTGGCGCCGTCCTCGGACTCGTCAGCATCGCCTTCTACACCTATCACCTCACGGGCAGTTTCATGCCGACGGCGACCTACGGAACGGATGCGCCGTTGAGCCTTGGCCGCATGATCCGCGGACTCCCGGGCATGGCGTTCGACGGCGTGTGGGGACTGCTGCCGCACGCACCGATCTACCTGATGGCGTGTCTCGGCATCGCGGCAACCTGGCGGCGGCAGCGCGACGCGGCGATCCTCATCGGGCTGATGCTCGCCGCGGTTGTCCTCCCCGCCGCTGGCCACGGCTACTGGGCGGGAGGATCGACGCCGGGCCGGTATCTCGTGTCCGCCGCGCCGCTTCTGCTCATCCCGATCGCTGACAGCGTCGTCCTGTGGTGGCGACGACCGATCGTGCAGGCGCTGCTGCTCGCGACCATCGTGATCTCGCTCGAAACCGCAGTGCAGTACAACCTGCACCATCTCAAACATCAGGGTCCACTCGTGGCGGAAGGATTTGCCGGCTGGCGGCCGAACCTGCTGTTCCCGGTGCTGGGCACCGAGACCTGGTCCGGCACGTGGAGGGACATCGCATTGCTCGCCGGCTGGATCGTCCTGGCGCTCGCACTGCTCGCCGCTGGGATCACCATGGGGTCAGACCGGGGTCAGACCGGGGTCAGACCCCTGTCTGACCCCTGTCTGACCCCGAAATGGATTGCGGGCGTCACCTTCGCGATTATTGTCGCTATCTCGTTGCCTGGATTCGTGTTACCGGCGCAGTACCTCCCGTCGCACCAGACCGCACGCGAACAGATCCTGGCGAAATTTGCCGGGG
>JADMIO011113598.1_pt1 | contig 18442 bp, 7 predicted proteins | sample 8958161 | NCBI WGS metagenome assembly JADMIO01 (sample SAMN16585339, study PRJNA669376) | soil metagenome | isolation source: Crop rotation soil | place: USA: Cullars Rotation, Alabama | collected 2011 | reverse complement strand
GACTGAGCCTTTCGTTTTATTTGACCATGTTGGTATGATTTAAATTAATACGACTCACTATAGGGTCAGTGCGGCCGCGACTTCAAGTCACGTGAATTCCAAGCTTCGGATCCCACTGTGCTGGAAAGACCGCTGACCAGATCGTCCTCGAAAGCGGCGGTGTACTGCGCGTAGTTGGAACAGGAGTGAAGCTCACGATCGCTGACAAGGCCGGCGAAGACGATCTTACTGCGGGTGCCGGTTCGACGATCGCACTGATCGGCGGATTGATCGACAATCAGGGTCAGATCACGGTCAGTAATGTTGACATCCAGAATGCGGGCACCAACCCCGCGATGGGTACCATCACCGGCAATGCGCCCGTTTACTCCGGAGCGAATACAACCCTGAGCTACGAAGCCGCCGCAAGTGCGACGGCCGGAGGTGAATTCCCCGCGACAAACGGTCCCCAAACGCTGTACGTCAGGCTTATCGGACTGACACTTAGCGGCTCAAGGACGGTGAAGAACGTCGATCTTGACAGCTCGATCCTGACGACCGGCGGCGCTAATACTCTGACTATCCCCGCGGACGGGACGATCAGTGTTACGACTGGATATGTCATCGGGAACTTGAACAAGCAGTTTTCGACGAGCAACAACGCTAGACCCGAGCGTACTAACCTTGACTGCACCGGCATTACCGCATTCACTTACCCGGTCGGAACTGCGAACGGCTATTCACCTGTGGACGTTTGCGTCTCAAGCCTCAACGCCGACGGCGATGGGCTGACGGTCGCAGCCGTTCAGGGCGTCCAACCGCAAATTCTGCAGCCGGATTACGCGCTCAAGCGCTACTGGAGCATTACCGAGAATGGCTCTGTTACGGCCGACCTGACCTTCCACTACCTAGCAGGCGACGTCGGAACCGCGAACGAGTCTGGATTCATGGGCGCCAAGTATGAGAGTGGAACGTTCACACGGCCGCTCGGCACGATCGATACGAATGCACATACGCTTTCGGTGGAGGGCGTCGCGGAATTCTCCGATTGGACCGCAGGGGAAGAGGCTGCGTTCCACGCCCCGCTGCCTGTGGTGACTATCAGTAGTGTCTCGCCGAGTAGTGTTGCGGAGGATGGTGCGGCATCGATGGTGTTCACGTTTACGCGCACGGGTGATACAAGCGATGCGCTCGACGTGAATTTTGGTGTGACCGGGACGGCGGACATTTTCGATTACACTGCTTCGCCGTCAACCACTGTGCACTTTGACGCCGGTTCCAACACCGCGACGGTGACCGTGACACCGTTCTCCGACACGACGGTCGAGAACGACGAGACCGTTACGGTAACGATCTCGACGGGTTCTGACTATTCGAGCGGCGATCCTAACAGCGCAACGGGGACGATCGTGAACGACGATCAGCCGCCGCCGCCGACGTTTAGCATCAGCGGGCATGTATCCTTCGGTGCCTCGCCCCTCGAGGGTGTCACGATCACGCCGTCCAACGGCGCGGGCTGCGGCGGTCCGACATCGACGGACTCGTCGGGTAACTATTCGCTAACCGGTATCCCTCAGGGGAATCTCTGCATGATCACCGCAAGTCTTCCGGGGTACCAATTCTCACCTTCTGCGTATAACGGCATCGGTGCGGACGCACCGAACGAAGACTTCATTGCGTCTGCCGAGACGATCACGACGATCACCAACGCTGCGGCCCTCGCCAATAACACAGCGTATGGCGAGAATTACACCATCGAATTCACCGTAACCACCGGTGCGTCCGGGAATATCGGTGGCACAGTAGACGTAACTGTTAATGACAATCCCTACTGTACCGATGTAACTCTCGATATGAACGCCAGCGGTTCGTGCACCGTAACGAATCCGATCACGGGAATCTATTCGATCGTGGCTCATTACAAGGGTAGTGCCCCATATTTGGCTAGCGATTCTACGCAGGTTGACCACACCGTCGATCCGATCGGAACGGATCTCGTCGTAAACACGACGTCGGATCACGCTCCTGACGGTTTCTGTGTCTCTCTTGCGAGCGGCGACTGTACGCTGCGTGAGGCGATCCTTGCATCGAACATCGATCCGGACGAAACCTCGATCACGTTCGACATCCCAACCGCCGACAGCGGGTATGACGCCGGCGCCGGGACATGGACGATCCAGCCGACGTCTGCATTACCGGATATCACTGAGCGAGCATCGATCAACGGTGGCGGAACGCCGAATGGTCAGGATGACGCCGACGATGCGAGTATCGTTATCCAGATCGACGGCACCTCGGCCGGCGACGGTGCGAATGGCCTGACCGTCAAAGCGGTCAGCGAGGTCAGTGGATTGGCGATCTACAACTTCGGCGGTAACGGCATTGCCTTGATGCCGGGTTCGGGCGGAACTGATCCGTTCACGGATCCCGGCAGCGAGGTGATCGGTAACTTTATCGGTACCGACGCGGCCGGTCTCACGGATAAGGGTAATGGCGGAGCTGGTGTTTATGTTGACGGCTCGAGTTACAACATGATCGGCTGCACGTCAGTTGAGGAGCGCAACCTGATCGTCGGTAACGAAGGCTCGGGCGTCTTCGTGACAAATAGCTCCAGCCATAACTTGATCGGGGCTAACTTCATCGGCGTGGGTCGCGATGGTTCGACTTCGATAGGCAACGACGGCTCCGGCGTCGAGATCGGTCTCCCGCCAAGGGTACGTCCAAATTCGAAACCGGAAGACATCGAACCGCCGCCGGTCACTCCGCTTCCAACGTCGCAGGACAACCTTATCGGCGCCGAGGTGTCGATCCTTATCGGAAACACACGGCCGACATCACTCGCTCGCGCGCCGAAACACCCTCATAAGCGACGAGCCGCGAAGGCCGAATCGACAAACTCCCTTATCGAAGGTGCGAACCTCATCGCGAACAACGGCGGAAACGGTATAACGATCTCAGACGGGAACGCCATCAACAACAGGATCCAGGAAAACTCGATCCACGACAATACGTTCCTTGGCATCGATCTCGGTCCCGCCGGGCCTACGGCGAATGACACCGGTGATGGCGACACCGGCGCGAATAACCTGCAGAATTTCCCGGTCATCGCAAAAGCGGATCCAAGCACGCAGACGATCACGGGTTCGCTCGAAGAGGATCCCAACGCCGGGCCTTACACGCTTGAATTGTTCAAGAATGCTTCGTGCGATGGTTCAGGCTACGGCGAGGGTGCCACGTCGATCTATATCGGGCCGCTCGATAACACGGCTACACAGCGGGCAGAGAGAACTCTTTCGTCGCAACCGATCAATGTCGTTCTTCAGAGCGGCACATTCGCGGCGACCGACTCGATCACTGCAACGGTTACGGACGGGAATGGCAACACGAGCGAATTCTCGCCGTGTCAAGCCGACCTCACGATCAAGAAGACGGCTTCGGCCGATCCGGTCAATATCGGTGCCGATCTGACCTACACGATCGTGGTAAAGAACGATGGCGCCGCATTGGCAACTGGCGTCGTAATGACCGACGTTCTTCCGGCGAGCACTGTGTTCCGTTCCGCAACGACGTCGCAGGGCAGTCTTGTCACTCCGCCGGTCGATTCAACCGGTGTCGTGACCGCAAATATTGGCACGCTGGCGCTTAGTGCGAGTGCGACCGTCACGATCACCGTTAGAGGTACCCAGAGCGCGAGCGTCACGAACAGCGCGAGCGCCACGTCGAACGAATTTGAACTGAACCCGTCCGACAACACGGATTCGGTAACGGTTCAGGTACAGAGTCAGCCTGGAAGCGTAGCATTCGCCGCCGACACGGGCTCGGGCTCCGAGAGCGTAACCGCGCCGGTGATCAACGTTCAGCGAACGGGCGGGTCATTCGGTGCGGCGAGCGTTCAGTACGCAGTAACGGGCGGAAGTGCGACCGGCGGCGGAGCGGATTATACACTCGCATCCGGAACTCTCAATTGGAATGACGGTGATGCGGCGGACAAGGCGATACCGCTCGTCATCAACAACGACACGCTGGACGAGCTCGATCAGACGGTTGAGATAACGCTTAGCAATGCGGCCGGCGCGAGTCTCGGAACGCCTGCCGTATTTACCTACACGATCAACGACGACGATGCCTCACCTGCGTTCTCGGTGGATGACGTGACGCACAGCGAGGGTAATACGGATCCATCCGTTTTCGTTTTCACGGTTACCAAGACCGGAGCGACAGAATTACAGACAAGCGTCGCCTACAACCTAAATAACGTGACCGCGACCGGCGGCACTTGCGGCGGGGCAAATGTCGATTACCAGGGACCCAGCGGAAATTTTGTCTTCGATCCAAACGAAACCAGCAAAACTATCGTTGTCATTAGTTGTGCTGACACCGCGATCGAGCCGGATGAAACCTTTACCGTCGATCTTTCGTCGCCGACCAATGCGTCGATCAGTGACGCACAGGGTATCGGCACGATCTTGAATGACGACTGCGCGCCGCTGCCGTTCGCACCTGTTAGCTGGTTCTCAGCAGAAGGGAACACGAACGACAACACCGGAGCGAATGCCGGAACGTGGGTCGGTACACCATCATATGCGACGGGTAAGGTCGGCCAGGCGTTCGACATCAGCGGGTCGAAGATGGTAACGGCCTCGGGTACGGGCAGCCTCAACATAACCGGTGATCAGATGACAATGGCCGGTTGGATCTATCCGCGCACGAATGACAGCGGCACGTTCTACTTTGGTCGTAGTGCGTTTTCAGATCATCCCTATGTTCTCTATAACAACGGGGGCAAGGTATATGTGATCGTCTCGAGCGGCGGCGTTGACAATCAGGAATTCGACACCGGATTTACCCCGCCGGTCAACACGTGGACGCATCTAACGATGACGTATAACGGCTCATCCGGCACCGGCCTGAAGGTGTACGCCAACGGCGTTGAGATCTTCTCGAACAGCGGGCCGAGCGGAAATCTGAGAAGCTCCACCTTGCCCTTCGCCATCGGCAATCGCGCCACGGATCCGTCTGCAAGCTCGTTCAACGGGCTTATCGACGAGGTCGAGGTCTTCGATCAGGAATTGTCGACTGCACAGGTCAGCGCTCTCGCATCTGCGGTAGGAGCGGGACAGTGCTCGGCTTTCACGGTGGATGATCACATTTTTAGTGGATTCGATACTCGACCCGAGGCGGCCGGTGACGAAGGCTTCACAGTGACCCTGATCGGTCCCGCAACACAAACGGCTTCAGTGAATTACAAGACGCAGGATGGGACCGCGAAGGCGGGTCAGGACTTCACTGGCATCTCGGCCGGCAGCCTGACATTTGCTCCAGGCGAAAGGTCGAAGTTCGTTCCTATCCATATCCTTGACGACAACGTACAGGAGAATGATGAGATCTTCTCGCTGCTGATCGCGCGGCCTGCCGGCGCGACGATCCTGAAGTCGCTGGGCATTGGCACGATCAAGAGCGGCGATCCGGCGCCGTCATTCTCGATAAGCGACGTGTCGGTCGTCGAAGGCAACAGCGGCACGTCGACCGCGACCTTCACGATCACAAAGACCGGTGCGACGACACTGGGCTCCGGTGTTCAAGTCACCACACACGACGGCACAGCGACCGAGGCCGACAACGATTATCTCGGCGGGTCGCAATTCATCTCGTTCAATGCCGCCGATACAAGCAAGACATTCAGCGTCACCGTCAAGGGCGATACTGCGCTCGAGCCGGATGAAACATTCGGCGTCACGTTAACGAACAGCTTTAACGCGAACATCGTGAAGAGCGAGGGCGTCGGCACGATCCTCAATGACGAGTGCACGACCATGCCGGGTGGAATGACGAGCTGGATCGATGGAAGCGGTACCGCCCCGAATGCGAATGATATCGTCGGACCCAATAACGGCACGCTCCAGGGAGCTGCGAGTTTCGCGACGGGCAAGGTCGGGCAGGCGTTCTCGCTCGACGGCACGAGCGGGTATGTAACATTCCCTGATTCACCGGCAAACAGCCCAACCTCTGCGATCACGGTAGATGCATGGGTCAATCCCACAGCGGTTGACGGGTTGCGCGAGATCGCCGGCAAGTATGACAGCTCGACCAACCAGATCGCATGGGAATTCGGTATCCGGAACGGCAAGCTCGAGCTCTCTGTTCAACAGGGCGGTCTCCTGTCGAGTCCATATAGGTATGCCTCATCAAATACTGCGGTCATACCGACAGGTGTCTATACGCATGTGGCTGCGAGCTACGATCAAGCTTCACAGGAGATCCATCTCTACGTTAATGGAAGCGAGGTCGCGTCATCTCTCGATCCGGGCTCATCCGCGATAACAGGCATCAATGACAGTTCTGCGCCGCTCTTGGTCGGGGCCATCCACGACATCAGCGGGTTCAGCAGTTTCTTCGGGGGTCAGATCGATGAGGTCGAGATCTTCAACCGCGCACTGAATGGAAGCGAGATCGCTGCGATCGCGTCGGCATCCGGCGGCGGAAAGTGCCATACAAGCACGATCCAGTTCTCGGCGGCTGATTATCCGACGAGCGAAAGTGCCGGCAGCCCGACCGTAACGGTGACACGTGTCGGTGCGCACGACACCGCGGCGTCCGTGAACGTCGATATTACCGACGGCACCGCGACGTCATCGGATTACACGGCTACCACACCGGTGCCGTTGATCTTTAACCCCGGTGATGTGTCGAAGACCGTGAGCGGCATTTCTATCACGCCGGACAACACCTATGAGAACAACGAGACGATAAACCTCGCGCTCTCGGGTTTGACTGGCACGGGAACAACTCTCGGTTCGCAAACTGCGAGCACGGTCACGATCACAAACGATGACAATGCACCGACATTGGCGATCGATGACGTCACATTCACGAGTGCGAATTCGCGACCCGAGGGGGCGGCGGGTGGATTCCAGGTGACACTCACCGGTGCGACCGAGGTTTATCCCGTAACGGTCCACTACAAGTCGGCCGACAATACCGCAACGGCTCCGTCGGATTACCTCGCGGTCGAGGGCGACTTGACGTTCGGCGTTGGCGAAACGAGTAAGCCGATACCGGTCACGATCGTTGGCGACAATGTCGAGGAACCGACCGAGACATTCTTCGTCAATCTTTCGAATCCGGTGAACGCAGCTTTTGGCGACAACCAGGGCGTCGGCACGATCCCGAATGACGATGTCGCGGTGGCGTCGATCGGCGATGCGACCGATTTCGAAGGCAATGCGGGAACCAAGACATTCTCATTCCCGGTCACGCTGACGAAACCGGTGTCGACCGACACTCGGATCTACTATTCGACGAGTGATGGCTCGGCTACCGACGCGAACAACGATTACGACGGTGTCACGGACGGCTCGATCCTGATCCCCGCGGGTCAGCAATCCGGCAACATCTCGATCACGGTAAATGGGGACACGACCTACGAACCCGACGAGACATTTGACGTTACCATCTCGCTGTTCACTGTTTGCGCGACCAATTGCAAACCTGCGCCCGATGTAGATCTCGGGGACAGCGTCGCCACAGGCACGATCAAGAACGACGACTGTCTCACGGATCCGGTCGTCACGAATTTCAACGACACCGGCGACGGAAGCCTGCGTTGGGCGGTCGGCGCGGCTTGTCCGGGCAGCACGATCAGGTTCAACTTTGGTGCGGGCCAGCCGGATAACGCCCTGATGCCGCCGCCGCAGGTGGTGCTACAGAGCGAGATCGCGATCGGCATCGACCTGACGATACAAGGACCGGGGGCGCAGCTTCTGACGCTTTCGGGCGGCACCACGAATCGCCTATTTAACGTCACCGCGGGCAACGTCAACATCAATGCTGTCACGATGGCGGCTGGTGCGGCTGATTTTGGTGCGGCGATCAACGTTGCGGGCGGCACGCTCAAGCTCGACGGCACTCGTGTCACCGGCAATACGGCGACAAATGCCGCGGGCGGCATCAATATCGCCGGCGGAACGGGTCATACGTTCGTGAATTCGACGTTCGACGGCAACTCCGCGCCGAATTGCGGTGCCATCAGAACCGATTCCGGCGCTCCGCTTACTATCATTAATTCGACGATCTCAGGAAACTCCGCGACAGCGGGCTCGGGCGGTGCGGTCTGCGCGGGCGGCAACGTGACATTGACGAATGTAACGATCGCGGGTAATTCGGCGACGAATTCCGGCGGCGGTATTTTGGTCAATTCAAACACGGCCACATTAAAGAACAGCATCGTCGCGACGAACACCGGCCAGAATCCGGATGTCGATGCCGGTGCGGGCACGGTCGCGTCACAGGGATACAACCTGATCGGCAAGAACACCGGCGCTGCGACCGCGTTCCCGGCAGGGAAGCCTAACGCGAACAACGACGTCGTCGGCTCGAGTGCAAGTCCCGTTGATCCTCTCGTCGGTCCGCTACAGCCGAACGGCGGTCAAACCCCGACACGCGCGCTGCTGCAGGGAAGCCCGGCGATCGATAAGGGAAGTGCCGTCGTCGGAATGACGACCGATCAGCGCGGCTCGGCGAGGCCGATCGACTTCAGCGCCATTAATAATGCCACCGGCGGAAACGGTTCCGACATCGGTGCATTCGAGGTCCAGCAGCCGACGGCGGGTGACGTCTCGATCTCGGGACGCGTGCGCACGGCGGATGGACGCGGTATCACGAACGCGACGGTGACCGTCAGCGGCGGCGCACTGATCGCACCGCTCATTGTCACCACCGGACGCAGCGGTTCGTACACGGTCGGAGGCCTCGAATCCGGCAAGACGTACGTAGTAACGGTCGGCTCGCGGCGGTTCACATTCACGCAACCCTCGCGAATAGTGACCCTCGGCGACAACGCCGTAGATGTCGATTTTGTGGCTGATCAATAAGGGTTTAGCCCGTTTAGCTTGCAAAGGGTGCTTTTCTTTTGCGAAAAGCACCCTTTTTTCAAAAATAGTCCCGTCCCACCGCCCTCAAACCCCAAAAGGTGCTTTGAAATAGCCCCAATAGAACATATAATTCCCTTTAACAACCCAACTTGTAGTTTGAAGTCTCGGCTCGGAATTCCCGCTGTCCAAGCCGCGGCTGATTTGGAAGTTTATTTGGAGAAACCTCGGAGGATCAGGTAATGAATCGTTTAATGTTCCGGTCAGTATGTCTGTTAGTTATCGTACTTAGCAGCTTTGCGTTTGTGTTCGCTCAGGCGGAGGATGATGTTGTCATTAACGAAGCGAATATTAATTCGACGACACAGAAAGAATTCATCGAATTGCGGGTGACTAACCCCGCTGGCGTAAACATGCAGGGCTGGACCGTTTCCGACGTGTCCACGCGGGCCGGCGCCACGAGCACCACGGAAGGGGATATCACTCTTCCGGCCGCAGCGTCATATCTCGCCAATGTTCCTGCCGGAACGCTCGTGGTTATCGTCCTGAGCACACCGAGCGGCAACAACAATACACTCACGGAGGACACGAGCACCGCGGATGGCAATAACCGTCTCGTGATATTACCTACGACGACGGGTGTCGTTGCCGGCGGTACGCTGGATCTATCGACTAATGAGAATATTCAGCTGTACGCTGTCGGCGGCCGCGCCGTAGGAACCTTGATCGACCAGGTGCTTATGGGAAACAACACTTCCCTTATCGCCGGTGCTACGTGGGGGGACAATGATACGTCGACGATCACGGATAATATAAACGCCGGTACGAGTATCCCGAGCGGAGCTGACGTTGCCTTTATGCCTGCCAATTCGACCTTGGCCGAGATCCAGAACAACGACACGGGTAGCAGGTTCACGGTAACCAATTCGTCCTACGGGACTCCGGGCCTCTCGAATACCACCACCGCATCGAATCTTTCGATCTCGGGTCGTGCAATGACAGCAGACGGTCGCGGCATCACGAATGCGGTTGTCACCCTGAGCGGGGGCACGCTTCAGGCTCCAATAAGTTTCTTGACGGGCCGTCGTGGAATGTTCAACTTTGCCGATCTTGATGGCGGCGATACTTATGTCGTTAGCATTGAGGCGCGACGCTTCGTATTCGAGCAGCCCAACATTGTGATCAATCTGGACGACTCGGTCACGAATGCAAACTTCGTCGCCGCGGGTTCCGGCGGTGCGATGCTTGTCACGCGGTCGCGAACCTCGGCCCGGCGGGGTAATTAAGTTAGGTTGCTTTCCGTTGTCTCGTGGGCCCTCAAGATTGAGGGCCTTTTTTCTATGGTGGTCCTTCTGCACCGCGTATATTTTCCCGCGATTCTGATCAAACTGCGGGATTTTTCACCTCATAACAGCAACAAAACGGCCGATTCCTGCGTCTTTTAATTGGCACAGGCATTGCGGGGCATCATAAGCGCGTCTAATGACCGCCGAAAGTGCATCTTTCGTCCGCCGTTGGGCGCGGGGCGGGTCGATTTGTTAAGTTAGATACTTTGAACAAGGCATAGTCTTATCTGGAGTTTTACTAATGTTTAGGTCTTATCTGTTGGTTATTTTCATCTTGTTGGCAGGGTCGCTCGCGATAGTAGCGCAGGATGCGAGCATTCACGGCGTTGTTGAGGACGCGGCAAAAGCGCCGATCGCGGGTGCGACGGTCGTTCTTCGCAATAAGCGCACGGGTTTGGAGCGTATTGCGACGACCGATGCGGAAGGAAAATTCGTCGTCGCGGGCCTCGGCTCGGATGAGTATGAGATCACCGCACGCGCGAACGGTTTTGCGGCGAAGGTCGTGACGGCGAGCGTCGGAGCAAATGACGTCGTGCTTCCGCTCGAGGTCGCATCGGTCCGCGAGAATGTCACGATATTCTCAGGCTCGCGTCAAGCCGAGATGCAGGAGAGTCTTAACACCTCGGTCGAGGTAGTCACGCGGCGTCAGATCGAGAGCGAAGGTTACCAGACGGTCGGTGACGTTCTCAAAGAGGTCACCGGTATTCAGACTCGTCTCGGTTCTGATACGGGAACTAACAGCGGTCTCGCTGGCGAGCAGATCCAGGGTGTCGGTTCGCGTCAGGCGTTGGTGATGGTCGATGGTTTTCCCGTGATCGGTGCACGCGGCATCAAGAGCGGCGTCATCAATCTTGATCGGCAGTCCACGGACAAGGTCGAACAGATCGAGGTCGTCAAAGGTGCGGCGTCTGCGCTTTACGGTTCGGATGCGATCGGCGGTGTTGTGAACATGATCACACGCGAGGCGTCGAAACCGTTGGAAGCTACGTTTACTGTCTCCGGTGGTTCGCTCGGGACATTGAGCGAGAATGCAACGTTCGGAACGAATCGCGGACGGTATAACGGATTCTTCGCATTCGGGCGTGACAAGCAGAACGAATTTGACCTGACGCCGACGACTTTTGACCTGACGGGTGCGGGCTGGCATCGATATGACTTTTTCTCGAAACAAAAATATCAATTCACACCGAAGTTCTATGTGAGCGCTCTCGCCACCGTTTACACCGGCGACTCACGAGGCCGTTCGATCGGCGAGCCGGACCCGACATTGAACTTCGCCTCGGGCAAGCAGTTCGACCACACGCGTGATAAGACCCAGAGCTACGGCTTGACTGGCAACTGGACGCCGACGCCCAAAACCGTGATCCAGGCACGCGGATATTTCTCGCGTTATGACGAATACACTTCGACCTCGTTCTCGAACGGCAAGTCTTTCGCGGACGACAACCTCTTCGAACGTTTCGGCCGTCTCGACGCGTCTGTCCTGCAGATCATCGGCGAACGCCAGATCGCGCAGTTCGGCGGCGAGTGGTCGACGGACCGTTATCGCGGCATCAACCGCCTCGCGACGAACGACGACCAGCGCGCTGACACAAGCACTCTTTGGGGCCAGGACAAGATCGCTCTGACGAACTGGGCCACGTTTACGGTCGGGCTTCGATACGATCACCACTCGATCTTCGGCTCGGCATTCTCGCCGAAGTTCGGGCTGAACATTCGTGCGACGGATCGTTTGAACCTGCGTGCGTCTTGGGGCCGCGGCTTCCGCGCACCCGATCTCGGTCAGCTTTACTACAAGTTCTACAATCCGACGAACTTCTACCAGGTCTTTGGCAATCCGAATCTCGCACCCGAGCATTCGGGTTCGTGGCAGGTGGGCGCCGAATATTCGAGCACGAAGAAAGCGTATCGCTTCGGCATCAACTTCTTCCGAAACGACGTCGTCAACCTTATCGAGTCGCAGACGATCGGATTCGTCCTGCCGTTCCCCGCACCCGGCGCGCTGACGATACCGCAAGCGATCGCATACATTCAAAGTATCGGTCTCGATCCTGCGCAGTATCCGATCAAGCCGTTCCGTTTGCTGATCGTTTACAACAACCTTTCGCGCGTTTTCACGCAGGGTGTTGAGTCGACGGCTGACATTCGACTGCCGCATAGCTTTGCGTTCAGCGGCGGTTACACGTATCTCGACGCGCGGAACAAACAGACCGACTCGTATTTGCCGGAACGTTTTCGTAATCAGGGATTCTTGAAGCTTGGTTACGACGACGAGAAGCTGGGATTGCGTGCGAACATCCGTGCGTCGTTCTACTCCGGATGGAAAGCGTCGTCGACATCAAACCGCGCGCTGCAGGGCGAGCTCGTCGAGCCGGGTTTCCAATTGGTGGATGTATTCGCGAGCAAGCGCATCAAGAAGGGCCTTGAGGTTTACGGGATGATCGAGAATCTTTTCGACAACCAGGACCCGAATATCGGAAAGGTCGGCTCGACCGGTCAGCCGCTCCCGATCGTTAGACCCGATGCGGGACGGATGTTCAGACTGGGAATAAAATTCGACCTCAGCCGCGACAAATAGCAACTGAGCCGAAGAAAAACGGACGCGAGCTTTATCGAGCTCGCGTCCTGTTTATTTGCGGCGAGATCCTGACAGTTAACTGTTCAAACTCATCGGAACTCATCCCACGCCGGCGCGCTCCACGTGCGTTTATTGAATTTACTTTCGGTCCAAAAACCTTTTGTGAGCTCGATCGTCGGTTCCGCGTCAAGCGGAAAGAGGACGGTTACTACGTCGTATCGATGCTTTATATCACGGATATCGAACAAACGCCGGTACACCTTTGCCGTGCGGATGATCTGCCGCTGCTTGCGATTGTCGACCGCCGTGATCACCGGCGTGAACTCGTCAGATCGCCGCGTCTTTACCTCCACAAAACATAACGTCTCGCCATCGAGCGCGATAATGTCGATCTCGCCCGTGACAGCGACGCCTTTCGTATTGCGGCCGATCGGAACTTTGAAGTTGGTTACCGCGATGCGATAGCCGTTGTTGATCAGATAGTCCGCGGCGAGCTTCTCGCCTTGCTCGCCGAGCGGCGATAACTCGACCTTTGGCGGTGAGGTAACTGAAAGAGAGTCGTCGACCACCTAGAAAGCGGGTTCCTCGTAAATCCCGTAAACGTCACGCAGTGCGACGCAGATCTCTTCAACCGTGGCGTAGGCGGCGACGGCTTTGATGATCCCGGGCATTGTGTTCTCGTTATTGCGCGTTGCCCTCTTGAGTGCATCGAGTGCGTTTGAGACCGCGCCATTGTCACGCGTTGACTTGACGTGAGCGAGACGCTCCAGCTGGTGGTCGCGGACGGTCTCGTCGATCTGGAGAATGTCCGTCTTGTGGACCTCTTCCTTCATACCGTATTTGTTGACGCCGACGATGGTTTGTTCGCCGCGCTCGACCGCCTTTTGATATTGATACGCAGATTCCTGGATCTCACGCTGGGGAAAACCCGCCTCCACGGCCTCGACCATTCCGCCAAAACCGTCGATCTTGTCGAAGTAGTTGAAGCAGCCCTCGATCATTTTCTCTGTCAATGATTCAACGTAGTAGCTTCCTCCGAGCGGATCGACCGTGTTCACAACGCCGGTTTCCTCGGCAATGATCTGCTGAGTGCGAAGAGCGATGAGTGCGGCCTCGTCGGTTGGCAGGGCGAGTGCCTCATCGTACGAATCAGTGTGAAGACTTTGTGTGCCGCCGAGCACGCCTGCAAGAGCTTGTATCGCGACACGCGCAATGTTATTAAGCGGCTGTTGCACGGTGAGCGAAACGCCTGCTGTTTGCGTGTGAAACCGAAGCATCATCGTGCGTGGATTTGTCGCGCCAAATCTTTCCTTCATCGTCCGGGCCCAGACGACGCGAGCGGCGCGATATTTGGCGATCTCCTCAAAGAAATCATTGTGGGCGTTAAAGAAGAACGAAAGCCGCGGCACAAATTCATCGACATTCATCCCGCGGTCGATGCCATACTGCACATACTCGACACCGTCACGCAGCGTGAACGCCAGTTCCTGCAACGCCGTCGCACCGGCCTCGCGAATGTGATAACCCGAGATCGAGATCGGATTGTATTTCGGCACGTGCTTCGTCGTGTATTCGAAGGTGTCGATCACGAGCTTCATTGCCGGCTTGATCGGATAGATCCATTCTTTCTGCGCGATGTATTCCTTGAGAATGTCGTTCTGCAGTGTGCCCGAGATCTTGTTGAAGTTGGCTTTTTGTTTGTCGGCGACGACGAGATACATCGCGAGGAATATCGGTGCGGGTGCGTTGATCGTTTGCGAGACAGTGACCTGATCGAGCGGAATTCCGTCGAACAAAACTTCGAAGTCTGCGAGCGAAGAAACCGCGACGCCGCATTTGCCGACCTCACCTTCGGATAACGGTGAATCGGCGTCGAGACCCATCAACGCCGGCAGGTCATACGCGACGCTCAAGCCGGTCTGACCGTGTTCAAGAAGATACTTGAACCGCGCATTAGTGTTCTCCGGCGACGAGAATCCCGCGAACTGCCGCATTGTCCAAAGCTTGCCGCGATAGCCCGTCGGGTGGATACCGCGTTTGTACGGGAATTCGCCGGGGAAACCGACCTCGATGTCTTCTGAATCGGCCTCCGTGTAAAGCCGCTCGACAGGCTCGAGCGAAACGCCTTCGAACGAAGTTTTTCGCTCAGGCGTGCGCTCGAGTACTTTGTTCAAGGTTTCATTTTCCCAGCGTTCGACCTCGGCAGCGGCTTCGCTTACGGCCTTTTTCGTCTCGACAGTGTCCATTTGAGCAAATTGCAAACAGGGCGTTTAACAGCCTAAAATCATTGAATGAGGCTGGCCCGATTTCCCACTATTCTAGCATTAATACTGCTCGCCATTTTAGCGGGTTGCGGCGGCCGTCAAGCCGCGGTAAACAGCGCGCCGAACCAAAACGCTCCGGCAGCGAACAGCGCGCAAACCAGCGTTGAGGACCTCGGATTGATCATCAACATTCCATACGAAGCGGAGGACGCGGTTTGGAAAGAGAACAAAGCGAACAAGAAGCTGACCGCGGTGCTGCGTTTCGATCCCGAGGATACAGTGAAGGTGGTAGCCGAAGCTGAAAAGGCCGGAGCTCCACAGCCGGTGACCGTTCCGGCGGAAACGTGGTTCCCGCAGGACCTTGTCGCTGAAAACGACGTTAGTGGTGCGGACGATATCGCCGGCAAGGCATACCCCGCGAACCAATTTTTCCAGGGCGACTACACCGAGGGCCGGCTGATCCGTGTCAACGGAAACGATTACTTTATTCTCGAGCTCAATTCGAAATAGTGTTCTCTTGATGGGTTATAGAAAACTGACGATCTCCGTTTGCCTTGCAGCCGCGTTGTGCGGCGGCGTTTTTGCGCAGCAGACGAATCCAGTCGAGCGTCAGGTCGCGAACCCGATCACCGACACACCCAACATCAATCCCGTATCACCCGAGCAGAGCATTCGCTCGCCGCGGCCGATCAAACCGAGCTTCGCACCCGAAGGCGGTGACGGAGAGGTGGTTGTTTATTCCGACCGACAGACCGTCGAGGGCGAAAAAGGAAAACGCATCGTCAAGCATATCGGTAATGTCGATCTGCACTACGGGATCTATCGACTGCAGGCTGACGAGATCACGGTTTACGAGGCCGAGAATAAGGTCGTCGCGCGCGGGAGCGTGATATTTGATCAAGGCGACGATCAGCGGATAACGGGCGTGCGTGCGACGTGGAATTACAAAACGAAGCTTGGCTCGTTTGAAGATTCGACCGGTTTTACGAATCAGACGAATGACGGCACGGTGATCTACTTCACGGCGGAGCGCGTCGAGCGGGTTTCTGTCGACGAGATCGTCGTTTACAAAGGCAAGTTCACAGCGTGCGTCGAGGCCGTCCCGAAGTGGAGCTTTACCGCTGACCGCGCGCGGATAAAGACGAACGACCGAATTCGACTAAAAGGTGCCAAGTTCCGAGTTAAGGACGTGCCGGTCGCGATCGTGCCGTTCGCATCGATCTCGATCAAGAAAAAAGACCGCAGCTCCGGCTTTTTGACACCGTCATTCGGTTATTCGGGCCGCAAAGGCTTTCGCATGTCGAATGCATACTATTTGACGCTGGGTGATTCTGCCGATGTCACGTTTCGAGGTGACATTTATGCAAAGCGTGGGCTTGGGTACGGGCTTGACGTACGCACGCGCGCAAATTCTCGTTCGTATTTCAATTTCGGTTTCTATGCAGTTAAGGATCGCATCTTTGGAGCGAAGGCCGATGCTCAGCATCCCGATCAAGGCGGTTCGATCATCTACGCTGAGGGAGTTCATTACTTTCCAAATGGCTTTACAGCGGCCGCGGATTTTCGCATCACGTCGAGCCTCGCATTCCGACAGGAATTCTCCGACGGCATCCAGCAGATCATCTCGCCGATCGAGAACTCGCAGGTCAGTGTAAACAAGAGCTGGAACAGTTACACGTTAAATTTCCTCGCACGGTCGCAGGTCATCTCGATACCGAACGTTCGCGAAAAGACGCGTAATCTGCCAAGTATCATCTTTGAGAAGCGGCCGTCGATGCTGTCGTTCCTAAAGCCTCTTTATTTCTCCTTCAAGACGAGCGCGGAGGGCGTGTCCCGGCGCGAGGAGGTCGACGATCAGGCCTTGTACTTCGCCGCGACGGGTTTTCGGACGCCCATTGTGACGCCGGCTCTCGTGCAGCGTCTCGATGCATATCCTCAGTTAACGCTGCCGATCAACACAAAGTATTTCAACTTCACCCTGACGGGTGCTCTCCGCGCGACGTTCTATTCGAACTCATTTACGTCACGGCGGGCCGTGTCCGGCAACAACCTGCTGCGAAAGTATGGAGAATTAGCTTTCGACGTGCGTCCGGTCGCTCTCGCGAAAAACTTTTATGGTAAGAACGACAAATTCAAATTCCGCCACGTTATTGAACCGTATCTGACCTATCGTTATGTGAAAGGCGTCGATAATTTCAATCGCATCATTCGCTTCGACTATGTTGATACGATCACGAACACGAATGAGATCGAGTTCGGGCTGATAAACCGTTTTTATACAAGGGGATACACCGAGGCCGTCACGGCCGAGGCCCAGAGTCTGCTGAAGCAGAACGGCGGAAAAGACCAGAGCTCGATACAACCGTACGAGGTGCTGAGCATCACGGTCCGCGGAAAATATTTCTTTGACAAGACATTCGGCGGCGCACTTGCGACCGGACGTCGGAACGAGATCGAACCGATCACTGCACTGAGTTTTTACACTTTCGGCGGCACGCCGCGGCGCTTCTCGCCGTTGAATGTCGATGTCACCTATCGTCCCCAGCGAACGTTATACGCGAACGCGAGGCTTGACTATGGATTTCAGGGTGACGGATTGCGGGACATCACGGCAACGGTCGGATACGATTCGCCGATGCTAAAACTCTTTCAGAGTTTCTATTATACGCGTGCCGTCACGCTCATTCCGTCGCTCTCGCAATACGCCGATGCTAACGGCAAGGAACCGGGAACGCTTCGCGGATCGCAATGGAGTCCGTCGATCTTTATCGGCAATCGCGAACACGGGCTCTATGGCGGTGCATCTTACTTTTTCGACTTCCAGAACCGGCGAGCAGCAAAAACATCCCCGATGATCAGTTCGCTGCTCACACTCGGTTATGCGTATGACTGCTGTTCGCTCGCGATCCAGTACTATACGTTCAATGTCGGCGTGAGGAAGGAGAACCGCATCGCCTTTAGCTTCCGCCTGAATGGCATCGGCGCATTCGGAACGGAGCAGATCGGCCAAGGCCTGCGCTAAAAGAGGGCCGCACTGGCAGCCCCCATTTCAATTTCAGCTTTTTCTAACCTATGCCGTAGCTATCGTTTTTTTTTCGCTTTCGGCGTTTATGAATGTAAGCCAGTCGGCACCTGCCGGCGCGGGACGCGAGGCACCGATGACCTTAAAGAATTCCTGCTGCAGGGCAGCCGTCATTTCACCACGTTTGCCGGCTCCAACAGTTATCCGGTCAACCGATCGGATCGGCGTGATCTCCGCCGCGGTGCCCGTGAAGAAAACCTCGTCGGCCAAATAGAGTGCGGAACGCTGGATAGAGGTTTCGACGACCTCTATTCCCATTTCGCGCGCAAGTTGGATGACCGAATCGCGCGTGATACCCGGCAGGATCGACGCACCAAGCGGGGGTG
>JADMIO010871531.1_pt1 | contig 18444 bp, 12 predicted proteins | sample 8958161 | NCBI WGS metagenome assembly JADMIO01 (sample SAMN16585339, study PRJNA669376) | soil metagenome | isolation source: Crop rotation soil | place: USA: Cullars Rotation, Alabama | collected 2011 | reverse complement strand
CGCATTCTGTAATAAACAACCGTTCACTGGAATGACGAGCGCATCTTGAGAAAGTCACGGCAATTTTAGCTCCAGAGCTGCCAGGAAATCGAACACTGGTGACATGGAATGATGCACCCTCTGACGAGGGCATCTCAATATTCTGATTGGTTATGTCTTCTAAAAATCGCGCCCGCGGATCTTGTTCAGCATGGAAAGCGCCAGCCCGCCAAGGATCAATCCGCCCGCGATATAGAAAGCGCTTTGAACCGTCAGCGCGGGCTGGTTGGCAAACCTGACAAGCCCATTGAGCACGATAATCATCAGCGTCCCTATTGTGACCATCGCGGGAGGGATGATGCGGCCGGAGGCGCCTGTCATCAGCAGGGCAATTCCGGCCAGCAGGCTCCAATAACCCGCATCAACACTGCCGAGTCCCCAGTTATAGTAACCGATGGAATCAAACAATTGGTATATGAAAGCGGGAAGCGTAACGCCCGGGAGTTGTCCTCTTGAACCGGCCCAGGCGAGGATGATCAGGACTCCCGCAATGGTGCGCGCCGACTGGAACATGCGCGCGGAAGCGGAGAAACGCCGGCGCGGCAGATCGAGCGCCCTGATCTTTGCCTTCTCCTTTTCCTCCTCCTTCGCCCTTTCCTTTGGCGTAATCACCACGGTGCTCATGATCCGCGTGGCGGCTTCCTGGGCCTGTTTCTCGGCCTCCTGTTCCGATACGCCGGTGGCCTTCAGCCGTTTGGCCTCGACGCGCGCGAGTTCCCTGCGATTCTTCGCGTTTTTGCGCGCCTCTTCGACGCCATCGAGCCAGCGGGCAATGGGATCGCGCCACGTGGCAAACCTTTTGCGCGGCTTGACCTTGTCGGTGTCGGCCCATTTGCCGCGCGCCAGCACCATCGCCTCATAACCAAACAGGTCTTCAAAGAACTGCTCCCAGTGCTCGCCGCCGAAACGGCAGACGAAATTCTGCAAGGCCTCTTCGGATACGCCGCGCACGCGCAATTCCTTGAGCATTTTCTGGGTCTGTTCGATTGGCCTGGCGCGTTCCTCGCGCACCGGCCTGACGAAAAACCGTTCGTAAACTATGGCAAGCCCGACCCCCAGCACCGCAAAGCCAATCCATGCCCACAGCCAGCCAAGGACATAAAGGACGGCCAGGGCCACAAGCCCCACGCACACTGTCGCCACCCAGCTCTTGGGCGGCATGTGGAAGAAAACGCTGCGCACGCGGCGGAAAAGGTAATCTTTGGTTTTGATGCCGTTGAGAATGAAATGCGCCAGCGGAGTCAGGAAGGCCAGCCCCAGAATGCCGCCCGCCAGGGGAAACGACCCCATAAAAATCGAGAGCGCCAGCAAAACAGGAATGGCGGCGAAGAAGGCGGTGGTGGCCAGCTTTTTCCGTTTGGCCGAAGCGGCGGTGTAGTAGCGGCTTTGCTGGTCTTCGAGAATCTTGAGGTGAATTTCGCGCGGGGTGTAGGGCCCCTTCTCGCTTTCCACTCCCAGAAAAGCCTCAAGGTCCCTGACTACGCCCCCCATGTCGGGGTAGCGCCTGTTGACGTCCTTCTCGAGCATTTTCGAGATGATGACATTGAGAGCAGGCGGAACGCCGGTCACGTAAACTTCAAGGGGAGTCAGCGGCTCGCGCATGTGCTTGCTGATCAGCTCGAAGGCGGTGGTGCCGCTGTAGGGAGCGCGTCCGGCGCAGAGATAATAAAGCGTGCAGCCGAGCGAATATTGATCGGCGCGGGCATCAACGTGGCTGGCGTCGCGCGCCTGCTCGGGCGACATATAGGCCGGAGTCCCCATCGCAACGTTGGCCATGGTCAGCTCCGCCGAAGCCCCTTTCATGAGTTCGGCGTTGGTCCCGCCGGTCATTGGCTTCTCGATTTGCGTGACCCTTTTGGCAAGGCCCATGTCGGCGATCTTGATCACGCCATGCTCGTTGAGCATCAGGTTGTCGGGCTTGATGTCGCGGTGAATAATGCCGAGATCATGGGCATATTTCAGCCCGCGGGCCGCCTGAAGAATATAAGCCGCGGCATCATCGACCCGCAGGCGTCCGTCGCGCTTAATCATTGCCCCAAGGCTTTCGCCGCGCACGAACTCCATTGTGATGAAGCTGAGGCCCGCCGCGGCTCCCACGTCGTAAACCTGCACGATGTTGTGATGATTAAGCTGGGCCGCGCTGAGCGCCTCGCGGGTGAAGCGGGCGAGGAAATCGGGATTGTCGGCGTAGCGCGGCGCAAGAACCTTAAAGGCCACGTCGCGCTCGAGCGAGACCTGCCGGGCCTGGAAAACGGCCCCCATGCCGCCGGCCCCCAGCAGCTTTTCGATTACGTATCCGCCAATATTTTTGCCGATCAGACTGTCCAGCGATGTCGGCCTGCTCCCTTCGGGTTTGGCCGGCCTCAGCGGCTGGGAGGGGACAGGTTCAGAGGGAGCCTGAGGCGGCGGAGCGGCGGCAGATATGGGTTGGTCTCCAAAGCTTCCGGGGCTGATGCTGGTTCTTTCGGCGGGAGGCGTATTGGTTGTGGTCCCGGACCTCTGGGCCAGTGAAGGGCTTTTTATTGTTCCCGTTGCGGGTTCCACACGCGTGGTTTCGGCGGGAGGCGGCGCGGAGCGCACAGCGGGACGGGTCATTCCATCAACCGGAGCCTGCGCAGGCGACTGCGGCTGACGGGCGAGGGTTGGGGCCGCGCTCGGGGTCGATCTGAGAGGCTGCGGGCGTTGTGTCTGACCGGCCTGCGTGGCAGCGGATTGAACGGTTGTCTGTCCGCTCTGAATGATGGTTGATGGCTGTGGCTGCGCCGGAGGGGCGGATGGGCGTTGCGTCGGCGGCGTCGAACCGGAGACTTGAGTCTGCGTTTTGACCGCCGATCCCGCCCCGCTTCCCTGTCCCCTGCCTGCCAGAACCAGCGGCACGATTTCATAGCATTGGGGGCACATCACCACCGATTGCCCGGCCGGAATCGGCTCATCCCAGGCATGATGGCATTTGTGGCAGGTCAGTTTCATCCGTGAACTCGATTCTCATCAACCTTGCCGGGCCTGAAGTCTTCTCTATCTCAACGAACCGAAAGCAAAAAAACTTTACCCCGCGTCATCCTGTAAACTGTTGATTGTCAGTGTATGACGGGTGCGAACAGGCGTCAACGGGATTGATGGTAGCAGATGACGTGAGTCGTGTCTGAGAAACGTGCTGATTACAAAAAGCGGGTTTTGATTGCTTTTGTCGGGTTTGGCCAAGTATCATGTATTCATAGTGGTTATGATTTATTTTATCAGTTCAGCTTTTGAAAATAGAGTTTTTTTATGCCATTCAGCCATTACCATCAGCTTAATGAAATTGTTAAATTAATTATGGCAACGAATCCTCAAAGCATTCTGGACGTGGGGGTGGGATTTGGCGCTTACGGGTATCTGAGTCGCCTCTATCTTGAGTTCAGCGATGGGCGGGAAAAATATGGCGACTGGCAGCGGAGAATTGATGGGATCGAGGTCTTCGAGCAATACCTGACGCCCATGCACCAGCAGATATACAATCAGATTTATATTGGCGAGGCGCTCGGGGTGCTTCCCACGTTAAAAACGCGCTATGATCTCGTTCTGTTGATCGACGTGCTTGAACACTTCACACGCGAACGGGGGATGAAATTGCTTGAACTTAGTCTGGAGCGCGGGCGCAACGTCATCGTTTCCACACCCAATAAGTTCTGGTCTCAACAGGAAGCCTTTGGCAATCCTTTCGAAACGCACCATTCAATCTGGCGGCGGGGAGACTTTGCAAAATTTCACCAGAAATTTTTTCTTCCCAATGACTATTCATTGATCTGTTATCTGGGCGAAGATGCGGCCCGCATACATCGGTTCATTTTGAAACAGAAAATTTATAGCTTAAGTAACCGGTTCTTTATTGGTGAAAAAACTATCAGAGGGCTGTTGAGTCTTCCTGGTCGGCTCCGGAACCGCCGCTCTGGAAAAAGCACGTAAAAGGAAAAATCATGCACTTACTCCGTTTGGCATTTTGTGGCTATATGTTTGCGGCTATGTTTATATCAGCGCTGACATTTGAAAATTCCTGGGGATCCTCGTTCGGCTCTCCCACCCCGACACCCACGCCTAGTCCAACACCCACGCCCACGCCACCGAGCATTTGGTCATCTCCCGCGCCGCTGAACAGTGACGCGGCAACTGATAATCGAGGCAATTTATTGCCTGCCATGGCTACGGATGGCAAGGGCCTTTGGATCGCCGTTTGGTCTGCGCCGGGAAATAATTCCAACCCTTATGACGACGCGGTCACGGCCGACGGAAAAAACGATGACCTGTATTATGCCCGCTCGCTTGACGACGGAAAAACATGGAGCGCGCAGGCGCTGCTTAAAACCAATTCCGCAACCGACAATGGAGATGATTTCGACACGGACATTGAAACTGATCGTCAGGGGAACTGGATTGTTATCTGGCGGTCAAGAGACAGCCTGAATGGCACAATCGGTTATGACGCCGACATATTATGCGCCCGTTCCAACGATAATGGCCTAACCTGGAGTCCTCCCGCTCCGGTAAACAACAATGCCACCAGCGATCCAGGCGGAGTAAGCAGCGGCGACCCAGGTTCTCTTGAATTTGCTCCGCAGCTTGCCCAGGACGGACAGGGCCACTGGGTTGCGGTCTGGAGCGTGGTGGATAACAGAACGGGTAGTTGGATCTGCTCCACAATGGCTGCTACCTCCAGCGATAATGGCGCTCATTGGTCAAACCCGGTCCCGTTACAGCAGATCAATTTCTATGCTGAGGCTCTGAGTTCAATTGACACGGACGGCCAGGGGCATTGGATTGTCGTATGGGACTTCCCAAACACCAGCGGAAAAACTGAAATTTATTATTCGATCAGCAACAATAACGGAACAAACTGGAGCGCGCCCGCTTTTATCAACAGCAATGGGGCTTCCGATTTCTTTGAAGACAATTTCCCCTCTGTTGAAACGGATGGAAAAGGGAACTGGATGGTTGTCTGGACCTCAAGAAATACTCTCGGGGGGACAATCGGGTCGGATTGGGACCTTCTTTACTCCCGGTCAAGCAACAACGGAGCCGCCTGGAGCGCGCCAGCCCCGCTTAACACCAATACGCCATCCGATTCAAGAAATGACTGGCGGCCCAAATTGATCGCTGATCGCAATGGCACATGGATGACTGTCTGGGTATCCGCGGCGGCCAACTGGAATCTTCTCTATGCAGTTTCAGAGAATGCTGGAGCAAACTGGAGCGATCCCCTGCCGGTTAATCCATCTTTTTACTCCGAGTCGTTGATATTCAGTGATGCCAAATGGAAAGGGATTTCTGCGGCGACGAGCGGGAATGGCCGCTGGCTGGTCAATTGGATTGCACGTGGCGAAATGAACGGAACCCTTGGCACGGATTCCGATGTCTTTTACTCCTACTCCATCCTCAATCCCTCCGCTCCCCAGTTCGCCTCTGCCACTCTCTCCGACCTCGATGCCCTGAATAATCCCGACCCGGAATGGACCAATGGGCGGACGGTGAAAGTACAGCTAACGGGGGTAGTGGGGAATCCGACAGAGGTGCAGATTGATGAGGATGCCAATTTTAGCGCCCACCCGCTGGGTTACGCGGGAACGGAATATAACTATGCTTTTAAAACGGCAACCAATGAGATCAAGACCGTCTATGTCCGCCTGCGCAACGCAAATGGGGCCAGTAATGTGACGAGCGACACAATCGGTCTGGACACGGTTTCACCCGCTGCCCCGCAGGCCCCAACTGATGGCGGAGTTTTTTCATTGGTGCCGCAGGTCACTTTGCAATGGAATGCGCCCGCCGATCCGGCTCCGGGGAGTGGGATCGCCTCCTATTTTGGCCAGTTCGGCTCGGCGCCAGGATCGGGAGATCTTTTTTATGGCGATTTGGGTAACACGCTGACCAAAACAATATCAGCACTGCCGGGCACAACGGTTTATGGGCGGGTCCTGGCCATCGACCGGGCGGGCAACACAAGCGACTGGTCGCCTGCTTCCGACGGCATCTTTATCGACACGCCTCCCAATCGGCCCACAGTTTCAATTTCACCCGCCGAGCCGCGCTCGTACCAGGATATTTTCGCAACGGCCGCGTCAACCGATACGGATGCCGGAGATCAGGTTAATTCCTATCAATATGAGTGGTACCGCAATGGGAGTTTGCAGGTCAATGGGCCGAAGCTGCCAGCCAGCCTTACCGAAAGAGGGCAGACATGGGAGTTGCGCGCCTTTGCTCTCGACAGTTATGGCGCGCGGAGCGATGCCGGAGTAATCCCTTTTACAATCCAAAACAGCCCTCCATCCCAACCCTTTGTTCGCATTCTTCCCCTCAATCCCAAAGCGCAGCAGGACATGGTTGTTGATCTGATCAGTCCCGGTCTTGATCCGGATGGCGATGAGATCGCTTACGACACGAAGTGGTTCGTCTCCACTGACCAGGGGCAGACCTGGAGCGAAAAAGTTGCGGTACGGCATTTGACGCAGGTCAATGGCCTATATGTGAACGAGGGGGAGACCTGGCGCGTTGAATACATTCCTTACGAAACCCTTTCCGGCACGACCCGGGTGGAAGGAAGCGCCGGCTTTGATCAGGTTTACGTGGGCAACAATCAGCGCCCGGCATTCGGGTTTGAAGCAGCGATAGGCGTTGAAGCGTCTGGCGCCTTCAATTTGTATATCCAGTGGCACTATTCGGATAATGATGGAGACCCGTGCACGGTGGACCTTTACTGGGTTGACGGCTCATATCCCGACTTGCGCCCGCTGAAAAGCAATATCCCCGCAGGGAATGGAGCACAGACAGGATCGGCTCCGCTGCCAGCGGACCGTCCCTCCTATATCCATGCAGTTGTCAGGGACAGCAAGGGAGCGATGACACAGATTCGCAGCGCGGCAATCGAGCTTAGGAAAAATGCCGCTGATGAGGATTGGGTGCTCTATGATTAAAGCGGGGAATCAATTTGGGGAAATCTTCGAGTGAATTAAAAAACTCGCGTTTCATGCGCAGGTTTTAATAAATTCCCAATATTTGCCCAAAATTTCCCTGCGGTGCTCGGTCAGGCGCAGGCCAATGTAGCAGATCCCGGTTCTTGCCTGCGGCTTGCGGTGAAAGTCGCTCCAGCGAATTTCGGTGTCCAGCTTAAGCTGTTCCTCGCTGTCGGGCAGGATGAGCTTGATCCTGATCTGGTGAGCGCGGTTGAGAAGTTTGACGTGAAAATCATGGGGAAAGGCTCTCAGCGCGATCAACATGCCGCCTGCTGAAATGTTAAGCGTGCGGCCATCAAAACTCCTCGGCATGAGAGTTTCATCAGGGAAGACAAACTGGGCCACGACGGGGAGTTCCTGGGCATAGCGCGGGTGCTTGAAAATCAGCGTGTGATCGGCTGGTATTTGGGTGTTCGCCATGATTTTTTCAATCGGTTGAATCAGAATCTTGTGATCTATGCAGAGAACAATGCTGATTTTCTTTTCGGCCGGATAATAAAATACTGAAGAGTTGATCTATAATGGCATTGCTGAATGCGCTGGCATTCGCTCCGTCAGCAACGGAGCTGCGTCGTGCAATCTGATTCTGTTGAGTTGGCCCAGGTCCCAGGCGCACAGCAATGGCGATTGCATAAAAACTCAGCGGGAGTACGGTCAATGGAAATGTCACCCGAAGATTTGCAGGACCTTAAAAAGGCCAAACAACTTTTGGAGAACCCGGGAATGGCGGCCCGGCTGACCAGTCTGGCGGGGATGCCGATTCAAAAGGGCTTGGAGCACCTGCCGGCCGGCTGGCAGGAGAAGGTCAGCTCAGCCACTCGCGAGGCGCTGACGAAAGCATTGGATGCGGCGCTGTTGACGCTGGATTTTGCCGCTGCGGGCGAGGCCGAAGAGAAGGTGGCCTTTCCCCGCTGGCACAAGATTGCGGCCACGGCTTCGGGGGCGGCGGGGGGATGGTTCGGCCTGCCGGCCCTGGCGATTGAGCTTCCCGTCTCAACCATGATTATTCTGCGTTCGGTGGCCGATATTGGCCGCGCGCATGGCGAAGACCTGGCCTCGCCCGAGGCGCGCCTGGCCTGCCTGGAGGTTTTCGCCTTCGGCGGCTCCGGCAAGAAGGATGATCTGGCCGAATCGGGATATTACGGCGTGCGCGCGACGCTGGCGCGCAGCGTGACCGAGGCGATGAAGCATCTGGCAAAGAATGGGCTGACGGGCGACGGCGCTCCGGCGCTCGTGCGGCTCATTGCGGCCCTGGCCGCACGCTTTGAAATTCAGGTCTCCGAAAAGGCCGCCGCCATGGCCATCCCGGTGATTGGCGCATTCGGCGGAGCCGTCATCAACTACCTGTTCATCGAACACTTTCAGGAAATGAGCCGCGGACACTTCACCGTCCGAAGGCTGGAGCGCAGGTATAACCCGGAACTGGTTCGCGGCTGTTATGAATCACTGTAGCTGGCGGCGAATCACTCATAAAGCTCCCACCCCTGGGCGGCCGACCTGGAATCGTTATCAGACACTGTAATCTCCGCCTGGGCGCGTCCGAGCGTTGCCTGAGAAGGATTGGCGACATTTACGTTGATGATGCGCTCTCCATCCACAAGGGTATTGTCCTTTAAAGCGACCGGGATGAATACTGAACGAAAGGGGGGAGTGATGACCAGCGTTCCGCTGTCGGGTGGCAGATAGTCCACCTGAGAGGCCGCGCCCGGCTCGCTGATTGTATAATTCACCGTAACAGGAAATTCAGTGAGATTCCCCTCCAGAGTGACTGGAATGTAAACTGTTCGGGTCTCTTCGATCACATGAACATCAGGACCAATCATCACCGTAGGCGGGCTGTCGTCGTCCTGAATTGTATAAGTCATGGATTTCCGGCTTCCCAGCGTCGCGCCGGAGGGCGAGGAAAGGGCAAAGGTGACCGTCTGATCAGGCTCGTCAAGCAGATCGTTGATGACCTTCAGCGGAATGCCCGCCAGGGTCTGGCCAGCGACAAAAGTTACGCTCAGACCGGTGACGGTGTAATCGTTTTCCTGCGCAGCCGAACCGCCGGTTATACTGAAGTTGACAGTCACCGTTTTGCTTGACGCGGGTGAAAGGACCACCGGCAACCAGGGCGAGGTCTGTGACTCCAGACCGCTGGCGGAGTCAAACTCAAATTGCACCAGGGGCAGCGGTGTCGGCGTTAGAGTAGGCGAAGGCGTCGGTGTCGGAGTGGGCGTTGGCGTGCGCGTGGGCGTCGGAGTGGGCGTCCGGGTTGGCGTTGGGCTTGGCGTTGGCGTCGGCGTCGGCGTCGCTGCCGCCCGCAGTCTCCAGCCAATATCCTGCAATGCGCCTGTATCCACTTTTGAGTAGGTGCGCCGCTTGAAGCCCGGAGCAACAAACGGCTCCATCACCGCGCCGAGGCGGATGCCGGAATCCCAGTGGCTGAGGCTGCTTCCATCACTGAAACGAGAGGGAGCATAGACCGGCGCGGGAGAACCAAAACTGGCTACGGCCTTGCTGCCCGAAAAATATACTCCGTTGGCCGAGCCGGTCAGTTCCGAAGCCGAGCCAAGAAAATTCCCGCCAGTCCCCCAGAGTATTTCGTCGAAGCCATTAACCAGATTCCTGTCCCAAACGCTGAAGACGCCGGGCGAGCCGCCGGAAATGTCGCTTCTGCCGCTTGAACCGCTCAGTGAAATAATGCCCAGCCCGTGGGTAAGCTCGTGCAGAAGAACAGTGTAAAGATCAAACTGCGAGGATGTGGGATTACCGGTCCCCAGGTTCCAGTTGTAGCCAAAATCAACAGTGCAATAAATGTCCTCGACTCCCAAAGAGGGATCAAAGCCGTCGTTTACGTGATCGTATGCCGATCCGTTGTAAAACCCATTGGGACTGCGGGGAAAATACGTTCCTGCGGCGGCCAGAAATGTGGAGGCTGAAAATTTTGAGCGTTTGAAATTGACATCGAGTCTCGCGCCTGAATAGTTGAGCGCCGAGCTGACATAGGTCAGCACCGCCTTGACGGTATCCTTGGCGGCGGACTTGCTGGAATCATTAAATCCCTGGCCGGAGCTGTCCTCATAAGTAATCTTCCAGGTGATGCCGTTGGTCTGAAAGGTGACTGAGGTGGCCAGCAGATGCGGAGGCGGAGGTTTGCTGTCGTCAATGAATCGCCAGCCGTCATCGGGGCCCTTGTAGGCCCACTCGCGCGCATGGCCCTGAATGACAAACAACAGAAAACCGAGAAAGAGCAGTGCCCAGGGGCGCATGGCCGGGCCACGGGCCATGCCAAAGTTAAATGGATATTTCATTCGTCCGCCGCAAACATCCGGTCGGGTCTGGCCGTGAAGAAAGGCAAATAAAAACTTCACAGCCCATATTATAGCACGGAATTTAAATTTTGGCAGGGGGCGGAGCATAAAAAATCGGAAAACTTGACGTGCAAAAACTAAAATTCAGGGCCGACGCGAAGATTCGTCAGGGTATCATTTTACTTATCGGCGATTCCGCGCCCAGGAGCTTTTCAAAGTCGACAAATTCTCATTAATTGAGCTATGGTTTTGATGCTCCTTTTGCTCTGGGAGCGTGTTGCAGTTGTTGATGTTGGAAGTTGTTGTCGATGTCTGCTTTTGTTGTTGACTGTGATTTGGACGGGATCCCGCCTGCCGAGCAAGCCCTGGACACACTTTTAGAGGCACTCAACGAGGTGGCCGACCCGCGCCAGGCGCGCGGGATTCGTTATCCGCTGGGGGCGACCCTCGCCCTGTGCGTGCTGGCCTTTGTCTGCGGGCGGCAGAACCTGAGCGGCATTATGCGTTTTGGCCGGCAAAACAAGGGATTGCTCAGGCACCTGGGGTTTGAGCGTCCCCGCCCGCCTTCGGTTCCCACCCTTTCGCGTCTTGTGGCCGCCGTGGAGCTCAGTGATTTGCAGCGGGCGCTGGCGCGCTGGCTGGCCGGGGTGATCGAGCGCTCGCGCCACTGGGGGGCCATTGCCTCGGTCGATGGCAAGACCAGCCGCGCCGCCGGGGTGCACGTGCTCAATGTTTTTCTGCATGACGTGCAGCAGGTGGTCTGGCAGGCGCCGGTGGCGGCCAAACACAATGAGATCAGCGCGTTCAAGCAGACTCTGGCGGAGTTGCTTGAACACTATCCCTTCCTGCAACTGGTGGTGGGGGACGCGATGTTTGCCGGCGAGCCCTTGTGCGAGCTGCTGATTGAAAACGGGCGTCATTACCTGTTTCAGATCAAGGCCGACCAGAAGCATCTGCTGGAGAAGATGGAGCTGATCTTCGCTCCGCACCTGCACCGGCCGCTCAGTCAGGCGGCGCTGGACGGGGAAAAAAAGAGACGGCTGCGCCGTCGCCCGCGAGGCCTGGGCGCTTGACTGGGAGAGCCTGCGCACACCTCTGGGGCTGCCCGGCCAGCGCCAGGCGCTATGCACGCGCAAGAGCTTTGTCCCGCTGCGCGAGGATGTGCCCGAGCGCCAGCCTGAGATTCATTTTTACGCCACCAGTGCCGCCCCCGATGAACTCGCCCGCGAAGATCTGGCCTTCATTGTTCGCGATCACTGGGGAATTGAAAACGGCCTGCATCACGTCAAGGACCGCACCTGGCTGGAGGACCGGCACTGGGTGAGGAACAAGAAAACCGGGGCCGTGCTGACAATGCTGCGCTCAGTGGCCTGCTGCCTGGCAAGAAAAGCCAGAGTACGTGGCCTGAAAAAAGAGGCTTACTGTCCCGAACGCATCGAATTCTTCAACCGCCACCCGCGCAGAGCGCTCAAGCTCATCACACAACCACTGCGACTTTGAAAAGGTCCTGATTCCGCGCCAGGGATGACCGCATATCGACTGGTCAAGGGTCTTTTGGCGTGGTATCCTGAACAGGAGTTCCGGAAAGTGTATGGATATTATGTTTCCGGAGGTTCAGTCCGTGAAACAGTCCGGCAAGCTGGAGAGTGACCCAAAATGGCAAAACCGCTTGAATATAACGCGACTCTGGTTGAACGGATCGACCTGACGGACAAGCTGGCGATTTTTCGCGTCAAACCCGATTCAACCTGGGGGCCGGCCAAAGATGGCAAAATTCCCGATTTCGAGGGGGGGCAATATGTCGCGCTTGGCCTGCGCAATGAACGCGAGCCGGAAAAAGGCTCGGTTTTGCGCTCCTATTCCATCGCCTCGCCTCCTGAAGAAAAAGATCACCTGGAATTCTATATTCGCTACGTTGATCATCCCGCTTCCGAAAACCCCCTGACCCATTTGATGTGGGGACTCAAAAACGGCGACCGGCTCCACCTGGGTCCGCGAATCACGGGCCACTTCACGCTGAACAAGACCATTGCGCCGGATGACAAAAGGGTCAAAATCTTTGTCGCCGCCGGCACCGGCCTCGCTCCTTTCGTCAGCATCATCCTTTCGCATCTGCGGCGCGGGCTTGATATCAGCCGGTTTGCCGTCCTGCACGGCGCGCGCGAACCCTGCGACCTGGGTTACTGCGCGGTGTTGAAAGAGGCGTTCAGCGGCCAGCCGAATCGCTATGTCCCAAGCATCAGCCGCGCCCATCTCGCCCCCGAGTGGCAGGGCTGCTGCGGGCGGATTGAGACCTGCTTTGATGAACAAAATATTCCTCTGCTGGAAAAGAATCTTGGCCTTGGCGAGGGAGGCCTCACGCCGGAACGGGCGGTTGTTTACATCTGCGGACTCACCGGAACGATCTCCAGCACGCTGACGCGCCTGCTGCGGCGCGGATTTGTGCCCAACGACCGGCTGCTCCGCAAGGCGCTGGGTCTGATGGATGAAACGCCGTCGCTCTTCTTCGAGAAATATGACGATGAGCCGATTCTGGACGTGGAAAACCCTGATGAAGTCGAGCGCCTGCTGGCCGGGACGCCATTTGCGAACAGGGCGCGCGGGGAGAACGCGGAAGGCATTGATTATGCCGCCGAAACGCCCACGGCCCAGACCTGATTGTTGACGTGAGCAAGCCAGCCAAAGATACAAAAGAAATGAAACTGACACCCGGAGCCTGGGTCGAAATCGAGGGAATGGCCGGGATTGGCAAGGTCATCGAAGTTGACGAGCGCCGCCGCCGCGCCCGCGTCCTGGTGCAGAATCAGGAGTGGGTGCTGGCATTGAAAAAGCTGGCCCCAACTCGACCGCCCGACCTGCCTTCCGAAACGAACCTCGTGAAAGTAACCGGCACGCAATCGATCCATCACGAAATCGACCTGCATGGCATGAGAGTGGAAGACGCGCTGGAGATTGTTGATCGCGCGCTGGATCAGGCGGTAGTGAGCAAGCTCCCGCAGCTTAAAATTATTCATGGCCACGGCACGGGGGCGGTGCGCAACGCGATCCGCCGGATGCTGGCGCGCCACCCGCACGTGGCGCATTACCGCTTTGGCAGCCCGGTGGAAGGGGGCCTGGCCTGCACCATCGCCGAAATTCGCGCCGCCAAACCATAGATTTGGCTGATTGGAAGTACCGCCGCGCGAAAGCGGCGCGTTGTTAAGAATGCGTTGTAAGAACAGCTTATACCAGCTCGTCACAATATTAATCCGCGGACAAATACTTATGGCCCTTTCGGCGGCGCTGTTTGTCTGGATTTGCGCCCGGCTGATGGGGCGGCGCCTGGCATTCAACTGGTACCTCATTGCGTTTGCCGGGTGCTGGTGGGTTTATCTGGTTGACGCCGGCCTGTTCTCTCCCGCTGAAGAGGACAACCTTAATCTTCCGCAACGCGTTCATTTTTATCAGAGCCATCGCCGACCGCTGGCCATTGCGGCCATCCTGTTTACCGCCGTCGCGCTTGCCGTGACCTTCATTACCGTTCGGCTTAATCCGGGTGAAATCGCTTTGTTATGCGTTCTCGGTCTTTGCGGCGGGGCCTACGTCTTTCCCGTCATTGGAGGCTTCGGCGGCGGGTCGCGCAAACGGCTTAAGGATTTTGCCTTTTGGAAGCCCGTGGTGATCAGCCTGGTCTGGCTCGCCGGCGGGATGCTTCTGCCACTCGTGGCGGGCTCTGTTGTGAGTGCGCCTTCAGCATCCACTATTGCATTGGCTGTCCTGCTTTTTCTCCTTCTCATGGGAGACTCGATTGCGCTGGACTGGCGCGACCGATTGGGCGACGAACAATTGGGCATCAACACGTTCGCCGTCATGCTTGGCCCCTGGGTGCTGGTGATCATTGCGCTGGAGTTAATCGCCGCAACAGCGGTTTGGTGGATGGCCAGGGGAGATCAGCGGTGGAATCATGCGGGGGCGGCGATGATCGCCACCCACGCGCTCGGTTTCCTGTTTCTGCCGCTGGCCCGCAAAAAACCACTCTTATTCTATCTGGCCATTGCGGCCTGGCGATTCGCCGGCGCGCTGGCTTTGCTCATGTAGATACCTTCTGAACGCCGGGCGGCAGCTTATATGTTCCGCTCAATTATCAGCTTGCTAAAGAGGGCGGCTATGCCGTTGTGGCACAGCCGCCTCCCCGCCTGTGATTCTGGTTTATTTACCAATCGAGAAATAAGGGCATATCTGGGGCGGCTTTTATCCGTTAGCGAGATTTTAATTCGATACTGATTCCCGTTGGCGGGAAGGGCATTATTGCCGTGATTGAGCTTAATAAGTAATGCAAGGCGGGATGTGCCATAATGGCCAATCAATCATTTATCGCTCGCCGCGAGTCTATTGAATCAGCCGCATCGGCTGAAAAAAATTGCGTTGCTGGCCGGTTCTGGGGTATAAGCATATGTTGTTGAGTTTTGCAGATTAACAGCCTGGTTTTAACGATTGCTCTCCCGGCAGGAGGATATCCGCCGATAAACAAATATGAGATTCATGGTCAATATTATCTCTTTCGGCCTGTGTTTCGGGTTGCTGATTGCGCCGGGGCTTCGCGCCGAACCGGAAATAGTTTCAGTTTTCCCGCAGGGGATTAACAAGGGAACGACCTTTACACTTCAGGTTGCCGGCAAGGGCCTCAAAGGCGTGAATGCAGTTTGGGTTTCAGACAGTACCCTGCGGACCCGGATTGCGGACCTTATCACGTCGGAAACCAAAAAGAAAGAGGCCATGGGTGATAAAAAGCGCGAGGAGGTCAAGACGGCCAAAGCGTGTGACTCGACGGTTACGTTGCAGGTGGCCGTGAATACTTCGGCAACTGCCCGTTCTTATGCCTTCCGGCTGGTTTCAAGCCAGGGCGTTTCCAATTCGTTGCCGCTGAATCTGGTTGACGAGCCGGTTGTGGCCGAAACCGGCGCGGCGCATCAAAACGAACCCGACGCGCAGTTGATCCCCATTTCCTCGGTCGTGAATGGAAAAGTCAGCAGGGATGGGGAAGTGGATCTCTATGCGATTGACGTCAAGAAGGACCAGACGCTGCTTTGTGAGATTGATTCCTCCTTCGGCGCGCTGGATTTTGGCGGGGAATTTGACCCGCTGCTCCAGTTGTTTGAGCCGACCGGGAGCTGGTTTGATCCGCAGGACATGAAGCGCCTGGTCAATGCCGACGACCCGCCAAAGTTTGTCTATACATTTCCCCGCGACGGCCGCTTTATTTTGGCCGTCAGATCATTCGTCGGAGTGGGCGGCCCTCATGCCATTTACCAGCTTCGAGTCAGGCCGACAAAAAATGCAAATATCGAGGGAAACGTTCAGGATGGCCGCTTCGCCCGTGAACTGAAGCCTGACCGCCTTCAGGAACTGAGCAAACGAACGCTGCTGGTTGCGCAGAAGACGGACGAAACCAGGGCGGGAACAAGCGGCACGGGGGCGGACAAGAAAACAGCAGCCAGCGTGAGTAATGAAAAAATCGACACCGCAACATTGACGAGGGAAATTCCTCGATTTAAGGAATCCGAACCGAATGACAAGCTGGAAAAATCAGCGGAGCTGGGAATCACGGGAATTGCCGAGATCAGCGTGCCGGGAATTGTCGAAGGGACCATTGGCCGGCCGGGGGACGTTGATTACTTTAAATTCAAGGTCAAGCCGGGACAAACCAGCCTTGCGTTTGAGATGGAAATGCCTGATCTCCAGCCCTTTGAGTTTAACCCAAAGCTGACAGTCCTTGATGCCGCCGGCCAGGAAGTCATAACCAACATGTTCAAGCGCGTGGGAGGGGACGGCGACGACTGGATTCAAACCATTGAACCCAAAACGCTTTTTACCTTCGACGCGCCGGGGGAATATTATTTGCAAATTCGCGACCTGACCTACCGTTTTGGCAACGAGCGCTTTAAATATCGCGTGCTGATCCGCCCGCAAGTCCCGCATATCGGAAACATTGAGATCGCGGATGATCACATCAACCTTGCTCCGGGCGGGGTTAAAAAGCTGACCATCAACGCCCAGCAGGAAGAGGGATTCAGCGGAGATGTCGCGATCCTGTTCGATAATCTGCCCAAAGGGGTTGAGGCCGTCCCGGCGGCGGAGGTCGAGGGGCCAAAGGGGACGCCATTTGAGACCATTCACGAGGAACGCTTCGTCCCCAAAACACAAAAGGTCAACGTGATGCTCATGGCCCGGCCTGATGCGCCCCCCATGTCATTCCCTCAGTTTGCCAAAGTCAAGGTCCGGGTGGTGGCTGAAGGAAAGGTTGGCGAGGCCTTTCAGGTCAAAGAGTTTCCGATCATGGTTACCAAATGAAGAAGGCAGGGGGCTTGAGAAACTTAATGTTTGGAATGCAATTCACTGTTTCAATCTGCGTCTTCCTGTGGTTGGGAATCATTTCCATATTCCCATCCCCGGCCAGCGCGGCGGAAACTGAGAAACCCGCAAAACAATCCACGACTACAACAACAGGCACCGCGCAAAACGAACTGACGAGCGCCACGCTGGCCATGCCTCCAGAGCATTTCCGCCGGGCGGCGGACATTTTTGAGAATGACTGCGCCGATTGCCATGAACCGGACGGCAATTCCGAGGAACCGAAGCTAAACCTGGTTGATGCCAAATGGGAGCACGGTTCCAGCCTGAAGGAGATTGAAAAAACCATTTCCGAAGGCATTCCGAAGACGAAAATGAAGCCTCGCAAGGGGAAATACAAGCCCGAGGAAATCGCCGATCTGGCAAAGTACGTTCGCCTCCTGGGCCGGCCGGTTGATTTGAAGGCGATGAACGCGATCTGCGAACCCGGCAAGCAAATGCTGAAAAAGGAAGGAAAAGGCGACACGGGCGAGACGAGCGGGACAACATCGACCAAGACAGCAGATGAAAACTCAAGCAAGACCGCTCAGGCGACCGCTCCTTCTCCCGGACAACTGCTGTCGATTCGGCTGATTCCTGAAAAACCAATGCTCTGGGGGGCAAAGGCTTCGCAAAGAGTGGTCGCCCTGGGACAGTATGCGGATGGCGTCGAGCGTGACGTTACAAAAGACACAAAATTAAGCCTCTCCGATGGGAGCCTGGCCAGCGTTCAGGGCAACAAACTGGTGGCGTTAAAAGATGGCGAGGCGACCTTAAAGGCGGAAGCGGAAGGCCGCACGGCGGAGGCCAGGGTGCGCGTCGAGGGTTCCAGCCAGCAGCGGCCATTCTATTTTGAGCGCGACATTTGTGAAATTTTTACGCGCCGGGGATGCAACACATCCGAGTGTCACGGCAGCGTCAAAGGACGCGGCGGCTATAAGATGTCAATGAACTCGCTGAATCCCCAAGAGGATTATAAATGGACGGTTAACGGCGGCGTTTTTCAGGTGCTGACCGACAAGGTTGGGGAGCCGATTGTTCCGCGAATCAAAAAAGATAAACCCGAAGAGAGCCTGCTTCTGCTCAAGCCGACCTTTCAGGTCGATCACGCCGGCGGCAAGCGTTTCAGCAAAGACTCGGACGATTACCGCACGATTCTGGAGTGGATTCGCCAGGGCGCGCCTTATGGGCCGGAAAACCCGGGCGGGGACAAGATCGTTCGCCTTGAAATTGAGCCCAAAGAAGCAATTCTGCTTCCTGGCTCAAAACAGCAGATTGTCGTCACTGGCTGGCGCGCCGATGGCAAGCGCGAAGACCTGACCGCAAAGGCTCTTTACAAGAGCAACAACAAGGACGTGCTGAAAGTCACGCCCGAAGGTGTCGTTGAAGCGGCAGGGATGGTCGGCGAGACCAACATTCTGGTGCGCACGCCCGGCCAAACCGCCAGCGCCCGGATCGGCGTCATTGCTCATCCAGTGGCCAATTTCCCGAAGCTTGAACCCAACAACCTGATTGACGAGCAAGTTTTCAGCAAGCTGCGGCGCTACCATACTCCTCCTTCGGAATTGTGCAGTGACTCTGAATTCATTCGCCGTGTCTGCCTTGATTTGACCGGAAAGCTTCCCCCCGTTCAGCGCGTGAAGGAATTCCTAAAGAATCAGGACCCGAAAAAACGTGAGAAGCTGGTTGACGCGCTGCTGGCTTCTCCTGAATACGTTGATTACATGACCTTCCGCTTTGCTGATCTTTTTCGCGTGGCC
>JADMIO011081494.1_pt1 | contig 18449 bp, 23 predicted proteins | sample 8958161 | NCBI WGS metagenome assembly JADMIO01 (sample SAMN16585339, study PRJNA669376) | soil metagenome | isolation source: Crop rotation soil | place: USA: Cullars Rotation, Alabama | collected 2011 | reverse complement strand
ACATCTGCCATGACTGAATCTCCGAGCCGTATCGTGGCCCAAACGTGTCGAACCATTGGATTCCGCCCGAGAGCCGCCTTCACGTTGAAGGCATTTAATCCCGGCATGCCGGGAGCAGTCGAACTGCCGAATCGATCTCATGCTGCCGGGGCGGCAGCGCCTTCTTTCTCTTTTGCCTTCTCTTCGATCGCCTTGATGATGCCGGCGATCTTGCCCTGCGGGCCCTTGAGTGCGCCGGCGAGCTTTTTGCCCGGCGAGAGCATCGACGCGACGATGATGCCGATTGCCTCTTCGCGGGTTGGAAACTTGCTGACTTTCTTTATCCCGTCATCGCCGACATAAACTTCGCCGTCGAAGAAGATGCCGCGAAGCTCGATCTTCTCATCGGTCTTCTTCTCTTCCAGCAGCAGCCGCGCCACCGTGGAGATGCTCGCCTTGCCGTAGATGATCGCACTGGGGCCGTCCAGGAGTTTGCCGAAACCTTCGAGCTTGCTCTTGGCCGTGGCGCGCTTGACCAGTGAATTCTTCACCACGGTCATGCGCAGCCCTTTTTCGCGTAATCGGCGACGAATCTGGTTGTTCTTGATCGCGTTGATCCCGCGCGGGTTGATCACCGCAACGCTATCGATGTCCTTAAAACGGGACACCATTTCTTTTTCGATCAGGGATTTAACTCGCTTGCTCATGATTACCTCATTGCACGTTGATATAGGCCGCGGGGCTCATCGACGATTTCAGGACGACCTTCTTGAAAAAATGCCCCTTGGCGGTCTGCGGCTTGAGCCGGCGAATTGTGCCCACCATCGCATTGATGTTGTCCACCAGTTTCTGCTTGTCGAAGCTAAGCTTGCCGACAACGCAGTGAACGTTGCCACCGGTGTCATTGCGGAACTCGACTTTACCCGCCGCGTATTCCTTGACTGCGGTGGCGACGTCGGGCGTGACCGTGCCGGCCTTGGGGGAGGGCATAAGACCCTTGGGGCCCAGTACCTTACCCAGACGGCCGACGAATCGCATCATGTCCGGTGTGGAAATGGCGACGTCGAAATCGGTGAAATTGTCCTTTTCAACTTCCTGCACCAGAGCCTGTCCGCCCGCTTTGATCGCGCCGGCGGCTTTGGCTGCTTCAGCAAGATGATCGGGGCAGAAGGCGATGACGCGCTTGGCCTTGCCGATCCCGTGGGGCAGCGAAACCGACGAGCGAATCGCCTGGTCCGCCTGCTTGGGATCGATTCCCAGTGAGAAGATCAGCTCAACCGACTGGTCGAACTTGGTCGGCTCGAATGCTTTGACGGCATCAATCGCTTGTTCGACTGTCACGGGCGTCTGAGACGCCTTTTCGGCAGCTTTCTTATAGCGCTTGGAACGTTGTATGACCGCTGGCATGAATGAATTGCTCCTTTCAGAAGCTCCCACTGTTAAGGTCCGTGGTACGACCGTATTCACTTGTTTTTATTAGGGCGACCAGCCCTCTACGGTGATCCCCATCGATCGCGCCGTGCCCGCGATGATTCTTGCGGCGGCGTCTTCGTCGAAGGCGTTCAGGTCTTTCATCTTTTCCTTGGCCATCTGCTTGCACTGGGCCATGGTGACCTTGCCGATCTTATTCTTATTCGGCTCGCCGCTCCCTTTTTCTGCCTTGATGAAATCCTTGAGGATCACGCTGGCAGGGGGGCTCTTCACTTCGAAGGTGAAGGTGCGGTCCTTGTACACGGTCACCAGCACACCGACGACCTTGCCCTTGAGTGCTGCGGTGGCAGCGTTGAACTGTTGAATGAACTGACCGGGGTTCACGCCATGCTGACCCAGAGCTGGACCAATCGGGGGCGCGGGCGTGGCTGTCCCACCGGGGGCCTGAAGCTTGAACTGAACTGTAATTTCTTTCTTGGCCATGACTTAACTCTTCTTTACTTCGATTCGAGTCCCACAGTGTATGTCAAATCTTCTCAATTTGCCAGTATTCCAGTTCCAACGGGGTAGGGCGACCAAAGATGGTCGTGATGATTCGCACCATGCCTTTGTCGGGGATGATCTCATCCACTTCGCCTTCGAAGTTGACGAAAGCGCCGTCGGTGACCTTGATCTTGTCGCCCTTCTTGTATTCCGTCTTGAGGCTGGGCTGATCTTCGGGGCGCTCGGCCTCCTCGATCATCTTCGACTGGTCTTTGGGGCTCATGGCAGTGGGTTTGCCGTTGGAGCCGATGAAATCGCCAACGCCCTCGGTCTCCTTGATCATGAACCAGACGTCCTCGGGGATCATGCCGTTCTTGTCCAGCTCCAGCTCGATGAAGACATAGCCGGGATAGAGCTTGCGGTCCGATTCCCTGCGCACGCCGGCCTTCATCGAACGGACGCGTTCGGTTGGGACGAGGATGCGGTTGACCTTGGCTTCAAGGCCTTCGATTTTGACTTTGCGCACCAGCTTCTCGCGGACGGTGTCTTCCTTATTGCTGGCGACTCGTAGCACGAAGAATTGCATGACTATCTTTCCTTGCGACTGCGATATGCGCCCCAGATACCCCAGGCGGCGCCTCCGAGCACGATAAATGTCATCACCACATCCAGAATCGTCGTTCCGGCCATGCCGTATTTCTTTTTCGCCCAGTCCCACAGCGGCGCGTTGTAATGCAACACGTCAAATAGATAGAAGATCCGGGTGAAATACAGATCCATTGTGAACAAAAAGGCGGCGATCATGAACATGAACAGGATCACGACCTTGGTTGAACCAAACAGCTCGCGGCGGCTGGTCCAGTTCACTTTCTTCATTTCGCTGTCTGTGGCGATGAGAAAATCGACGTTTGACGGCTTGTTCATCAGCCGCCAGATCAACAACGCCATCGCCAGCGAAATCCCGACAACCACGCCGAGCAATCCCTTGCGATGACTGGTCAGCCAGGGGACGTACGGCGGGATTTCCTCATAGATAAATCGGGCGCTGAGCAGGATAAGAAGCCCGGCGCCGCCGGCGGAACAGATGCGGGTCCAATAGCCTTGACCCTTTTTATAGATCGTGAAGAAGCCATGGCCTTCGGGCTTTTCCTGGCGCGGTTCCGGCCTGCGATCGTCCGGTTCCTCCGGGCCATTTTCCAAGTCCGTTGCCATCGTCTTCTCGTCGTTGTTCGTCGCGGACGCCATAAAACTTCTTCCAGCACGCCGGATAGGAATCGAACCTATAACCTGCCGCTTTGGAGACGGCCGCTCTGCCAATTGAGCTACCGGCGTATTTCAAGGGCAGCGAGCAGAATGCAGAGAGCTTGATTTTGCCCTCATCCCTCTGCCCTATTTCCTCTTGACCTTATGCAGTTTATGTGATCGTTCGCGGCGGCAGTATTTTTTCAGTTCGACCTTCTGCGGGCCGCCGGCCACCTTGATCTCCGTGCGGTAGTTCAAGTCGTTGCACGACGTGCATTGCAGCCAGACCATTTCGCGGTTCTCTTTAGCCATCGTACTTCCGGTAGATCAAAGCCCAGTCCCGATGCGTCGGAACTGGGCTTTTCTCACACGTCTCCGTGAAACCTTCTTGTTTAAGCAATCACCTTCGTCACAACGCCCGAGCCGACGGTCTTGCCGCCTTCGCGGACGGCAAAACGCAGCTTCTCTTCCATGGCGATCGGAGCCTTCAGTTCGACTTCGATCGTCACGTTGTCGCCGGGCATGACCATGTCCACGCCGGTCGGCAGCTTGGAAACGCCCGTCACGTCGGTTGTGCGGAAGTAGAACTGGGGCTGATAGCCGGTAACGAACGGCGTATGACGGCCGCCTTCTTCCTTGGTCAGAATATAGACTTCCGCCTGGAACTTGGTGTGCGGCGTGATCGAACCGGGCTTGGCGAGCACCTGCCCACGTTCCAGATCTTCTTTTTCAATTCCGCGAAGCAGCGCACCGACGTTGTCGCCGGCTTCGCCGCGGTCCAGGGTCTTGTTGAACATTTCCACGCCGGTGATGACGCTCTTGCGTGTCGGCTTGAGACCGACGATTTCGATTTCGTCACCAACCTTGGCCACGCCGCGCTCGATACGGCCGGTGCCGACCGTGCCGCGTCCCTTGATGCTGAACACATCTTCGATCGGCAACAGGAAGGGCTTATCGACCTCGCGTTGCGGGATCGGAATGTAATCGTCCAGCGCCTTGACCAGATCGTCGATGGGCTTGTTGGCCGTGTCGTCGCCGGGGTTCTGATACGCCGGGAGCGACGAGCCGCGGATCACCGGAGTGTCATCGCCGGGGAAGCCGTACTTGGTCAGCAGCTCGCGGACTTCCATTTCAACCAGATCGAGCAGCTCGGGATCGTCCACGAGGTCGATCTTGTTAAGGAAGACGACAATCTTGGGCACGCCCACCTGGCGGGCCAGAAGAATGTGCTCGCGGGTTTGCGGCATCGGACCATCGTGCGCCGACACCACCAGAATCGCGCCATCCATCTGGGCGGCGCCGGTGATCATGTTCTTGATGTAGTCGGCGTGACCGGGGCAGTCCACGTGAGCGTAGTGACGCTTGTCGCTTTCGTACTCAACATGAGCGGCGGAGATGGTCACCGTCTTGGTGGCATCGCGTTCGGTGCCGCCCTTGGCGATCGACTTGTAGTCCTTGGCTTCCAGACCAAACTTCTTGGCTGAGCGCGCCGAAAGGGCGGCGGTCAGCGTGGTCTTACCGTGGTCGATGTGGCCAATCGTGCCCACGTTCACGTGTGGTTTTTTACGTTCGAATACTCCCTTTGCCATGATCGAGTCTCCTCAAGAAATCTGAATATCAACTAATAACCAAAAGCTGGTGGTGGGGATTGAACCCACGACCTCGTCCTTACCAAGGATGCGCTCTACCACTGAGCTACACCAGCGACATCTGTCCGCCGGCGACACTGTGTCGCGGCTTGGGTCTGACACGAATGCCGCTGGTTCCGGACCTGCCTGGCGACCTGTGCGCGCACAGAGAGCCTAGCGGGGCGGAGAGTATAAATCGCGGGGCGGCAATGTCAATTCCACCGCCCGTCCCAGTATTATGGGCATTTATGCCCACCCTGAGGATTTGGACAAATTACCCGCCGCTGACGTCCCAGACGGGACTGTTGCGAGACAAAATCCCGCAACATCGAGTCATTGTAGGCACGCCTTCCGGTCCGGACCCACAATTGGCTGACGTGGATATCGCATTCGGGCAGCCCGATGTGAAACAGGTTATCGAGTTGACAAGCCTACGCTGGCTGCATGTGAATACCGCGGGTTACACCAAATACGATCGCGACGACGTGCGTGCCGCCATGCGCAAGCGCGGCGCAATCCTCACCAGCAGTTCCTGTGTCTATTCCGAGCCGTGCGCCCAGCATGTGCTGGCGCTGATTCTCGCGCAGGCGCGACGGCTCAACGATTCGTGGACAGATCAGCACGGCGCGCGTGCCTGGCCGATGGTGGATATCCGCAGCCAATGTACTTTGCTCAACGACGCAAAAGTGCTGTTGATCGGATTTGGTTCGATTGGTCGCAGATTGGCGGAGTTGCTGGCGCCATTGTCGATGAAGGTAATGGGAGTTCGAAGAAATCCAACCGGCAATGAATCCATTCCGATGATTGCAATCGACAAACTCGACGAGTACCTGCCGTGGGCCGATCACGTGGTGAACCTGTTACCGGCATCATCTTCTACAAACGGATTATTTGATGCGCGCCGATTTGCGAAGATGAGACCTGATTCAATTTTCTACAACATCGGGCGCGGCGACACGATCGATCAGGCTGCGCTTCGCAAGGCGCTGGAATCAGGAACGATCGCCGAAGCGTATCTGGATGTCATGACACCCGAGCCTTTGCCCGCGAATGATCCGCTCTGGACGACTCCAAACTGCCACATCTCGCCGCATACTGCGGGAGGGCATTCGAACGAGATCCAGCGGGTTGTGGAGCACTTCGTGCAAAACCTGCGAAGATATGAGGCCGGTGAGGCGCTGCTCGATTTGATACCCCTTTAGGATGCAAAACACGCAGAAATTGCCCTGTTTTGCCCGATTTTCTGCATGCCAATGTATTGTTCCGGCCGATTGCTTGGAGTAGAATCCGATGGGTTCAGATCTTAGGGGAATGAGGTTTTGGGGCAATCGCGCCCAAGGGAGCAGCAATGAACGATCAAGCACGCCCGGGTACTCCTCTGCCGCCGCCGCATGTGCCGCCGAGGCTTTCACCGCATCCACCGCCGCAGCGTCCAATGGGTGCACCCGCCGTTGCGCCGCCGCGCCCCTCGGTCGTTCCGCCTCCCATGCAGCCGCCCAATGAGAAGGAACTGGAACCGATCTCCCTCGTTGAAGAACCCGAGTTGACGCCGACCACTGCCGGTCATCCCTCGGTAGCGCCGGCGCCCAAGAAGATCCAGGCAATCGGCGGCGGGGATATCCATCACAAAAAGCATGACTGGAAGCGCCAGCCCACCAAGAACGGCACCGGCGCAATTCGCGTCAAGAGCTTCCACGGCAAATACAGCGAGCAGGGTTTGGAATATCTGGACAACGCCGTCAATGAATGGCTCGACGCCAATCCCGATGTTGAAGTGAAATTCGTCACGCCCACGGTGATGACATTTGAAGGCAAGATTCGCGAGCCTGCACTGGTTTTGAATCTCTGGTATTGATCGATCGCAGCCAACCTTCGGCCGTCCAACAGCCACGCATTTGTGTACCTGTTGGACGGTCGTTTTTTTTACCCCGATAAGTTACAGTTCCGACAAATCCCAATACGAGGGCAACATGAAATCCATTGCTGGTGTTTTCGCACTCTTGATCTCAACAGCATCGGTGTTGGCGCAACCGCTGGCCGACAAAGTTCCCGCCGACGCCATGGTTTATCTGCGCTGGTCGGGAACCGATGGATTGCCGGCGTCATACGACAGTTCGCACCTCAAGGCCGTGCTGGATAATTCAAAGCTGCGCGAACTGTTCACAGAATTTCTTCCGCTTGCCGAACAGAAATTGATCGCCAATGAACCGGGCGCGCGTGAGCCGATCGCGATAGTTCATTCGCTGTTTACGCAGGTCTGGCGGCATCCGACGGTTTTCTATTTCGCGGGAATGGATTTCAGTAACCCGCGCAATCCACTGCCCAAGCTTGCATTAGTTACTGACGCCGGTGCGGAGGCCGATTCATTATTTGCCCAGTTGACTTCACTGGTTGCCAATGCGGGAATCGCGCCGTTACGGGCATTTCGTCAGGGCAATCTGGTTCTTGTTTGCGTTGGATACGAGCAGGCGCAGGATGCGCTGGCGGGGGGATTGAGCAAATACTCCCCGTTTGTAGCGGCAATGCAGCAGGTGCAGGCCAACGGGGTCTTTACCGCATATCTGGATGTCGAAAAGCTTCTGGCATTGATCGAATCCGCCGCGGCCGGCGATGCGCAGGCCAGCGTCATGGTTCCCAAGGTGATCGATGCACTTGGGCTGCGCGGTTTGAAGCGATTCGTGTGTACCTCGGGTTTTGATGGCCAGGATTGGATATCCCAGTCGTTCGTCGAAGCTCCAGCGCCGCGCACGGGGCTTATGCAGGTCTTCGATCCCAAACCCGTATCACCCGATCTGCTCAAGGCAATCCCCGCAGATTCCACATTCGTCGCAGCCGGTCGCTTTGACGCCGCCAAGCTCATAACCAACGTCCGCACCGCCGCCACGCAAATCGGGCCCGACGCGCTTCGCGGCATCGATATGATTCTCGGCGGGTTGCAGCTTGCCCTTGGGCAAAATGTCGTCACCAACATTCTCGAACCGCTGGGCGAGGACTGGGCGGTCTACTGCTCGCCTTCGGTTTCCGGCAACGGCATTCTGGGAATGGTCATCGTTAATAGGCTGGATGACCCAGCCAAGGCGCAATCCGCTCTTCCGATCGCGTGGGTAAACCTCAGCAACTGGACGACTGTTGCCCTGATGCGTGCCGGCGCACCGGTGCAGGTGACCGGACGAATGACCGAGATCGGTGGGCAACCCATCTACTATGTGGGCGCCCCGATCATCGCGCCCGCATGGTCGATCAAGGATGGCTACTTATACATGGGGCTCTATCCCCAGCCGGTTGCTTCAGGCGCGCGCTGGCTGGCCAAGGGGGCAAAGCCGATTGCTACCAACGAGAAGGTGGTGGCGCTTCAGAAGCGGCTGGGCGTGACCAATCCATGCAGCTTCAGTTTTTACGATTTGCAAACCACCGCTGCGCAGGGATCGGTCTACCAGCAGCTCATGATGCTTTCACGCTACCTGGGCTTTGCTGATCTGTTTGGCATGCCAGTGCCCGAGCCGTTGATTCCACCGTTGGATGTGTTGCAGCAGCATCTGGGGCCGTCAGGCTCGTTCGCGTGGGTGGATGACGCGGGATACCACACAAAATCGATCAGTCCATTTCCCGGCGCCAGATTGTTTTCCGAGCCGGGAATGTTGAGCGGCGCAGCCCCGGCCAGTGTGGCACTGGGGACGTCAATCCTGCTGCCTTCACTGAATCGCGCCCGTGAAACCGCCAACCGTGTCAAATGCGCCGCCAATATGAAGAGCATAGCCATGGCCCTGCTCATGGATGCCAATGAGCATCGCGGGCGATTTCCGGCCAAATTGGGCGATCTGCTTAAGACCCAGGACATCACCGTCGCAAGCTTTGTGTGCCCTTCGGGCGATACCACAGTTCCACCGGATTTGATGGGCGCCAACGCCGATGCCAAGGCCGCCTGGGTCGAAGCCAACGGGGATTACGTCTATCTCGGTGGTGGAAAGACTGCCAGCATCGGAGCCGAGGCAATCCTGGTTTATGAAAAGCCCGGCCATCACGGAAATGACGGCATCAACATTCTCTTCGGCGATGGTCATGTCGAATTCATGATGATGAACGCCGCCGTGCAATTGATCGACCAGCAGACGCCGGGGGGACAACGTTAGCCCCTATGTTCGGCTCTCATTTGTCCATCGCCGGCGGAATGCACAATGCGCTACTCAAGGCCGAGGAATACGGCTTTGACACTGTGCAGGTCTTCACCAAGAACCAGCAGCAGTGGAAGTGCAAACCACTGGATCAGTCAGCCATCGATGAATGGTCAAAGCACTGCAAGCGACTGAAATTCAACCATACGGTCAGCCATGATAGCTACCTGATCAACCTCGCGTCGGCGGACGATGCGCTGTGGCAGAAAAGCACCGATCTGTTTGTTGAAGAAGTGATGCGCTGCAAATTGCTTGAGATTCCCTATCTGGTGACGCATCCCGGCGCGCACCTGGGAACCGGCGAAGAAGTTGGATTGAAGCGCGTTGCGAATGCGCTGGATATCGTGCACGATCGTGTTGGCCCGTGCGATGTGACAACCTGCCTGGAGATCACAGCCGGGCAGGGCACATCGCTTGGATACAAACTTGAACATCTTGCGACGATCATCGAACTGGTCAAATCACCCGAGCGCCTGGGCGTCTGTCTGGATACCGCCCATTTGTTTGCTGCTGGTTACGATTTTCGTGGCGAGAATTACACGGCCTTTCGAAAGCAACTCGAATCCATCGTCGGCATCAAGCGCGTGAAGGTTCTGCATTTGAACGATTCCAAGAAAGCCCTTGGCAGCCGAGTCGATCGGCACGATCACATCGGCCGTGGGACGATCGGGCTGGAGGGGTTCAAACCAATCGTTCGCGATGAAGCCTTTGCCAAAATCCCCAAAATCCTCGAAACCCCCAAGCTTCAGGCCGAGGATGGGCGGGACTGGGATGTAATTAACTTGGAAACCCTGAGGAATTTGATTTAAAGTCGTCTATTCGATGCAAACCGGCGCAAATATCATGCGTAAAAAAACCGGAAGGCCTCGCCTTTTTAATCCCAGACAGCAAAAAGCCATTGCCCGCGATTACGTAAAGGGGCGACAGCGCGTGAAGGACATTGCCGATCGCCTGGGTGTGTCGACGGCGGTTGTATATTCAGCCATCGTGGAGTTCAGGGGTGAGCTGGGATGGAAACCTCCCCCTCGAACGCTTAGTGAGCGGCACTTGCGCCGCTTTCTCCCCCGCGTGCGTAAGGGGGAGCCGATCCGGAGTTTTGGACTGCGGACCGGAGAACGAAACCGGCTCTATGTGCTGTGCCACAAGCTGCATATCAAGCTTCTAAATGGACGTAGCCCGCTTGTCTTCAGGCACAATCCGCGCTACCAGAATGTGAATTGGGCGCTGAGCAACAAGGCTATCGCAAAAGAACTTGGACTCACCCTCCAGGCCATTTGGTATACACGACGCAAACTGACTCGGTGGGGTATTTTGACCACCGGTTCAAGCCGAAAGAAAAAGCCGTCCTAAATACCACGATGTTGCGGCTCAGAAAATCCGCTCGAAATATCACGGCAAGTTTGAACCAAAGCAGATAGAATTGCCGGGCATGTGGGACGAGAAAACCATTCGTCAGCTTTTGCAGGATGTCTCGCAGGGTAAATGCGCCGTGAGCGATGCCATGGGCAAACTCCGCGCGCTGCCGGTGGAGAACCTGGAATTCGCCCGGATCGATCATCATCGATCCCTGCGGCAGGGGTTTACCGAAGTGGTGTATTGCGCCGGCAAGACGCCACAGCAGGCGGCGCAGATCATTGGGCGACTATCGGAAAAACATCAGCGATTACTCGGCACGCGGGCGACGCGCGAGCATTTCGATGCGGCCCGAGCCCTTGTGCCGGCGCTGGAATATCATGAACAGGCGCGGGTGATATGGCTTGATGGAAAGACCGAAAAAAAGCTCGACGGCGTGGTGGTCGTGGCGGCGGGAACGGCGGATCTGGCTGTTGCTGAAGAGGCGGCGCTGACACTGGAAGTCATGGGTCACGCCGCCAAGCGCGTGTATGATGTAGGCGTCGCGGGATTGCACCGGCTGTTGAGCGAACTGCCGGCCATTCAGTCGGCCAACGTGATTATCGCCGTCGCGGGCATGGAAGGGGCTTTGCCCAGCGTAGTGGGCGGCTTGGTTTCGTGCCCGGTCGTGGCGGTGCCGACCTCAGTTGGATATGGAACCGGCATGGGTGGATTGGCGGCGCTGATGTCGATGCTTAACTCGTGCGCATCGGGGCTGACGGTGGTCAACATCGACAACGGCTTTGGCGCCGGCTGTTTCGCCGCCCGCGTTAATGCACTCGCACATAAGGCCCAATGAACCTGGTTTTGCAGAACAAACTCGATGGATTGCGAGCCCTCCTGCGGGAGATGCAGTCGGTCATCGTCGCCTACTCTGGCGGCGTTGATAGCGCGCTGGTGATGTTTGTCGCCCATGAACAGCTTGGCAATAAGGCCCTGGCGTGCATTGGCATTTCACCAAGCTATCCGCAGCGTGAAATGGAAGATGCGATTGATCTGGCGCGAAAACTCAACGTGCCGTACCGACTCGTGCAGACCTCCGAGCATCTTGATCCCGATTACGCCGCCAATCCGTCGAATCGCTGTTATTACTGCAAGACCAATTTGTACGATCACCTGGTGAAAATCCGGGCTGATGAGCATTTCAACGTAGTCGTCGATGGCAACAACGTCTCGGATCTGGGCGATGATCGTCCCGGCATGACCGCCGCGCGACAGCATGATGTGCGCTCGCCGCTGATTGAGACGCAAATTACCAAGCCGGAAATTCGCGCCCTGTCTAAACTTTTGAATCTACCCGTCTGGGACAAGCCTGCGATGGCGTGTCTTTCCTCGCGCGTGCCGCATGGGACCGCAATTACCCCTGAGCTGCTTCGGCAAGTCGAACGGGCCGAGGATGTGCTGGTCGAGATCGGCTTCCGGCAATTCCGCGTCCGTCATCACGGCGATGTGGCTCGTATCGAATTACCTCTGGAGGATTTGCCGCGCGCGATCGAAATGCAGGACCAGATTGTTGGTGGCATTCGCGCCGCCGGGTATCGGCATGTGACGCTCGATCTGGCGGGTTTTCGTCGCGAGCAAAAGCCGGCAGATTCGCTCGTGCAACTCACCCTGGGAAAATCATGATCGGGTATCTCGATCTTCCGTCCGGGATCTCCGGCGACATGTTCCTTGGCTGCCTCATCGATGCCGGTTGGACCATCGAGCAGCTTCGGGCCGCGCTGGACAAGCTGAATCTGCCCGATCCGGTGAAGGTCGATGCAAGACAGGTAATGAAAGGCCCGCTGCGGGCAATGCGCGTGAATGTCCATTCGCCGGAGAATGACGAGCATCATCACGATCACGGACATGCGCATGATCACGACCATGGTCATTCCCATGAACATCAGCACGAGCACCACCACCATCATCCGCAACGCAATCTGCACGATATTCGCAAGATCATCGAGTCATCCGATCTGCCCGGGCCGGTAAAGCAAAAGGCGGTGGCCGTATTTGCGCGATTGGCTAACGCCGAAGCAAAAGTTCACGGGACGACCGTCGACACCATTCACTTTCATGAAGTGGGCGCATTAGATGCAATCGCGGATATCGTCGGAACTGTGGCGGGGTTGCATGAACTGGGAATCGAACGACTCTATTCCTCCGGCCTGCCGATGGGACACGGATGGACCGACAGCCAGCACGGCAAACTACCGCTTCCCGCGCCGGCGACCCTCGAATTGCTCTCGGCGGCGGGTGTACCTTCGCGGCCGGCGCCGGGGACGGGCGAGCTTGTCACTCCCACTGGCGCAGCTCTAGTTTGCGAACTGGCGAAATTCGAACAGCCGATGATGCGCCTCCAAAAAATCGCCATCGGCGCAGGCAAGCGTGAAACGCCCTGGCCGAACGTTGCGCGTCTCTGGCTGGGCGCCGAGTCATCCCCGCAAGGTGATTCTTTTCGTGATACCATCGTCCAGATCGAAACCAACATCGACGACATGAATCCGCAGCTATACGGCCCCTTAAGTGAGCGGCTTTTCGCGGCGGGCTCGCTGGACGTCTGGCTGGTTCCCATTCAAATGAAGAAGAATCGGCCCGGCGTCATGTTGGGTGTATTGACGGGTGCGGCAAATCAACGAACCATCGCCGACATCATCCTGCGGGAAACCACAACGCTCGGCGTGCGCGTGCATCCGGTGCAGCGTTTTGAAGCTGAACGAGAGATCAAATCTATCAACTCGCCTTACGGCGCGGTGCAAGTAAAGATCAAATCCTGGGGCGGGCAGATCGTTGGAATACGAAGACTGTCGCAAGATAGCTGAAGCGAAAAACCTGCCAGTAAAAGTGGTTTACGAATCCGCGCTGGTTGCTGCACAAACCTTGAATCGTTAGCGGAAATACGTTGAGTCCTCTACGGGCCGGGACACACACATTTTAAACCCCGGACACGACCCACAAGTCTCTTTATCGACTCAAACATCATTCTAATGTTCTGCAGAACATTAGAATGATGCTTCTGCCCCCAAACGCAAGGGCCCGCGTTGAGTTCTCGCATTTGCATCGCTCCATCGGGGCAATTCCTGCCTGTTTTCCGCCGAAAATCCCATGGGGGCCGCACAAAGAAGACCTGATACTCCCCAATTCACCTGCCTCGTATTCTCTGTTGTGTAGTTGGCAACAAACGAAAGGAGCCAGCAATGATTCGCAAAACGCTAAGTGTCGTTCTGGCGAGCAGCCTCTTGATCGGAACGCCGCTGATCGTTGGATGCGATCGGACGGTTGAAGAGAAGAAGACCGTCAAGACAAGTTCCGACGGAACGACCGAAGTGGACAAGAAGAAAATCACTGAGAGTCCCGATGGGACGATCAAGAAAACGGAAGAGCACACCGTGGATAAGTAGTTCGCCATCGGGTGTGTTCAATCGGCGCTGCGACTCTTAATCGGGTCGCAACGCCTTAGGGAGTTGTTTCTAAACATGTGGAGGTTTTATGGGTCTCATACTTCTTATCGTGTTGTTCGTAATGTTGATCGGCGCCGTTCCGGCATGGCCGCACAGTCGTGAATGGGGATATTTCCCCGCCGGCGGACTCGGCACGATTCTACTCATCATCATTATTCTTCTGATGCTCGGCGTCATTCCTTATCGCTTTTGAATGACGCAGCATGAAAGGACAAGTTATGGACACCGCACTAATGATGCCGCTCGCAGCGGCGGGATATTCGCTACTCTACCTGCTGATGGGCGGCGGGCTTGGTGGCGCGATATTGATCTTTTTTATCGCTAGATTGCTCGGCAAGTAGGTCGTGCAATAAAGGAGTATTGCCATGGGACGCGAAGATATTGCGGCTGGAAAAGCCAAGCAGCTTAAGGGAAAGCTCAACGACATTGCCGGGGCTGTGACAGGGAACACAGCCCGGCAGGTCAAAGGCAAATTGCAAAAAGGCGTTGGGAGAATTCAGGAGAGCCTGGGCCACGCGAGCGAAAAGCGTGGGACCCGGCGGATGGGTCGCGAGGACTGACGAACTATCCCTCTCCTCCCTCCTCGCCCCCAATGAGCCCGCTGACCGCGGCCCGTGCCGCGCGATTAGTGGGCTCATTTTTTTGCGCGCCTCGGACTCGCACTCAGGCGATCGTGATCTCTTTCGACAAATAAACGTCCTGAATCAGGTTCAGGAGCTTGATTCCTTCTTCCAGCGGACGCTGAAACGCCTTGCGACCTGAGATCAATCCCATTCCGCCCGCGCGTTTGTTGATGACGGCGGTCCGGACGGCATCGGCGAAGTCGCCGGCACCTTTGCTTTCGCCGCCGGAATTGATCAGCGGGCTGCGGCCCATGAAGCAGTTGGCAACCTGATAACGCGTCATCTCAATGGGATGATCGCCGGGCGTGAGCTTGGCATAGACATCCTTGTGGGTCTTGCCGAACTTCAGCGCGGTATAGCCGCCATTGGTGGTCGGAAGTTTCTGCTTGATGATGTCGGACTGGATTGTCACGCCAAGGTGATTCGCCTGCCCCGTGAGATCGGCGGCGGTGTGGTAATCAACCTTGTCGGTTTTGAACGCGTTGTTGCGCATGTAGCACCAGAGGACCGTCACAAGTCCCAATTCATGCGCACGGGCGAACGCCGCGGATACCTCCTGGATTTGCCGATCGGATTCAGGCGAGCCAAAATAGATCGTCGCGCCGACGGCGACCGCGCCCATGTCGGCGGCCTGTTTCACGTTGCCAAACATGATCTGGTCGCTCTTGTTCGGGTAACTGAGTAGCTCGTTGTGATTCAGCTTGACCAGGAAGGGAATCTTATGGGCGTACTTTCGCGCGACCGCGCCGAGCACGCCCAGGGTCGAAGCGACGGCGTTGCAGCCACCTTCGATCGCCAGCTTCACGATCTGCCCGGGATCGAAATAACACGGCTCGGGAGCAAAGCTCGCTCCGCCGGAATGTTCGATTCCCTGATCGACCGGCAGAATCGAGACGTATCCCGTGCCGGCCAGGCGTCCCGTGTTCAGAATCAATTGGAAATTGCGAAGCACCGACGGCGTGCGATCCGAAGCTGAGACGACCCGATCGACAAAGTCCGGCCCGGGAAGGTGCAGATCATCGGAGGAAAAACCCTTGGCAGCGTAATTCAACAAGGCTTTGGCATCGCTGCCGAGCAATTCAGTGATTTGGTTGAGGCCATTTGACATTGGTGTACTCCTACGAAAACGGATGATTATTTTTTAGCGGCGTTATAGCTGGGGCTGGCGGCCCAGTTGAGCTTTTCGGCCAGGGTTCGCCACTCGCGGGCGTCAGGGTTGTCCACCAGCAGCACATCTTTGGCGGCGCGCTGTACGACAATGCGATCGCCGGTCTGGACGGTTGTGCTTTCCTGGCCATCGCAGAACAGCGTTGTGCCGTTGTTCACGCGCCGCATCGTCATGACGACCTTGTTATGCGATGAGATCACGATTGGCCGAAAGGAAAGACTATGCGGGCATATCGGGGTGATGCAGACGGCTTCGATCTGCGGCCCGAGGATCGGCCCGCCGGCGCTCATGCTGTACGCGGTCGATCCGCTGGGGGTGGAGACGATCAACCCATCTCCCAGAAACCGCACACCCGGATCGGTCAAGGGCCCGACGAGCAGTTCGATCATGCGAAATGGCGCGCCGGCGGTGATGACCGCATCGTTCATCGCGGTCGAAACGAAATTGCGCTTGGCGGCGATCTCGTCTGGATTGCTCAGATCGCACTTGGCATCGGCCGGGATAACAGATGCTTCGAGCACCAATCGCGAGCTGGTCGGTAGCTTGCGCGTCAGAAGCTTTTCGAAATGCTCCTTGAACTGGCCGGGCGTGAAGCTGGCTAGAAAACCGAGTCGCCCGAAATTCACGCCCATGATTGGGATTTGTCGCCCTCGCAATCGCCGTGCTGCAGAAAGGAGTGTTCCATCGCCCCCGAAAACCAGCACGGCCTCAGCGTTGACCGTGGTAAGATCCACTCCGCTGTCGTCGTCGACGCCGACGATCTCACAACGCTGCTTCATCCATGGCACAAGCTCGTCGACGGCCTGCCGGACCTTGGGCTTGGAGATGTTGGTTACTACTACAACTTTCATGATGATTCACAAACTCCATCGCCGCGAAAGACGACCGGGGACACGACGGCACAGGGCAGGTTTGTTTAGGGCTGCTTCCTTTCGGACCTGACCCGGTTCACAGCCAACCCTTGCATCGGACCCGGCCGTCATCCGCGGCGACGGATCGATCCATGCTTGTTGCGCGACACATTAACCGAGCGCGCCATCCCTTGCAAAAGGCTCATCGCGGGATCGTGATCGATCCTTCCAGAGGATAGGCCTTGCCGGTATCGACCTCCAGCGCCCAGGCGGTGATGAACAGGCTTCGCGGCCAGGGGGGAAGGTCGGCGACGGGCAATTCCACGCCCCATCCGCAGACGCGGTAGGCACGATCCTTCTGCACTTCGGGCCGATCTTCCCGGGCAATTCGAACCGCGGCCAGAGCGAAAATGGTGGGCTCGCCTTTGTCGTTGTTGTAGCAAAGCAGCACGCCATCGGCGGGGCGATGATGGCGCGGAGAGATCGCCCAGCCAGTGAGCGTTATGTTTGCCTTGCCCGACTCGAAAGCGCGTTCGAATTGTCCCGCGATCGCATTGCTCGGAGCATCCGCGGGACGAAGCAGCGAAACATTATTCGATTCGATGAGCGGCGGGTGCAGATAACCCATTTGGTTGAGTACCGGTGCATAATCCTGAACGACTTTGGGTTGTGGGAAAACCAGGGACGAGATCATCGGATTGTTCGGAAGGACTTTGACGAGCAGCACGGATGCCTTGGTAGCTCGCCGCGCCGACGACATGTTTTGTGACATCTGCATTGCCTGGGGCAGGCCCAAAATCCAGCCGACGATCAGCAATGTCGCCAGGGCCGGACGAAAGATCTGGATACCCCGGAATCGGCTGGCAAGATCCCAGCTGATCATTGGAATCAGAAAGACCAGGGCAATCGGCAAATACACCGAGAACGCGATATAACGCGAGCTCAACGCGGAATCCGTTCCAAGTCCAACCCGCGCCGCGGCGATGATCATGCCGTTGAGCACCGCATAGCCCGCGACGGCGTACCAGACCAGCAATCGCCGGCAGAACTCCAGGTCGCGTCGCCATCGCCAGGCATAAGCAAAATGCACCAATCCACCAGCCAGCAGAAGCAACATCAAAAGGCCGCAGGCGCTGGCGTTGGTTTGGATGGAGAAATGGCTGCAAAGTGAAAATAAGCTTCCGGCGTATAACAGCAAGTAATTCACAAAAACCAGTAGCCCTCTGGGCTGCGAAGCATCACCGCTGGGGCCGGGTGAGGTGTAGCCGGTGAAATAGAGTGCCACATTCAAAACAAACCCAGCCACAAGCGCCGCCCCTATCCAACGTTTGGATTTGAGCTCCTGCCACGAGTCGGACCAGAGCAGAACCATGCCGGCCAAAACCCAACTCAGCACGCCGCTCCCGCTGGTCCATGTTGCGGCTGCGCTTAGAGTGATTACCAGCGCTGTGCGCACCCACAGGCCCAGGCCCGATCGCGCCGACAGGATCGCAGCGAGCGTAAACAGCGCCGGCATCACATTGATCAGGCCAATTCCCCAAAGCCAGTTCTCCATCTGCGTCGGGGAAAAAATCACGAGATTGGCCAGAAACCACAGAAAGATTCCATTTTTGGAATCGGGGCTGTTGATGTGATGCAGCCAGAAAATCAATCCTGAAATGACGCAGACGACCAGCCACTGAACGATCATTTCTACGACGACATTCCCGTGTGACAGAGAATCGATCGCGAGAAACGCGACGCGCGGAACGAGCGGGCGGTGCTCATTGTGCTGGGCGGCCAGATCGGAAAATGTGAGTTGGCCCTGATGCGCTTTAACGTAGATCCCCGCGAAATCCTTGTCCCACTGATCCCAGTAGGGAACGTCGATGCCCCAATGCAGGATCTGATACAGCGGAAGAATCGCGGGGGAGATTGCCATGAGCAACAGCAACCCGCGCAGCCACCATCGTTTCATGGATCGGGCCTCGCAGAATGCTCAATAGACGAAGTGCGGGAGTTCTTCAAGGTTTAGCCCTGAGTGACTTTGGAGGAAAA
>JADMIO011411927.1_pt1 | contig 18452 bp, 18 predicted proteins | sample 8958161 | NCBI WGS metagenome assembly JADMIO01 (sample SAMN16585339, study PRJNA669376) | soil metagenome | isolation source: Crop rotation soil | place: USA: Cullars Rotation, Alabama | collected 2011 | reverse complement strand
AGTTGCGCGAGACCGCCGACCTCGCCGCGGCTCACTCCGTCAAGGTCACCACGAAACGCGTGGACGTCGCCGACCGCGCACAGGTCTACGCGTGGGCGGACGACGTCGTCCGCGATCATGGCAGGTGCAACCTGATCTTCAACAACGCCGGCGTCGGCCTCGGCTCCAGCGCCGAGGGCGTCGACTACGCGGACGCCGAGTGGATCGTCCAGATCAACTTCTGGGGCGTGGTCTACGGCACGAAGGCGTTTCTCCCGCACCTGAGGGCGTCGGGCGAGGGACACGTCATCAACACGTCGAGCCTTTTTGGACTCATCGGCTTTCCAGGACAGAGCGCCTACAACGCGACGAAGTTTGCGGTGCGGGGTTTCACGGAGGCGCTTCGCATCGAGCTCGACATGATGGGTGCCCCCGTCAGCGCGACGTGCGTTCACCCGGGTGGCATCAAGACCAACATCGCGCGACGCGCACGGGTGAGCCGCAGCCTCGAGGACCTCGGTGTGAAGGATCCGACCACGAGCTTTACCGAGTTCGAGAAGATGTTCCGAACGAGCGCCGATGACGCCGCCGAGACGATCCTGCGTGGTGTCGAGCGAAACGCGCGGCGTGTTCTCGTCGGGAACGACGCGCGCATCTACGACCTGATCCAACGCATCGCGCCATCGTCCTACCAGTGGTTCATCGTGCGCGCGGCGCGGTTCGTCACATCCTGAGCGCCGTCGCAGCGACGAGTCGCGGCGCGATCCGAGCCCAGGAAAAATCAACCGACACGCCTTGAGCGATCCGCACATCGTGATTCCCCTTCTCTGCGTGAGGACACGCGGAGGAGGTGCTTCATGCGCTCGCGCTTCGCTGGACCGTGCTTTGTTGCGCTCGCGCTCGTCGCCATGAGCTGCCGCTTCCCGGGAGACCACCAGACCACGTGTGACGATGACATCGATCTCTGCCCGGAATCGGTGACGTCGGCGACCAGCGTCGCGTGCGACTGCGAGTGCACTCTAGGTATCGCGCGGACGCCCGACAACGGAACGTATGAAGGCACCGTCACGGCGTGTCTACCGCCAAGCCTCAACGTCAAGCTCGCGTCCAACGCTGAGCTCACCGCCATGCAGGCCATGGCATCGAGCGACTTCGATCAACGCGTCTTCCGTTTCTGCAGCCACACCGTCGCAGACTTCGTGCGCTCCGCGATCCGGATGCACGGACAGCTCCCGCTCGCATGCGCAGTTCCTGTCCGATGCACCTGCACCACCACAGGGGCACGCATCGACTCGCCGTTTTGCCGTGCACAATGCAAGGATGTGGCGTGCTCGGACACCGCGTGCCTGACCCCACTCCGCACGAACCAAACGCTCGATCTCACCGCGTGCGGATGCTCGCGCTCGGCCGCGTGTGGCGAGACGGTGCCGGCCATCGGCCAGGCCCCCTTCTGTGCCGCCCCTGTGCTCGGCCATCGTCCAGACCCGCCCAAGGCGCGGTGAGCTCCATCGCAGGGCAGACGGGCGAACTCCAAGAAAACGGGGAAATGCGGGGTTTGCCCACACGCGCACGGGCCAGGGTGGCCAGCGTAAGTGGCGTTCTCGGCGCAATCGCGCTACGCCTCGAAGGCTGCGCGGAGGCTGTTCGATGATTGCCGGTGGCGACGAGAGTGTGCGGAACGCGTTTCGTGCAACGCTGCGCGATGAACCGTCGCGTCCGTGCGCGTTCGTGACGCAGGAGCTCGACGCCATCGACATCCTGGAGGTTCACGATCTCGCCAACGCCATCGAGCGAGCCGAGCAGATCACGCGCGCCGCGGGCAGCTCGAGGCCGCGCGACATCTTCGACATGCTCCTGAAGAGCGACGATTGCTCGGGACCCGCCGTGCCCGCCTCCCACCCGACGCCGATCCCGGCGCGCCCACCTCTCATGGTGGCTCCGCGCGCGAGGACGCTCCTCGCCCCAGTCGCGACGCCCATCCCCGTAACGGTGCGATCGCGTTCCTTCGGGCCGCCCCCACCCTCGGCCGCACCGCCCCTCACGCCCTCGCCACTCGCCACCCTGCGAGTGCCGGTGCCCCCGGCATCTTCGCGCCGAGCCTTCGAAGAGGACGACGACGCGTTCCATCAACCCTCGGGTCGCATGCGCGGGCTCGCAGATGTCACCCTCGACGGATACCGGCCGGAACCGACGCTCCTCGTGCGCATTCGCGATCGACGTCGCACCCTGACCTGGATCGTCGCGACGACGCTTGCGGTGTTGGCCTTGCTCGCTGCGGCGACGACGCTGATGTCGGCTCGTAGCGAGGAGCCCGTTCGGAACGTCATCACCCACGCGACGATCGTGAAGACGGTCAGGCCGCCGGAGGCGGCAACCACCGCGCTCCGAAGCGATCGCCCGGCCACGGCCGCGGTTCGAGTCCTCGACGTCAATAGCCTTCCCTCGGCACCGCGACCGCGCTCCCGCTAGGCCGCGGGCCACTGCGACTTCGCTAGGCAGCGACCCGCTGCCGGTGCTGCGTACCGCCTCGCGGGCCGCGCCGCCCACGAGGCGAAAGCGCGTGAGGCACGTGAAGCGCGCGGTGTCGGCACGCGCGATGCGTCTCCGCATGCGATCGACGCGATGAGCGCGTCGCAAGCGAAGGAGAGATCATCATGAGGTGGACAATCGTCACGCTCGGCGCGTTCGCGTGCGCCGCGATCACCACGGTCGCGTCCGCGCAAGACAGCGTCGTCGTCTATCAGCAAGGCAGCAACGACCAGGGTGAGCGCGGCTGGGGTGAGCGTCCGGTGCCCGCCCCTAATCGCGCACTCGAGCTGAGCGTCGGCACGGGGTACACCCAAGGCTTCGGCATGCTGCAGCGGGGCGTGTCCTTGCCTGACGTCGCGCTCGGCGGAGTCGGCGTCGACCTCGGCGTCGGCTACCGCCTCAATCCCCACTGGGGCATCGGCGTGAGCGGACAGTACCAGGAGCTCGACGCGCAGCGAGCAAATGGATCGCGAGGCGTCACGGGTACGCTCGGCGGGCAGTTTCACCTGTTTCCCGAGCAGGGTGTCGACCCCTGGGCCGAGCTGGGTGTCGGATATCGCGTCTTGTGGGAGACGCGGTCGACCGGCCCCGACATCACGACGCACGGCCTCCAGGCCGTCCGAGCACGCGTCGGCGCCGACTTCCGCTTCGCCCCCGAGATCGCTCTTGGTCCGTTCGTAGGCGCGGACGTGGACGTCTTTCTCGTACAGAACGGCAACGCGATCAACTCGCCCCAGGTCAGCACGTTCGTCATGGGTGGGATCCAGGGTCGCTTCGATGTGTTGGGTACGAAGACTCAGCCGGGCCGCGTCGCTGCGCGGTGACGGTGGGGCTCTCTCCTGGGTGGGCGGCGCGCGGAGCTCGTCTGACGCGCCGTTCGCCGCGGCTCGCCTCGCGTCGTGGCGAAGAGCACCGATGCGCAAGGCATGAACGCTGGCGCGCGACGATCGCAGCGCACAATCGCAGAGGCTCATGGGTTCTTTCCGCGTGGGAGTTGCAGCAGCGCCCTCCAAAAGAGGCCGCCTACGGCGCAGTCGAGAACGGCACGGAGCAGGCATATCCGTTTCGCCGCGTCGGTGCGTGGCCCCCGCCGCTGTCCAAGGAGGAGCAAAATGGCACGGACCATAAGGGCGCAATTGAAGAACAGGCACGAGCGCCTTCATTACTGCAAGCACGCCTTCAAGCACCCGATGCAGGCTCTCGTACTCGTCACACCTGTGATCCTGGCGCTGCTGACCCTCAGCATGATCTTGCCCCTCGTGGTGATGCTGGTCGCCGAGGTCATCGTCATCGCGGTCGTGCCACGCTGCGCATGGTTCCGCACCGCAGTGGACGAGCAGGTCGACCGACTCGCGCGAGCGGAGGCTGCCGAAGTGCGGGCCTCCCTCCTCGCCCGGATCAGCGACGAGCACCGACGCGAGCTCGAGAACCTGGAACGCCTCGCGGCTCAGATCCGCGAACGCAGCGGCCAGACGGAGGAGCGGCGCAGCGCAGGCGAGGACTGGCTGGGGCTCGATCGTCTCCTTGGAACCTACGTGCGACTCGCCATGGCCTGCCGAACGAGCGTGGAGTCGTTCCGTGCGGTCGACCGCGCAACGCTCGACGATCACGTGCTGACCCTCGAGGCCATGCGGATCGCGTCCACGGACTCGACGCGAACGTGGATCGACAGGAGACTGGCCATCGCTCACCGCCGCGTCGCTGCCGCCGACCGCGCCCACGACGAGCGCGAGCGACTCGCTCACGGGCTCGCGACCATCGGGGAGCTGGTCCGGTGGATGTACGAGGAGTGCGTTGCGACGCGTGCCGAGCTCGTTCACGCCGAGCTCGAGGACGCGCTGACCACATGGGAGCAAAACGGCACCACGCTCCACGAGCTCTCCACGCTCTGCGATGGGCTCGAGACCGTGGACGTCGACGCGCTCGCGCTGGGGCGTGACTCGAACCCGCCCGCGGGGCCGAGCGCGATCACCGTGGTCGAGCCCGACGTGGCGCACAGGCCACCAGGCGAGCGCCGCTGGCGCGACGGTGCGCCGGTTGCCGGCTCGATGGCGGGCCCCAACCGCACGACCGTCGTACCGCTCAACGGTTGCGGCTTCGTCCGCGTCTAGTCCCGAGGAAGGAGCCAGGCATGAGCGGGGGATCCCACGCGGGGCAGCTCGTCGGGATCACGGCGTCGGCGCCACCAAGGCTCCTGCGCCGCCTTCGCCGCCCACGGGCGGCGCGGAAGGCGATGGGGACGCCGGCGGCGCGACGATCCCGAGGTTTCTGTCCCGGTCACGCGCCTCGACGATCGTGAGGGCCGCGGCATCCGGAACCCACGCGGGGAGCGGCGCGACCTGACCGCCGTCGATGACCGCCGGGGCCGGGGTGGGATCCTGTGGCTTCATCGTGGCGAAGGTGGTCGTGAGCGTGCCCGAGGTCGTCCCTGCATCACTGGTCGGGACTCGGCGGTGTCGTGGTGCTCGGTGATCGCAGGCAAACAGGCCGACCACGCCGGTAAGGGTGAGGAGAGCAAAGCGCAGCGCGAGCGAGCTTGCCATGGTGAGCTCCTTCTCCGTGCCGGTGCACGGCGTGACACGTGGCCTCCATAGAGAACGTCAATCCGGCCGCGGTAGGGCGAGGACACCGTCGACCGGCGTGCCGACATACACGCCGCTGTCGTCGACAGCGAGGGCAGCGACGCTTCTGAGCGTGTGATCCCTGGCGACGACGACGGGCGAGCCGCCCGTCATCGAGACGCGACGAATCTCGGGCTCCCGCTCGTCGAAATAGTAAATGTCTCGCCCGTAGGTCGCGATCGGGGCATCGCGGACGCCGCGCGCGAGCACGATGCGATCCCCGCCGCTCTTCGGCACGACGATGACGGCGCGCGCGCCATCGACGACGGCGGTCGCATAGACTTCGTCGCGCTGGAGCTGGATGTAATCGAGCTCCGCTAGCTCGGCGATCGTTTTCGATTCCCCGCGGTTTCGCGGGACGGAAAACACGGCCCCCTTCGTCAGCGCGTACGCGCAGTCTTCGTCGGCCGCGATCGCGCTTGGCACCTGGGGGAGCGAGGCCAAGCGCGAGGCCGTGGGCCCTGTGAGACGCGTGACGGCACCTCCCTCGGGAAGAGCCTCGGCGACGTAGACGTCCTCGTCGCGCGCCGCGAGGGCGGTGAACCGACCGCGATCGCGAATCACCTTCGCGACGCCCCCACCACGGGGAGCCCGCAGCACCTCGGCACCCGAGCCGCCGATCCACACGATCGAGCTTGGCGTGAGGGCGAGCTGTAGCGGCGCCGGCCGCCCCACGACCACCGGGGTGCCGCCGCTCTTCCGCACCGCGACGACGGCGTCCTCGGCAGCGTCGCCGAAATAGACCCGCGAGGCGTCGGTGACGATCGCGCGAGTGGCCCCGCGCGCCAGGACCCGCAGGCCGCGTACGGGCGAGGGATCCCTTGGCGACATGCTTGCGCTCGTCGTCACCGCCGAGTTCGCAGGCTCGGTGGCCAGCGGCTCCCCGCCGTAGGCCGGCGCCATCGCCAGGTCTCTCGGGGGAGTTGCCCCACACGCCGTCACCACGACGGTGATCAGCGCTCGTGCGCATGCGCTCGCGCCCGAGCCAGGTTCTCCGTCGAAGCGCATGACGGGAGGGTAAGCACCACACACCATGCGTCGAGGCGGGCGGAAGGCCGCGGCAACGGCGAACGAAATGACCGGAACATTGTCACTGGTCGCGTGTCGCAACGAAAAGGCACGGGCGCGCTCGCGCCAAAAACCCAGGAAGCCATGCCATCTCTCCTCGCGGGACTCGCACGCATCGCAGCGCTCGTGGTCACGGGCCCCGCGGCCGTCGCGTGCTCCGCGCACACGGCCGGAGCCATCTCCAGCTTCGAGCGCGCGCCCGAGCTCGAGGCCGACCTTTCGCTCACCATCGACCGGATCGATGTCCGGCACGGCGCATTGCGCATCTCCGCGACGATGGAGGACGGATCGCCCGACGTTTCGATCTTGCTCGGGCCGACGTGCGACTCGCGAGAGGTCGGGCACGGTATCGCCACTCGCGTCACGTTCACGTGGAACCTGACGAAGGACGAGCTCGCGCGCGCCATCGAATGCAGCTTGGTCGTAAAGGTGCGAGCGGTCGACGACGATGGAAGGAGAATTCGCAGGCAGGCAGCCGTCCCGGTCGGCGTCATCCTCGTCGCAGACGAGGCCGTGAGCCCCCGCTTCATGGGCCACGAAACGCACGGACCGACGACTCGGCTCACGTTCACGACGCCAACGAGGGCCACGCGTATCGCTGTGGGGGGCGGGATCTTCGGTGCCGAAGACGACGGAGACGACGAGGCCGCGGGCACGTACACGGCGCACTTCCTCGTCGGCAACGACGACCTCGCGCACGCCGTCCTCGCGCGACGCGCGCTGACCGTCCAGGGCACGCCTTTTCCCGCGACCGTCAGCATCGCCAACCTGACCCTCGACGTCACCGAGCCGACGCCGACGGAGGACACCGGAGACGGCTGAACGATCTTGGCTCTTTTCGCCCCGCCCTCGCATTCGTGGCGCAGCGGCCGGCGGGCAACCACACCCGATCTACGGCAAAAGCCGCTGCGATCGCGACGGCACCACCGTTGCACGTAGCCCGAGCACGGTTCGGTGCCCGTGTAGGCCGAACCGACATGAAAAGGGTTAGACCTATGAACTGGAACTCCATTGGATTCGTGACGGTCGTCGGCGTGGGCTCGCTCGCCCTCGGTTGCGGAGCCTCGATCCCGCCTCCGACGCAACGCTTGGCGGACGCAGAATCCGCGCACCGAAGCGCTGCGGAGCTCGGCGCAGCGACCAAGACCGCGGCGCAGCTCAACTTGAGGCTGGCCGAGGAGCAGATCGCTGCTGCCCGGACGGCGATGAAGGACGGCGAGAACAAGCGGGCCGACGCGCTTCTCATTCGCGCGAAAGCGGACGCCGAGCTCTCGCTCGCGCTCGTCCGCGAGCACGACGCGAAGGTCGAATCTCAGAAAGCCACGGATGTCGCAGCTTCGGCGGACAGCGCCCGCGCGAACGGAGCCAAGTGATGAAAAATCGAACACTGCAGTTTGGTCTCGCCCTCGTCGCAATGACCGCCTCGGCCTGCGCGACGGTCGCGCCTCCGCAGGACCTCGTGTCCGCGCGGAACGCTTACGACCGCGCGAGCAAAGGTGTCGCCGCGCAGCTCGCGCCCGCCGACGTCCACAATGCCAAGGAGGCGCTCGACGCCGCCGAGTCGTCCTTTGCGGACAGCAAGGATTCGCAGGAGACCAAGGACCTCGCGTACACCGCCACGCGTCGCGCCGAGCTCGCCGAAGCGCGCGCTCGGACCAACGAGGCTGCGCGGCAAAAAGACCAGACCAACGCGAACCTGACCGCCGCCGAGAAGGCGAACGCGCAGCAGACGACGGCGCAGCTCAGTCAGGCAAAGACGATGCTCGCCTCGCAGGGCCAGGCGCTCCAGAGCGAGCGCGCGCGGCGCGAAGACGCGGAGCGACGCGCAGCGCAAGCTGCCGCCGACCTCGCGAAGTTCGCCTCGGTGAAGCAGGAGGCGCGGGGTATGGTCATTACCCTCTCCGGGGCCGTCCTCTTCGAGACGGGCAAGTCTCAGCTGATGGGAACGGCGCAGACGAAGCTCAACGACGTCGCCAATGCGCTCACGAAGGAGGACCCTGATTCGAAGATCGTCGTCGAGGGTCACACCGACTCGGTCGGCGCCGCCCAGATGAACCAGGATCTCTCCCAGCGGCGCGCGCAGTCCGTCCGCGACTACCTCGTCTCGCGAGGGATCTCCTCCGACCGCATCTCCGCCCAGGGCTTCGGTCCGACACGGTCGATCGCCGACAACGCCTCTCCCGAAGGGCGCGCCAACAATCGCCGCGTCGAAATCGTCGTTCTCCCTTCCGGCAAGTAGGGAGGATCGAAAGGAAAGGACCGAGCGTCTCGCGCGCTCGGTTCTTTCAGGGGTGCAGCGAGCTCTTCCGCTTGTGGACGTTCGTGATGTGGTGACCACACGAAGGGCACGGCGGCGGCTTCGGCGCGCCCGTCTGCTCCTGAAGCGCGTGCACTTCTTCGTACGCCTGCTGCAGCTCGACCATCGGAGGAGGAATCTGGGACGGACGCACGCGAGGGGCCTGTTCGGCGTCCGAGAAGGACCCGCGCCAAGTGCAAACGGTGCAACGAACGAGCTTATCCATGTGAATCCCCTTGAGCCGGCCGGGCATGACGCGCCGCGACGCCCACCGCTATACCGCACTTTTCCACCCGCGCAAGGCTCGGCAAGGCACCCGCCCGCCGCAATTTCCTCCCGGAAATCTGCGCTAGCGCTCGTGCGAGACCGCCCGACGTTGCGACCTCACACGGGCGCAGGCCGCGAACCCGCCTTGCGGACGATGATGCTCCCGATCGAATAGCCTGCGCCGAACGAGCAAATCACGCCGATGTCTCCGGCCTCCAGGCCGCCACGGTGCTCGTGGAACGTGATGATCGAACCGCAGGAGCTCGTGTTGCCGTAATCCTCGAGCACCGACGGTGCTTCGTCGGCGCTCGCGTCGCGGCCGAGGACCTTGCGTGTGATCCATTGGTTCATCGTGCCGTTGGCCTGGTGCAGCCACATCCGACGCACCGCCGCAGGCGCGATAGCGAGGCTGTCGAGGTGCGATGAGATGAGCTCCGCCACCATCGGCGAGACATCCTTGAAGACCTTGCGCCCCTGCTGAACGAACAATTTGTCGACGGCGTCGCGTTGGTCCGGAGCGGCGCGGTTCAAGAAGCCGAAGTTGTTGCGAATGTTGTTCGAGAACTTCGTCGCTAGGCGCGTTCCGAGGATCTCGAACGGGGACTCGCCCTGCGATCCGTCGAGCGGCTCGACGACCACCGCCGTGCACGCGTCGCCGAAGATGAAGTGGCTCTCGCGATCGCGAAAGTTCAAGTGTCCCGTACAGATCTCTGGGCTGACGACGAGCGCTCGGCGAACACCGCCCGCCGCGACGAGATCGCGGGCGACGTTGATCCCGAACGTGGCTGACGAGCACGCCACGTTCATATCGAACGCGAAGCCCTTCGTGCCGAGCGCCGCCTGAACCTCGACGGCAACGGCGGGATACGGACGCTGCAGGTTCGAGCACGCGACGATGACGACGTCGATACCCTCGGGCGCCACGTGCGCCTGGGCGAGAGCCTCACGCGCCGCGGCGATCGCCATTTCGCACTGGATCGAGGGCTCGTCGTTGGACCGCTCGGGCAGTCGCGGGGCGAGGACCTTCGGGTCGAGGATGCCGACCCGGTCCATCACGTGCCGACGACGAATGCCGGACGCGGTGAGGATGAAATCGGCGCTGGACCGCTCGAGCGCCTTGACCTCTCCGCGCGCGATGGGGCCGGCGTTCGTTTCGTTTTCGTGATCGACGTAAGCGTTGAAGGCCGCCACCAGCTCGTCGTTGGAGACGGACTGCGGGGGAGTAAAGAGACCAGTTCCGGTGATGGCGATGGACGGCATGGGGGACTCCACGGCGCGGCGGGGCCAGGCAGGCCAAGCGCGCGGCCGATCGGCCCGGACCGTTTACTGTCGTTCCTACCCGCTGGCAAATGCGCGGGCGCCCGGCTGGACGCTAGATCGCCTTCCGACGAATGGCCGGCGGAGCCTTGTCGGCGGAGGCCTTGGGCCGACTCGCGGTGTCGTGGCTTCGCACCACCTCGCGACCGGGCCGGTCGGCGTTCGCCGGCTTGTCCTTGCCGTCCCCCTCGCTCTCCTCCTTCTCACGGGCCGCGGCCGCCTGCGCCGCGGCCTCCGCGGCTTGCGCCGCGAGCTCGGCCGATCGTGCTGCGTCGTCCTTGGACAGACAGCATTTCTTGTATTTCTGCCCCGAGCCACAGTGGCAGGGATCGTTTCGTCCGATCTTCATCCGGTTCTCCACGGTCGTGCAGGTGCGCGATAGGTAGGGACAATCCTACGCTATCGGGGCTCCTTACCGTGGGCAGACCGCGTCCTACCTTGAAAAAGCGCCGCGGCGTGCTTTACAGCCGGACCCCCTTCCTGCGTCTTCCCCCCAGAAGCTGCACTTCAGCCGCCCTTCACGCAGGAGCCCCCATGAACCGCCTTCGCTTGTCTCTCCTCCTCTCGTCTGCGCTGGCCACCTCCGCGTTCGCGTGCGGTGGGATTTCCGATCCCACCCTCGGTGGCACCGCAGACGGGAACGTCGCCACCGTTTCGGGGGCGCTCACGGGAACCGCCGTTCCGGCCAACGCCCACGTCGCGCTGGTCTGGCGCAAGGGCGAAGGCGGAGGGGTCGAGGTCGGCACCGACGTCGCGGTGGTTGCCGGTCACTTCACGATGAACCTGACTGCACCGCCCGACAGCTACTTCTTCAACAACGAGAACGTGCGAGGCATTGCGTCGGGATCGGGCGGGATAAGCGGTGGCTCCGCCTCGACGATCGAGGACCCGTCCCCTCCCCCCACCCCAAGCGCTGGCAGCAGCGGGGGTGCAGGCGCCGGCGCGAAAGGGTCGATGGTCCCCGTCCTCACACCCCAAGGCGGCACGGCCGTCGGCGGCTCGATCATCGATCCGATGACCACCGCCGCCGCTGGCTTCGTCGTCTACGTGGACGCCAACGGGAACGGAAAGCTCGATCTCGAGGGTGACTACGCCTCGTCGCCGGATCAAATCCTCGGCGGCAACGACGAGCTCCTCCTCGCGTACCTGCGCGGCGGCGGAGCGCTCGACTACGAGAAGCTCCGTGACAAGTCCGGCATCCTTCCGGCCGCGGGCTTCAATCTCGCCTGGACCCAGGGCCGCTGGTTCCCCCTCAACGTCGTCGAGCTCAAGCTCTCCGCACGTGTCGCCTTGCCCAGCCCGGTCTGCGGAGGCGCGTACGGCGGCGACAACCTCACCAGCCCCGTTCCGCGGGGGGACGATGTTCCCACCGATCCCTCGCCCCCGTCCACGATGCCGATGCCTGTGCCCAACCCCGGGGACGCCGGCCCGAGCGGTGGCGGCAGCGGCGGCACGACGCCCTTCCCGACCGGCCCGGACCTCCACTGCGCTCCCGATGGGCGCAGCTTCGTCTACGGACCACCGGCGGGCACGGGAGGCGACTGCCCCCCGCCTCCGCCGCCCCATGTCGGACTCTGCGCAGGCAGCGGACCGTACGAGACGACGGCGTGCGCTCGGCCCTCGAGCTACGGCCAATCGCTCCTCCCTGGACAGCCCGTCCCCGAAGGGTGGCCGTGTCCGGTGGTGGACGACGCCCTCGACGGCGGCTCGGCGCCCCCCCCACCCGCACCCGACGCGGGATCGCATTAGGCGGATGCGGAGCGCAAGTGACCAAGGCCCTCCACAGAGTTAGTACGGGCACTTGCTGCATCGCGGTCTCACCGCAGCCGAGGTGAGCGACGTGTACCAGCGCTACGGTGCGCTGCTCGCGCGTCGCTGCCGCCTCCTCCTGCGCGATCGCGCGCAGGCGGAGGACGCGCTGCAAGAGCTGCTCGCCACCCTGCTCCGTCGAGGAGAGGGGCTCCGGGCGGCGCAGTCACCGTACCGATGGCTCTCTCGTGCCGCCGACCGTGCCTGCCTCGATTTGCTCCGTCGTGGCCGGCACGTCCGAACCGCGATGGACATCGACGAGCTCGATCCCGTAGGTGCGGCGCCGGGTGTGGATCCGGAAGCACGCTGCGCCGTCATCGAATCGCTCGAGAAGCTCAACGACGATCAACAGGCCCTCGCGATCATGCTCTTCATCGATGGAATCAGCCAGGGAGAGGCCGCCGCCGAGCTCGGCGTATCGCGCGTTACCGTGAACAAGCGCGCTCAGGAGATCCGAACGCAGCTCCGTATCAGTCACACACCGTCGCCGGGCCTCGCCAAGGAGGCACAGTCGTCATGATGCATCCTCAGAGCCTCGATCTCGAAGCCTTCGCATGCGGCGACGAGATCCCGTCGGTCGCTGACCATCTGCCAGAGTGCGAGGCGTGCCGCGCGTTCGTCGCGGGACTTCGTGGGCTTGTCGCCAGAGGGCCGACCGCTTCGGAGGCGAAGGCCGCGGTGGATCGCGCGCGGCGCCAAGCACCTGCGCAACGACGACTCTGGTGGACCGTGAGCTCCGTGGTGGCCCCGATGGCCATGGCGGCGGCCGTCCTCCTGATGCTACGGACACCCGGGGACGTGAAGGACCGCGCGGGGGTGAGCGTGAACGTTCCCGTGGCCGTGGATTCGAGCGCTCTGAATTCGAGCGCAACGCGTGCGCCGGGGGTGGAAGAGCCCGAGACGACGTTCAAAGGCGGCCCCCTGGTCGCGGTCGTTCGGGAGCGTGGCAAAGGCCAGGCGCGGTTCTCGTCGAGCGTGCGGGTGCAGGCCAATGACCGACTCCGCATCGAGGTTGCGCTCGATCGCGAGCAAGTCATACTTGGCGCCGTGCTGGGCGACGACGGCAGTTATCTCGAGCTCATGGCGCCCGCGCCACGCGGAGCTGGGACTCATTTTTCCGAGCGTTCGGCGAGGATCGACGCGTCGCCGACGCACGGGACGATCCTCATCGGCTCTCCCGCGGCCGTGGCGAAGGCGAGACAGACGCAGCGATTCGAAGGCGTCACGACGCTCCGTGTCGACTCGGAGGGTGAGCCGTGAGGACCCGGCGCATCCTGGCCGGCGTCCTCGCGCTCGCGATCCTGGCATGGGCGGGTGAAGCGCTCGCCGAGCCGGTGCGCATCCTCATTGCCGCGGGCAGCAAGCTCGGGCTCGGGGCCGAACGACCGCTGAAGTTCGCCTCGAACGACGCGACGCGTGTGCGGGACGTCGTCGTGAGCCTCGGCGGAGTCAAACCCGAGAATGCCTTCGTCCTCGCCGAGCCGTCGCGTGCGCAGCTGTTCGCCGCCGTCGACCGGGCTCGTGCGGAAGCGGCAAAGCACCGTTCGGATGAGGTCACGCTCATCTTCTACTTCAGTGGGCACGGCGATCACGACGCCATCCACCTCGGCGACGACCGCGTTCTCCTCACCGATCTCGCAACCAAGCTGGGTGAAGTCCCCGCCGGACTTCGCATCGCGGTCACGGACGCTTGTCGGGCGACCCGCGAGAAGGGCTTCTCTTCCGACGTACCCTTCGCGATCACGGCGACCAACGTTCCGCAAGCGAGCGGACAGGTCTGGCTACATGCCTCGAGCGACGGCGAAGCGGCGCAGGAGTCCGACGAGCTGCAAGGCGCGATCTTCACGCATGCCTGGATCAACGGTCTGCGCGGGGCGGCCGACAGCAATGGCGATTCCCGTGTGACCCTGGAGGAGAGCTTCGCGTTTGCTCACTCGCAGACGCTGATCCGTTCCGCCAAGAGCAGCGGCGTGCTGCAGAAGCCCGAGGCCGTCGTCAGCCTTCGTGAAGCTTCGCCCGTGGTGCTGACCGAGACCGCTTCGCGGATGGCGACGCTCTCGCTGCCGCAAGAGCGCGACGCCCATTTCCTCGTCTACTCGGCCGGCGCAAAGAGCGTGCTCTCGGAGCTCTGGAGCTCCCCCGAGCGGCGCATGACGTTGCGCTTGCCACCCGGACGCTACATCGTGCATCGCCGCGTCGGCGCCATCGGTGGCGCCGCTCAGGTCGCGATCGGGGAAGGCGAAGAGCGAAGGCTCGAGGACCGCGAGTTCGCCGCCTCGAGCCTCGAGCTCCTCGCACGCAAGGGAACCCTTGGCGCGTCGGGCGACCCGGACTTCGTCAGCCCTCCTCCGGCGGTCGTGCAGGCGCGGCACGAGCTCTCCGCGGGATACGACGCCGGCTTCAATCCCCGGACGGCCTTCGTGCATGGACCGCGAGCAACCTATGCTTACGCCTGGCAGCACGTCGCGGTCTCCGTAGGGGGCGGTGCCGACTTCACGGGGCGCTCCCTCGTCGACAAGGAAGAGCGGCTCGTTGGCGGCTACGGTCGCGTCGGCCTCGAGGCACGCCTCCCGGTCGGTTCGCTCACGCTGCGCGCCGGCGGCAGCGGCCGGGCGGGCCTTCTTTCGCAGACGATCGAGGCGACTCGAGCCGACGCCAAAGACTCGAACAGGGCCGCGTTCGTCTTCGGACCGGAGATCTTCGTCGCCGCTCGCCTCGCCCTCGACCCCCGTCGCGCGCTGTTCTTGGATCTCGGTGCTACCGCGAGTCTCCTCTTCTTTCGCGAGGAAGACGTGATGCGCGGGGTCCCCGGCATCAGCGGCAGCGCAGCGCTCGGCGCCCGGTTCTGAAACTCGATTTCCCGCGCAGACGACGTGCCAAGGTGACGTCCGCCGCGTGACGCTGCCGGGGGGAGCTCGGCAATCGCCGCCATCCGACCGCTTTCGATCACACGAAGCTACCCTTTTCGGGGCTAATCCGCGTAGCCTGCGCGCTGCGGTCGTAACCCGGCCACTGTCTGGCTCGTCCAGATTCAGCCCTTTCGAGGGCGTCATTTCGAGAGGAAGGTTCTTCATGAAGGTTTCTCACACGTTGCTCGTTGCTGCTGTCAGCGGTGTTCTTGCCGGAGCCACGGGCTGCGGCGGCGACCTCCCCAAGCCCCCGGCGGATCCGACCTCGGGTGTCACGGCCCCGAGCACGCCGAGCACGGCGACCCCCGCCACCCCCGCACTCCCGAGCACCGCCGCGACGCCGGCGGCTCCCGCGGCGAAGCACGCCTGCAAGGGCAAGAACGACTGCAAGGGCCAGGGCGGCTGCAAGACCGACAAGAACTCCTGCAAGGGCCAGAACGCCTGCAAGGGCAACGGCGGCTGCAAGACGACCTGAGGTCGCAAGGTGCGAGCCGTGAAGGCGACTTCGCCTCTGCGGCTCGCACCGTTTCTTCTCGCATCAAGGTAGTACCGTGAATCGTTTCTCGCTTCCGAACCTCGGAATCGGCCTGGGGCTCAGGACTGTGCACTATGCACATATCCTGGAGCATTCACCCGCCGTCGACTGGTTCGAGATCCTGAGCGAGAACTACATGCAGACGAGGGGTCGCCCGCTGCACTTCCTCGATCGCGTGGCCGAGCGCTATCCGATCGTCATGCACGGCGTCTCGCTGTCCATCGGCAGCGCCGACCCGCTCGATCGGGCCTACCTCACCGAGCTCAAGGCACTGCGTGATCGCACGCGCGCGCGCTGGGTCTCCGACCACCTCTGCTGGACGGGCGTGGCAGGCAAGAACACGCACGACCTGCTGCCCATGCCGTACACGGAGGAAGCCCTCGCCCACGTCGTCGCTCGCGTCCGCGAGGTGCAGGACTTCCTCGGAGCCCCGCTGGCTCTCGAGAACCCGTCTACGTACGTCGAGCACGCCGGCAACGGGATGAAGGAGTGGGATTTTCTGGCAGCCATCGCCCGCGAGGCGGACTGCGCGCTCCTGCTCGACGTGAACAACATCTACGTCTCCGCTTACAACCACGGCTTCGATCCGCTCGAGTACCTCGAGGCGATCCCGTTCGATCGCGTCGTGCAAATCCACGTGAGCGGCCACACGAACCACGGCACCCACATCGTCGATACGCACATCGGACCGGTGATCGACCCCGTCTGGGAGCTGCTCGCGAACGCTTACCGTCGGGCCCCGGCGAGCGTCCTCCTCGAGTGGGACGCGGAGATCCCGAGCTTCGAGGAGACGCACGCGGACGCGCTTCGCGCTCGGGCGTTCATCGATGAAGGTCGGGCGCGCGCATGAGGTTCTCTCGGCAGTCGTTGCGCGACACGCAGATCTGGATGGTCGGTGCGATCACGGGCGCGCCAAGCGATGCCGAAGCGCGTGACGTCGAACGTCGTCTCACGGCCGGCCCTCGGATGACGGCTGCCGAACGTCTCGAGATCCATCGCTCGGGCTACCTCGCGCGCCTCGTGGAGTGCTTGGCCGACGATTTTCCCGTCCTGGCCGTGATGCTCGGCGATCGGTTCGAGGCCCTCTGCCACGCGTATGTCGCCCGCTATCCGTCGTCGTCTCCAAACCTCAACGGCTTCGGCCGGCACATGGCCTCGTTCTGCAAGGAGGCGGACATACCGGACTTCGACGGCGTGCGCGCCTTCGCGTCCGAGCTAGCCGCGCTCGAGTGGGCCCTCGTCGAGGTCCTCCACGCCGAGGCCCCTCCCCCGTTCGAGCTGGCCGAGCTCCAGGCGATCCCGGTCCTCGAGTGGGAAAACGTCCGCTTCGTGACGAGCGACGCGGTCCGCCTCTTCCGCTTCGCGTACCCCGTCAACGCGTTCTTCCAGGCTTACCAGGACAGCGGCGAGGCGCCGGCGCTGCCGGCGGCGTCGCCCACGGCGGTCGCGGTCTACCGGAAGGACACGCTGCTCTGGCGCATGGACCTCACGCCGGCGATGACGAGCCTCCTCGGACCACTGCTCGAGGGCCAAACGATCGGTGCCGCGCTCGCGGCGATCGAAGCCGACGAGCAGAACCCACAGCTGCTCGCGGAGACGGGCGCGAACCTCATGGTCTGGTTTCGCGAATGGGTCGCGGCAGGGCTCTTCGCCGGCGTCACACGCGCGCCCGAGTAGGCGGCTCAGAGGGGATTGGCAAGGACGGCGCGGATGGCCGAGTCCGACGCTACGATGGTCTCCTTGCTCGTGTTCGCGTCGCGAACGAGGAAGTAGAGCCAGCCGTCGGACCGGAAGTGCGGGAAGAGCGCGAATTGGCCGGGATTCATGCGAGTGATCCGCGTCTTCGTCCCCGTGACGAAGTCCGCGAGGTAGATGTCCGTCGCGCCCTTGTTCTTGTACGGCGCCCATGCCGCGTCGGACTCGAAGTCCTCACGCGTCAGGTAGTGGTGGCTGACGAGGAAGCGTTCGTCGAACGACATGTTCGCCTTGTTGCCAGGCATGCAGATGCGTCCGACCTGACGGAGCGTGAATCGGTACCCGTCGCCCCCCGGCTGCGCGACGATCTTGTCGATCGAGTAGCCGAGGACCTTGGTCTCACCCGCGACGCGGCTGCTGATCAGCTGGCCGCTTCGCGACATCATCGTGTCGCCCTTGAAAGGCGTCGCTAGCTCGACGTTTTGCTTGATCTGGTAACCCTGGTCGGCGTCGTTGCCGCGCGCGACGCCGACGTGAATCTTCACGGCGGCCTCGGGTCCCGCGGTGAGCGTCAGGTCATGGTCCGATGCGTTGAGGCCGGGGTTGTCGCTCGCGAACTTGCTGTTGACGACGAAGATGTCGCTGATCGCGTTGTCGCCGCTGACCTGTCCGACGGTCTGGTAGAGGCCGACAGACTCCAGCTTCGAGCACTGAGGTTCGTCGAGGCTGATCTTGGTCGTGGCGGGATTCGTCAGGAGAGAGAGCGAGCAGAACTTGCCGCCACCCTGGAACATGAAGCCCTGGTTTGCAGGGAAGAAGTCCGGGTCGTAGCTCGCGTTGACGCCGATGTCGCGCGTCTTTGGGCCGGCCGGGTCGAGCGCGGGGCCGAGATCGGCGATGACCGCGCCGAGGCCGTCGATTCGCGGACCGCCGCCGTTCGCTACGAAGCGTCCGTCCGCGCTCGTGCGCATCCAGAAGAACGTCTTGTACTCGAGCTGCCGAAGGAGTCGGAAATTGTCCTGGCTGGGGGACCACGTGGCCGCGTTGGCGACGCCGCGCGACTCTGGAAAGATGTCCTTACCGTCGGCCGTCTTCTGGTTGAAGCACTCGAGCGAGTTGTCGGTCGCGCATGCGAACATCGGCATGCGCGCATCCCGGTTCACGGCGAACCAGCTCGTCGCCTTGATCGATCGCACGTGCTCCTTGAGGCCCGTGAAATCGTCGGTGCATGTCGTCGGGCGCGCGTCCTCGATGAGGAGCTCGTCGAGCTTCGGCATCCCCTTGTCGACCCACGAGACGATCCGCTCGAATTCGGCGGCGCTGAGTCGATCGTACGAAGCCTCGATCGGCATCAGCGTATCGAGCTTGAAACGGCGGTAGAGCTCGTCTTTCCCTGCGAACAGCGTCGCGAAGAGCTTGGCGATCTT
>JADMIO011135861.1_pt1 | contig 18453 bp, 14 predicted proteins | sample 8958161 | NCBI WGS metagenome assembly JADMIO01 (sample SAMN16585339, study PRJNA669376) | soil metagenome | isolation source: Crop rotation soil | place: USA: Cullars Rotation, Alabama | collected 2011 | reverse complement strand
CCGCGACTTCAAGTCACGTGAATTCCAAGCTTCGGATCCCACTGTGCTGGAAAGAGGCGGCGAACGGCGCCAGCAACCTGGTGAACCTGCTCGACGAACTCCGGCAACTGCGCATGATCAACGGCGAAGTGGACGTGGCCGGGCCGGGCGTCCAGGTGCGGATCAGCGGGGCGCAAAATGTGGTCCAGGTGCTGCAAGACCTGACGAACGAGCTGCGCAATGCCGGCGCGGAGGCGATTGCGGTGAATAAGATCCGCCTCGTGACCCGCTCGGTGATCGCGGAGGACGCGACGGGCCGGCTACTGGTGGACGGCCAGCCGGTGGATGCGCCCTACCTGCTGGAAGCGATCGGCGACCCGGCCACGCTGGAGACGGCACTGGACCGCAAGGGCGGGCTGATCGCGCTCCTGGAAGAGGGGCAAGGCTCTTCACTGGATATTAAAGTGACCCGCCACGCCGACGGCCCTGACGGCATCAAGCTGCCGCGCACCGCCGTGTCGCCCGCGTGGCGCTATGCGCGGGTGGCGCCCGGTGATTGAAGCGTGAAACGTGAAACGTCAAGTACGTAAACAACGTAAAACGTAAGAAACACTGCCTATTTCGTACTGCGGAAAACGTAAGAGCGTAAAACGCAAACGGTGAATGAGGTGGTTACGTATGGATGGTAGCGGTAATTTCGTGCCGGATCCGGCGATCCTGGCGCAGTCGCCGGAGGCGGAACAGATGCGGCGGCAGGTGGCCCAGCAAAGCGCCGACGGGCAGCCGACGGACGACCTGGATGACGTGGGCGACATAGTCGACGCCGTCGTGGACGGCGATGTCGTCGTCGGGATGGATCTGGCGGGCGCAGTGTTGCAGGGTGCGGGCACGCTGCTCGGCGGGCTGATCGAGGGCGGGGGTCACGTCCTGGGGGCGGCGGGCACGGTGGCCGGCGCGGTCGTGGAAGGCGCCGGGCCGGTGCTGGAAGCCGCCGGGGCAGCGGCGGGCGCGGTCATGGAAGGCGCCGGGCCGGTGCTGGAAGCCGCCGGGGAAGCAGCGGGCGCCGTCGCGGAAGGGGCCGTCGAAATCGTGGGCGGCCTACTCAACAACTAGCGCCGCCCTCCCCCTTCACCCTTCCCCGCTACTTTTCCCGCTTCACGTTTCCCGCTTAGTGGCAGCCGCAGTGGCCGCCGCAGGCGCAGCCGCCGCCCCCCGAGGCGGTCATGGTACGCGCGGGACTCGCGTCGCTCGCGCCGGTGGCGCGGACGGTGGCGAAGACGGAAAGCGTGCGCTTGGCGCGCTCGCCCGCGCACTCGGGGCACGGAGTAGTGGCGTCGCGGTCGGCGCTGGTGCGCATGCGCTCGAAGCGGTGGTGGCAGTCGAGGCAATGGTATTCGTAGATGGGCATGTCGGTGTCTCCTTCCCGGCAGCGTCCGCCGGTGTTGTCCCTGTTATTGTACCGTAACGGCGCGCCCGGCACAAGCCGCCTTCCCGCCGCCGTGCGCCGCGCTCCTGGCTTACCGCGTATCAACCACGGTTGAGTAGATAATTCATAGACCGAGTTCTGATATTTATCAGCTCGGACTGATAAGGCCAGGCACGGAGTATGATAGCTGTCAGCGATTCGCAGGCACGATTCTGATAGACCGTGCCTGGATCCTGATAGTGCCGCGTTTTCTCTTGACTGTCAAGCTATTCTAGTTGATTAATAGTTTCCCAATGCGGTGTGCGAGTCGCAAACGGGATCTGTTGCCTTCTCTATTATATACATCAATTTTGAGGGGCCAAATTGTGCCAGGATCGGGTACGTCGTCCGCCCGATCGTGGCTCGGTCCTGCGGATGATTTTCGGGTGCCGCCCGCTGGGGCGCCGGGATGGGTGCGTGCCGATCACGAATGCGGGCCACGAATACACGAATTTTGGGGGAACTTTCGATTGGATAATATTGATCACGTTATCCCTGTGTCAAACCCGCGTTACGAACATTGGTTGGCCGTCAACGCTTTTGTCGCCGCCTGGTATTCGCCGCTAACAGCCCTCGATGGGCTATCCATTATGGAGCTTGAGCGAGCCGAACGACAACGCGCATGTCCGATACCCGCCGCCCTTGGGGAGTGGTATCAGTTGGCAGGGAAACGTAAAGACCTGGCCTACTTTGGACCACCGGAAGGGCTTGTCCTTCAGAAGGACACTCTTATCTTTCATTGTGATGATGATTGCGGTGACGCAATGTGGGGAATCCATCACACGGATCTAACTCTCCTCGATCCCTTCGTTCTAATTGATGCGGGCGATCACCGCGATCCCGCCAAGGGGCAGCCACTGTGGATCCAGATAAATCAATCGTTATCTGTGTCCATCTTCCAGATAGTGGTAATGGACACAATAAATTGCTGGGAAGGCGGTTCCTTTGGTCTTGCTCACGGCGAGGAGTCTAATGTGCAGTTAATTATGGAGCACTTCGTTCCATTTGGTTTCCCAGATGCGCGGTGGTTAGGATATCCGACCCTGTTGTTTCACAGGCCGGGTTGCCTTGTTGCTGCTGTCGCTGACAGTGAGTTTTATGCCCTAACTCATACAGAAGCGGATCTCCTAGCAATTGGTGATCTCCTCAAGTTGGAATGGGAGACGCTTTAACGGGATTGACGGTTCTAGCACTTATCGCTCAGTAGGCCGGCAAATGTAATATAGCCTGCTGGCCGGGAGGAGTCGAGGCTTTAGCTGGTCCAGGTGGCACAAAAGCACCGGCTAAAGCCTCGACTCCAGTGTAGCAAATGAGTTGCGCACGACTCAGGGTTTGTAAGAGAATAACGTTCTGGAGTCCAGACGTAAGTCTGCTGCACGCCCGCCAGACTTACGTCTGGACTCCAGGTCATCCGGCGTCCAGGTGAACAGTTATTCCTTTATAAACCCTAAGCCCGCCACCGTGAGGCGGAGATTTGGGTAGGGTCGGGAAGGGCCAGTACCGACCACGAATGCGCCCCGAATACACGAATGGGTCTCCTGCGCCCCTGCCGTGCTCGCGATCCTGGGCTGCGTGCTGGGGCGAGGCTTTCGCAGGCCGGAGCCTGCTTCCACAGACGCTCCGCATCCTCACCCGAGTCTTCTGGCGAGGCTCGGGACAGCCGACACCTGCTTCCACAGTCCTCCACCACCCTACCCCGTGTCTGTTGCCTAGTCCTGCGCAGGCCGGAGCCTGCTCCCCCAGATGCGCCTAACGGCTTGTCCACAGCCCGTTGACGGCGTATAATGCAGGGAGACCACTTCAAGGAGGAAGGTTGCGTGAATGATCTTGCCGCCCGTGCCCTCGATACCGCCCGGCAGCGGGGCGCGGCGTATGCCGACATTCGGGTGTTGCGTACCGAGCGCGAGTCGATCGCCGTGAAGAACGGGACGGTCGAGGCGCTACAGATGAATGAGGACCAGGGCTTCGGCATCCGGGTGATCGTGGACGGCGCTTGGGGCTTCGCCAGTTCTTCGATCTTGACGCCGGAGGAGGCCGACCGCGTGGCAGGGCTGGCGGTGCAGATCGCGCGGGCAAGCGCCCGGGTGCGGCGCGCGCCGGTGGATCTCGGCCCGGCCCTGCACGAGCGGGGCACGTATCACACCCCCTACCAGATCGATCCCTTCGCCGTGCCGCTGGAAGAGAAGCTGGCGATGCTGCTGGCTGCGGACGAGAATATGCGCCGGGTGCCGGGGCTGATGGTCGCCAGCGCGACGTTCGACGCGATCCGCACGCACAAGACGTTCGCGAGCAGCGAGGGCAGCGACATCGAGCAGGAGATCACCGAGGTGGGCTGCGGGATCGAGGCGACGGCGGTGGCGGAGAACGAGGTGCAGAACCGCTCCTACCCCAATTCGGGCGGCGGGCAGTGGGCGGCGATGGGCTACGAGCTGGTCCGGAACGCGGACCTGCCCGGGCACGCCGAGCAGACGGCCAGCGAAGCGGTAGCGTTGCTGACGGCGCAGCCGTGCCCGTCGGGGACCAAAGATGTCGTGATTATGTCAAGCCAGGTGGCGTTGCAGATCCACGAAAGCTGCGGACACGCCGTCGAACTGGACCGCGCGCTGGGCCTGGAAGCCTCCTTCGCGGGGACCTCATTCCTCACCCCCGACAAGCGGGGGCAGACGCATTACGGCTCGGAGCAGGTGTCGATCACCGCGTCCGGACGGGAGCCGGGCGGCCTGGGGACGTATGGCTGGGACGACGAGGGGGTGCCCGCGCAGATCACGCCGATTATCGATAAGGGCCTGTTCGTCGGCTATCTGACCGACCGGGAGTCGGCAGCCAGCATCGGCCTGACCTCCAACGGCACCTCGCGCGCGGACGGCTGGAACCGCATCCCGATGATCCGCATGGTGAATGTGAGCCTGGAGCCGGGCAGCGGCACCCTGGACGACCTGATCGCCGGGGTGGACGACGGCATCCTGTTCGGGACCAACCGAAGCTGGAGTATCGACGACCGCCGGCTGAATTTCCAGTTTGGGGCGGAAATCGCCTGGGAGATCAAGAACGGGCGGGTGGGTGCCCTGCTGAAGAACGCGACTTACACCGGCATCACGCCGCAGTTTTGGGGCTCCTGCGACGCGGTAGCGGGGCCGGACGCCTGGCAGTTGTGGGGCCTGCCGAATTGCGGCAAGGGCGAACCGATGCAAGTAGCGCGCGTCGGCCACGGCGCGGCCCCGGCACGCTTCCGCCAGGTCCGGGTCGGCGTCGTCTAATTATTCGCAAGAGAAAGGAAAGCACCGTGCTGGGTGAAGAACGGGTGCGCGAGATCGTGCAAGAGGTGCTGGCGCAGTCCGACGCAGACGAGACGGAAGTGGTCTTCTTCGGCGGGCAATCGCAATTGACCCGCTATGCCAACTCGTACATCCACCAGAACGTAGCGGAGCAGAATACTCTGGTGAACGTGCGCGTGGCGCTGGGCAAAAAGATCGGCGTAGCGTCGACCAACGACCTGGGCACGGACGCCTTGAAGCAAGTGGTGGCCCGCGCGATCCAGATCGCGCGCTTCCAGCGTGAGAACATGGACTATCCGGGCCTGCCCGGCCCGGCGCCGTATCAGGCGGTCGACGCCTACAGCGCCCCTACCGCCGACGCCTCGCCCGAATTACGCGCCACGGCGGTGGGCGAGATCTGCCGGGAGGCGAACGAGGCCGGGCTGCGCGCGTCCGGCGCCTTCTCCACGGATGCGAACGAGATCGCCGTGGGCAACTCGCATGGCGTGTTCGCCTATGGCCCCTCTTCGACCGCTGCGCTCACGGCGGTGGTGATGGGCGACACCGGCGCGGGCTATGCCGCCGCCAGCCACCGCGACGTGAGCGCGATTGACGCCGCCGCCGTGGGCCACGAGGCGATCGACAAAGCGGTGCGCAGCCGTGAGCCGGCGGACGTGGAGCCGGGGGTGTACGAGGTCGTCCTGGAAGAATACGCGGTGGCGGAACTGCTGGAGTACCTGGCTTTTATCGGCTTCGGCGCCCTGGCAGTGCAGGAAGGGCGCTCATTCATGCGCCTGGGCGAGCAGATCACCGGCGCGAACATCCACATTTACGACGACGGCTTCGACCCGCGCGGCCTGCCCTTCGCCTTCGACTTCGAGGGGGTGCCGAAGCAGCGCGTGGACCTGATCGAGAACGGCGTGGCGAATGCGGTGGTTTACGATACCTATAGCGCCGCGCGCGAGCCGGGCAAGACGAGCACCGGGCACGCGCTCCCCGCGCCGAACACCTACGGCCCCATCCCGCTCAACCTGGTGCTGGCCCCCGGCACGACGCCGAAAGCCGAGTTGATGCGCGGGATCAAGCGCGGGCTGTGGGTCACGCGCCTGCATTATGTCAACATCGTGCATCCCCTGCACGCGATTCTGACCGGCATGACCCGCGACGGCACGTTCCTGATCGAGGACGGGGCGATCACCCGCCCGGTGAAGAACCTCCGCTTCACTCAGAATATTCTGGAAGCCTTCGGCGACGCCGAGCTGAGCGACACACTGATACTGCAAAAAGGGATCCTCGGCGGCACCCTGGCGCCCGCCGTCCGCGTGGCCGCTTTCAACTTCAGCAGCGGCACCGAGCATTAGGCCCAGGTTTGGCGGGAGATTGTTAGGTTTTTTTCATGGAAAGGCTCTATACTTTTTCTACAATACGTAATAGAATAGAGACATCACGCCCGATTTAACCCACGACTACGCCGAACCATACCGGGGTGCGGACAGATCCATCTACTCTATGTGCTCAACCGAGCGGAGGAATCGACCATGGCGGTCAACAACGGGTCCTTGAAGTTCAAGTTCAACCCCACGCAAGACGGCATCACCACTGTCCTCGGCCCCCTCGAATCGCAGATCATGAGCATCGTCTGGGAAATGCAGCAAGCGACGGCCTCGGATGTCCACCACGCGCTCCAGGTGAGCCGGCAGCGCGAAAACCGGGATATTGCGTACACTACGGTGATGACGACGATGAGCCGGCTATATGAGAAGAACATCCTCAAGCGCCGCAAAGTCGGCATGAGCTTCGTCTACACCCCCGCGCTGGACCAGACCGAGTTCGTCAACCTGGTGGTCAAGAGCGTGATGGACAGCCTGGTCGGCGAGTTCGGGGAACCGGTCTTCCGCTATTTCGTCGAGTATGTCTGCCGCAACGACCAGTTGCGGCAGGAACTGGGCCGCGCCCTGGCGGTGCCGACCCCGGCCGAGGCGGTAGCGGTCGGCGGCTAAGCTCCGCACGGGAGGTGCATTGGGGCCGATCGCGACCACGGCCCCAAGGTCCGCCCGCGCCTGCTCCGTTCAGCGAACATGGATTAGCTGCGCCGTCGTAGCCACGGCTCGAGCCAGAGGGGCGCCTGTTGCTCGTGCAAGCGCGAAGACGTGTAATCGTCCTGGGACTGCTCGCCGCTCTGGTGTTGGGCGGGGTCGCGGTCTTTGCGCTATTTACCTCCCCTGTAAAGCCAGCAACCAGAACATTTGCCGCTACCCTGGACAACGTGGCGGCAAGCCGGGCAAGCAGCAATCCCGGTCCCTCGCTGACCCTGTTACCACCCCCTGTTACTTGCCATTACTGCGATCAGAATATTGAACAATCCCAGACGGCCCAAAGAAGGATCTGCACAAGCGTCCCGTTGCCCAACGCGCATTCCACTTGCCGAGAAACGTTATCATTATGGCGACACAATGCCGGGGTTTATCGCGCTGCCCACGCTGCCTCCGGAGATGCGACGGGTGAATCCCCCTGCCGCACGCCCGCCAGCCGAACCCATCGGCACACCGCTGCCCGCGCCCATTCAGACGGGCCACCCGGCCCTGCCGGCGCCGGTCGCCACGAGTAGACCCTGAGAAGGAGGTGTAACGGAGAAGTCAGGCGCTACTCCACGCCCGGCCACAGCCAGTATCGCGGGCCTATCCCAGCCACCTAGCCTGCGCGGCCGAACCCGTTCTCCCGTCAAAGCGGACGGGGAAGCGAATTGCCGAAGCACGAGGCATGGTTAACCGAATGGAATAGGGAGGAGAAGACGTATGTTCCCTCGAAATTCCGGCTCAGTTCGAGTCTGGATCGCGTTGGTCGCGGGATTGCTGCTGCTGGCCGGAGCGGGCTGGCTGATTCGCGATCCGCGTGCGGCCCAAGCGGCCCTGGGCACCGGCCCGGCCCCCGGCGCGCAGACGACAGCCAACGGGGTGATCGTCGGCCAGGACTATCATCACGACACCTCCCCGCCGCTGCGCACGATGCCGCAGATCCCCTACCTGCCCAAAGGCAATCCCCACGAGGGCAACGAGAACCCGCGCATCCGTATTTCTCTGCGGAAAGACGTGTCTGACGCATCGGCGGTGCAGCGCAGCCTCGCGCCGCTGGCGATGCCGGCAACCATCCTGAACTTCGACGGGGTGCCCTTCCCCGGCGTCGTCTGCAACTGCGCACCGCCGGATACGGACGGCGAGGTCGGCGCGACCCAGTACCTGCAGATGGTGAGTGAATGCTCCACCGCCTAAAAGGCGGTGGCTTCCGCGTAACGGACTAAAAGTCCTGTTCCGAGCCAAGCTCGGCTACAAGCACCCCACCAACAGGTGGGCTGAAGGCCACGGGGTCTCCCCTACGGGGACTCCTCCCCGTCCACCCGAAAGTCGCTGTCGCTGTCTTGGTTCTGGTTGGCAATGTAGGCTGCGATCACATCATCGGTGACATTGCCACTACTACAACAAAAGTAGCCCCGCGCCCACACGTGGCGGCCCCAGAACGCCTTGTGCAGGTGTGGGAACTCGTGCAGCAGCTTATAGGCCGTCTTGCCCTTGAGCCGTTGCACCAAGCGACTGATCGTCACTTGCGGGGGGATGGACACGAACAGATGCACATGATCTTTGGCCACGTGGCCCTTGAAGATCACCACGTCTTCGTCAGCACAGATCTCCCGCAGCAGATCGCGCACCCTGGTCCCGACGTCCCCTCTGAGGGCGGGGCGGCGATACTTGGTCACCCAGACCAAGTGCAGATGGATCTCGAACACCGTATGCGCGCCGTGGCGGTAGGCTTTAGTCATGCTCCCAGTGTACCACACGCCACGGCGCGCCTGCTAAAGCCGTCGCCTGAAAGGCGAGGGTTTCAACCCTCCCAGAGTGGGACAATGAAGGCTTCCAGGTCTTCAACAAGACCACGGGCGCCTCGATGCTCGGCCCGGTGTCGATTGCCAGCGTCTGGAGCGGCTTCGGCGGCGTGTGCGAGACAGCGGGGCACGGCGACCCCGTGGTGCTCTACGACCAACTCGCCAACCGCTGGCTGATCAGCCAGTTTGCCGGATCGAGCGTGCCGACCGACGAGTGCATCGCGGTCTCGACGACGAGCGACGCGACCGGCTCGTGGAACCGCTACGGCTTCCATCTCGGCAGCAACTTCTTCGACTATCCTCACCTGAGCGTCTGGCCCGACGCTTACTACATGAGCGACAACGTCTTCAACTCGGCGGGCACGCTCTACCTCGGCCCGCAGCCGTTCGCGTTCAACCGCGCGGCGATGATCGCGGGCACAGCGGCCACCTTCGTGAGCACGGGGATCACCGGGGGAGCCAGCGAAGACGCCTACCTGCCCGCCGACCTCGACGGCAGCACCCTGCCGCCGGCGGGCGCCCCGAACTCGTTTGTGGAGTGGCCGGGCAACGGCACCTACAAGATCTTCCACTTTCACGTGGACTTCACCACGCCGGCGAACTCGACCTTTACCCTGTTCGCCAGCCCGGCGGCAGCGGGCTTCACCCAGCTTTGCCCCAGCACACGCGCCTGCGTACCCGAAGCGAACGGGGACCATCTCGACGGGCTAACGGACAGGTTCATGTTCCGCGCCGCCGACCGCTTCCTGCCGGGCGGGGTCGAGTCGCTCGTCGCCAACTACACGGTCAGCTCCGGCGGGGTGGCGGGCATCCGCTGGGTCGAGCTGCGCAACGTGACCTCCGGGCCGGTGAGCATCGCCCAGGAGAGCACCTACCAGCCCGATACGACCTGGCGCTGGATGGGCAGCATCGCCGAGGACCGCAACGGCAACATGGCGCTTGGTTTCAGCGCGTCGAGCGCGAGCCTGAACCCGCAGATCCGCTACGCGGGCCGGCTGGCGACCGACCCATTGAACAGCATGGCGCAGGGCGAAGCGACGCTCTTCGCGGGCACGGGCAGCCAGAGCGGCACCGGGAACCGGTGGGGCGACTACAGCGACATGACCATCGACCCGGCGGACGATTGCACCTTCTGGTACACGCAGGAGTATTACGCGAGCACCAGCAGCTTCAACTGGCGCACGCGCATCGGCAACTTCCGCTTCCCAAGTTGCGGCGGCGCGACGCCGGTCCCCACGGCGACGCCGACCGGCCCGGTCCCGACAGCGACGAATACGTGGACGCCAACCAACACGCCGACCCGCACGCCGACGGCGACGAACACGCCAACGCCCAACCCCTGCCTGTCGCAGAACTACGTGACGACGACGGGCGCGGGGAGCATCGTGCCGGGCACGACCGACATCGGCAACCACTGCGACGACTGCCAGACGACCCTCACCCTGCCGTTCGCCTACTCGCTGTACGGGACGAGCTTCAGCAGTGTCACCGTGGAGTCCAACGGCAAGGCGCACTTCCAGACCGGCGCGGTGGCCTATAGCAACGCCTGCCTACCCGCCGGCAACAGCTACACGATCTATCCCTACTGGGACGACCTGTACACGGTGAACGCGGGCACGGGCATCTTCACTTCGGTGTCGGGCGCGTCGCCCAATCGGATCTTCAACATCGAATGGCGCGCGCAATACTACCCGGGCAGCGGCACGGCCAACTTCGAGTTGCGCCTGTATGAGAACCAGAACCGCTTCGACGTGGTCTACGGCACGCTGACGAACGGCAGCACCAGCGCCACCAGCGGCGTGCAGCGCGACGGCACGCTGTTTACGCAGTACTTCTGCAACGGGAGCGGCGGCGCAGGGACCGGCCTGGTGACGTACACCCTCCCGGTGTGCGGCACGCCAACGAATACGCCGACGCGCACCCCGACGAATACGCCAACGCGCACGCCGACGAACACGCCGACCCTTACGCCCACGATCACGCCGACGGGCTGCGCTAACCCGAATTACCAGTTCATACAGGACACGGGGGCGAGCATCGTGCCGGGCACGACGGACACCGGCAACCACGGCGACGACGTGGTGACGACGATCACCCTGCCGTTCGCCTACTCGCTGTACGGGATCAGCTTCAGCAGCGTCAACGTCTCCTCCAACGGCAACATGCAGTTCGGCAACCTGAACTCGGCGTACAGCAATACCTGCCTGCCCGCGACGGCCCTGGGCGCGGCGATCCTCGCGCACTGGGACGACCTGCGCACGGACGGGACAGGCCACGGCATCTTTACGTCGGTCAGCGGCACGATGCCCAATCGGATCTTCAACATCGAGTGGCGCACCATCTACTTCGGCACCACGCAGACGGCCAACTTCGAGGCGCGGCTGTACGAAGGGCAGAGCCGCTTCGACCTGATCTACGGCACGGTGGCCCAGAGCGGCAGCAGCGCCACGATCGGCGTGCAGAACAGCAGCGGCGCGCTCTTCACGCAATACCTGTGCAACAGCGCCACGCTGGTCGCCGGGCGGATCGTCAGCTTCACCCGGGCGTGCGGCGGCCCAGCGATGCCGGAACGCGGCGCGCCGAGTGCGAGCTGCGCCAGCCCCTACGTCGGCGCTTCTGAGCACCCGGAGCAGGCGGTGAGCCGGGGCGAGCTGGCACAGGTGCTCGCTAATGCAGCAAGCTGGACCAAGCCGCTCGCCGGCAAGCCGCAGACGTTTGCCGACGTGCCGGCGGATAGCCCGGTCTGGGCCGCCGTCGAGCAACTGGCCGGTCACAAGGTGGCCGGCGGCGCGGCCTGCGGTCGTGCGGACATGCCGTGCGACGCTCAGGCGCGGCCTTACTTCCAGCCCACCGCGCTTGTGACGCGCGGCGAAGTCGCCCAGCTCATCGCGGCGGTGGCCGCGCCCCCCGCCACGCTACAGTCTACGGCGCCGGTCAGCAGCGCAGAACTGCGGCAGATGGTCCTCGCGACCTTCTTCCCCAGTTGTGCGGCGGCGCCCAGGCAATAAGCGCGTAAGTGCCAAAACACTTCGGCCTGAGTCGGGTCGGATTTTGGCCGAACAACGATCGGCCAAAGTGAACTGAGGGGTTTCAAGAGGCGAGACCTGCTGATCAACAGTGCGATCAGCAGGTCTCGCTATCTCTGAATCAGAATACGCCCGCGCAGCCCCGCGCGGCCTATCTCGTCGCCTGCTGCCGTAGGCAACTTCCTGGCGGGTTGAGGATCGAGAGGTACACGATCTTGCCGATCTGCCCCCGGGTCGCGGCGTTGGCCGGGCGGAAGGTGCCGTCGCTATAGCCGCTGACGACGCCGTGGCAGACGGCTGTCTCCACGAAGGTGTAGAACGCACTGCCGGCCGGCACGTCGCTGAACGTCGGGGCCGGGGGGTTCAGCGCCGGCCAGCCCGCCGCCCCCACGTCGATCTTGGACAACTGCCCCCGCGTGACGTTGGCGTTGGGGCGGAAGGTGCCGTCGGCATACCCCGAGACGATGTGACGCGCGTTGGCGGTCTCGATGTAGGGGTAGAACGGATGGGCGGCGGGCACGTCGCTGAACGTCGGGGCCAGCGGGGTCTGGAGCGGGAGACCGAAGCCGAGGACGACAATTTTGACCATCTGCGCCCGTGTGGTCTGGTTGTAGGGGCGGAAGGTGCCGTCGGCGTAGCCGGAGACGACGCCCTGGCAGGCCAGATAGAGGACCGGCGTGTAGAAGTAGTCAGTGGGGTACACGTCGCTGAAGTGGATCGGGCAGGGGGTGGGGGAGGCGCCGGGCGCCCTGGTCGCGGTCGGCGGGACAGGAGTCCGGCTCGGCGGGACCGCCGTTGCGCTCGGCAGGATCGGCGTCGCACTGGCCGTTGCGCTCGCTGGAACTGGCGTCGTGCTCGGCGGGACTGACGTGGCGCTCGCCAGGACAGGCGTTGTGCTCGGCGCCGGGGTGAACGTGGGCGGGCTGGTCGCCGTGGCCGGCGGCACCGGCGTCGGAGTGCGCGTGGCCGTCGAGGTGCGCGTGGCCGGCGCCGTCGGCAGCGGCGTGCCGGTCGGGGCCGGCGCGCAGGGCGACGGAGTGAGCCAGCGCGCGGCGTTGACGATCAGCCTGGCCCAATCCCCGCTCAAGGGACTACCACCACAGCAGCCGAGGTAGGCGGTGATGCCCACGACGGTATGGCCGCCTATCGGATTAAAGGCGACCAGCGAGTTGCCGTTGCTGGCCGCAGCCACCTGCGTCGCCCCCGACACCGGCAGCACGCCGTTCTGCCAACTCGCGTTTAGCGTGCTCACGCCCTGCATCAGGGGGTGGCCGGCATTGTAGGTACCCAGCGTGAACGGGACACCCACGACGATGTTTGTGGTGTAGTCGTAGGGGGCGTAGTGGTCGCTGAACCAGCGCCCGTTGATACTGTACCGATACGGATAGTAGAAACTCATGCCCATCTGCACGACGATGCCGCCTCCGTCCACGTAGTCGGCCAGGTTGTTGCCCAGGGCCGCCGAGTCGGAGAAACCGGGGCCTAGGTCGCCGTAGGCCACGACTAGGCTGTGCTGCTGCAACTGGGCCAGCGTGGGCGTTCCGAAGTCCGCGTTAAAGAGATCCACGACAATGACGCCCGCCTCGGCCTGGATCTGGGTTTGCAACCACGTCGGCGGGCTCGACTCGCCGTAGACGATGAGCACCCGGTACGCGCCGTTGGGCGAGCAGGTGGGCGTGGCCGCCGGCGTCGCCGTACCCTGGACCGGGATCATGGCGAGATCCGAAGGTCCAGCCGGCCCCATCCGGCCAGCCCACGCGGCGCTCCCGGCCAGCAGCCCGGCCAAAACGAGTCCGGCGATCAAGAGCGCGGTAAACAAGAGTTGCCGATACACACCTCACCCCTCCTTTCTGACGACTCAATCTCCATTATAGCATCGAATACCCATTTTACTACCCCTGTGAGCCGAGTGACCGGACGCCGCAGGAAGCACGATAGGGCGCTGGTTCGGGCGTATCCCGGCGACTTTGCCGTGCCTGCATGGTTATGGTATAATCCGCCTAAATAGGTGGTGTTTCGTGTAGGGAAGCCCTTTTCGTGGCCGGGCGACGAAAGACCATGCGCAGCGAGGCGGCGCCATTTCCTACGGAGGTCAGCGATGTTAAATTACACTGGCACTGGCCGGGTGGATTACGAAGATGTATTGCGCGCTATCGGCCACTTCATCGACGAGCATAACTTCAAGGAAGTCTGCATTATCGAGCTGGAAGAGGGCATCCTGGTGCGCGGGCTGGTCTACACCGCGAACCGGCAGGGCTTTCGCACCATCAGCGAAGCCTATCTGTTCACCAACGAGGATATCGACCACATCCTCGAAGAAGCCTACCAGCGGCGGGGCAAAGCGCACGGCAAGCCGGTGCCCCCGGCGGCCGGCGGCGCGGCGGGCGGGGCCACACAGCCCCGGCGGGGTCTGTTCGGCGGCGGGAAGTAGTGAAAAAAGTCCTGGCAGGCGTCGCGATGAGCGTCGTCTGCCTTTACCTGGTGCTGCGCGATGTGCGCTGGGATGAAGTCGTCACCAACCTGGGCCGGGCCAATCTCGGCCTGCTGGCGCTGTCGATGCTCGCCATGCTGGCCGCCTATGCGTGCATGGCCTGGCGCTGGCGGCATCTCCTCAGCCCGCTGATCGGGGACCGGGTGCCGCCGCTGCCGGCGCTCTTCGGCACGATGATGACGGGCTACTTCTTCAACACCTTCTTCCCGGCCCGCGCGGGCGACCTAATGCGCGCGCACCTGATGCACCAACGCACGGGCCTGCGGCGGACGACGATCCTGGCGACCGTGGTCATCGAGAAGCTGTTCGACGGGCTGGCCCTGCTGGTGCTGCTCGTCGTGGGCCTGCCGGCGTTGCAGATCGGCGAACGGGCCGAGCAACTGGGCGTGGTCGCCACGGTCGTGCTGGTGGGCGTGCTGGGCGGGCTGCTGGTGTTCAAGTGGCAGGCGGACAGGGCCGTCGCGCTGACGGCGCGGGTCGTCGAGTTGCTGCCGATCCCGGAGCGCCTGGGCAGCCTGGCCGTGCGGCTGGTCCACACCTTCAGCGCCGGCCTGCAGGTCTTTGAGCGGCCCGGGCCGCTGCTGAAGAGCGCGGCGATTTCGCTGCTGGTCTGGCTGGTGGCGGTGGGCATGTTCGCGGCGGCCCTGGCCGCCTTCGGCGCGCCCCTGGAACTCCCCAGCTTCAACTCGATCATCCTGATGACCGCCGTGGTCAACCTGGGTTTGCTGATCCCGGCGATGCCCGGCAACGTCGGCAACTACGAGGCGCTGACGCTGGCGGCTCTGGTGCTGGTCTGGCCTAGCGGCGGGCCGGCGCTGGACAAAGAACTGGCGGTGGCCTTCGCCCTGGTCTTCCACATCGGCCAGTTGCTGGCGACCCTCGTCGTGGGGGGCCTGGCCTACTGGAGCCAGCACATCTCGTTGCGGGAAATGCGGGCCGCCGAGACGGCCGCCGTCGCGCCCGCTCCCCCTGGGGCCGCCGCACGCCTGCGCGAGCACGTCCACCACGCCCCGCAAGAAGAAGTCGCCGAACTCGGCATCGAGAAGCTGTAGGCCCGTATCCTGCTCAAGACAACAGGGCCTGCCCGATTCGCGATTCCCTGCGTAACTTCCGCGAGGAAAGCACAATAATTGAGTGGGCAAGCACCGCAGGCGGCATGCCGGCTAATGAGCGCCGTCTGCGGTATTACTGATTCGGGGCGGCGCGCCCTGTCCCAATTGGTCCAATTAGGAGGAGGTTCTTTGTGAACAAACTACGACGCAGCACTACGTTCCTGTTGTTTAGCCTGTTGCTGGGGCTGCTGGCGGCCTGTGGGGGGGAAACGCCGACGGCAACACCGGTGCCCGCGCCCCCGACGAGCACCATCGCCCCGCCGACCGCGACCACCCTACCGCCCAGCCCGACGACGGCGCCCGCCACCGCCACCACCGTCGCCGTGGTCGAGCCGACCGAGACGCAGCCGGAGCTGCCCACGTCGGTGCCGCTGCACCCCGTCGGCGGCGGGGCCGCCACCGCAACTAGGGGCACCGGGACCGGCGCCGCCGCCACCTCAACCACGAGCGCCGGGACCGGCACCGCCGCGACGCCCACGGCGGCAGCTACTGCTGCGGCGGAAGCGACACCCCCCGCCGGGACGCCGGTCGCGAGCGCGGATATGGACCTGATCCGCGAGGCGATGACCAAGACGACAGAGCTGCAGACCTACCACTTCACCATGTCGGCCACGGGCGCGGTCTTCACGGCGCCGGTACAGATCGAGGGCGATTACGTGGCCCCGGATAAAGCCTACATCAAGGGCACGGCGGGCGGCGAGCAGATCGAGCAGGTGATCTGGGCGGGCAAGGCGTACCAGAGACAGGGCAGCGCGTGGGTGCCCGTAGCCGAGCCGACGCCGGACACGAGCGGCGTGACGGTGCCCAACCCCGCTGCCGACCTGACCAGCAGCGCCAACATCCTGCAGGGGCTGGCGCCCCTGGCCGACGCCGGCACGCAGTACCAGGATCGCGGCACGGAGACCGTCAACGGGGTGAGCACGCGGCACTTCGCGGCGGACATCACGACCAGCGGCATGATGGGCGGCGCCGGCAACACAAGCGGTATCCCCGACATGAATCTCGGTTCCGTCGAACTGTGGATCGATCCCGGCACACAGTACCTGCATAAGCTGAAGATGAACCTGGACCTGGCGGCGTTCTTCAACCTGATGAGCGCGGCGTTCGGCCAGTTGGCGGGCACCCCGGAGCCGGGGACGCCCACGGCCACCCCGCTGCCCAGCGTGCTCGATATGCACGTGGACATGACGATCAGCAAGCAGAACGACCCGTCGATCACGGTGCCGGACCCGACGAAGTAGGACGAGTGGCGAGCCGGACTCACGGCAAACAAACTGAATAGCGCGGCGAGCCTTGCTTTTCAAGGCTCGCCGCCGACAAAGCGCAAGCACCGCGCCGTTCTCACGATACGATTCATCGCCCTCCAATCCCCTCCTGGGTGCTTGCCAATGGCCCTAAATGAGCCAGGCGCGTGACGTGGCAACCCCAACGGGCGGCCACAATCCCCAACTCGTCGCAGCAGTGGCAGCGGGGAGTATCAGCCTTTCGAGGCCAAGTTTCACAATATGGAGGGTTTCTTAATCTTATGAGCAAACTGCACTCTGGCGCATTGTTCCTGCTGGCGAGCATACTGCTGGGCCTGCTGATCGTGGCCTGCGGGCCGGAAACGCCGACGGCGACTCCGGTGCCCCCAGCGGCCACCAATACGGCGGCCCCGCCGACCAACACCGTGCCGCCGCCCACCGCTACGGCCGTGCCGGCGACGGCCACATCGGCGGCGGCTCCGGCGAGCGCCGCCGACCAGGCGTTGATCCGTGAGGCGATCACGGCGACCAACGGCCTCAAGAGCTACCATGCGGTGATCGACGGCAAGGCGTTTACCGAGACGGTGAAGGTGGAAGGCGATTTTATTGCGCCGGATAAAGCCTACGTCAAAGGCACGTCCGGCAACCAGCAATTGGAGCAACTGACCACCGGCGGCAAGACCTACTCCAAAGACGCGAGCGGCAAATGGACGATTCTGAACGACAGTTCGTCGTCGAGCGGCAACGGGCTGAACTTCGATATTACCAGCAGCCCCAACCTCTTCGGCGACATGGCACCGCTGCTTGAGGGCGGCACCGAGTTTATGAGCCTGGGGCAGGACACGATGAACGGGGTGACGGTGCGCCACTTCCAGGGCACCCTCGACGCCGCGGCGATGATGGGCGGCGGTGCGCCGACGGCCGGCGGCCCCTCGATGTCGCTCGGCACGTTTGACCTGTGGATCGATCCGAGCACGAAGTATATCCACAAGATGGCGTTGAACCTGGACCTGGCGCCCTTTATCCGGCTGATGATGGGTATGTTCGGCGGACTGGCCGGCACGCCCGGCCCCGGCACGCCGACGCCGACGCCCCTGCCAACCACGATGCCGCTCGTCTTGAACGTGGTCGTCAGCAAGCACAACGACCCGTCGATCACCATCCCGAACCCGCCCGCCGACGCGGTGCCCGCGCCCACCAATACGCCGGACTCCATGCAAGCGACGATGACGGCGATGGATAATGAGTTGGCCGCGACGGCGACGGCGGAGGCGGAGGCCGTCTACGCCACCTCGACGGCGCTGGCGGGCAGCATGGGAGCCGAGGCCACGGAGACACCCGAAAGCGGCGGCGAAGCCACGGCAACCACCGGCGGCGGCAGCAACACCGGCCCGCATCACCAGGTGGGCGAGAGCGCGACGGTCGCCGGGCTGAAGATCACGGTGAACAGCGTCAAGGAAGTGGCCGGCAAGGATTTCTTCCAGCCCGGCGACGGTAAGCGGTTCATCGTGGTCGACGTCACGTTTGATAACACCACGGGCAAGGAGATCGCGGTCTCGACGCTCCTCGAAATGAATGTGCAGGACGCCGACGGCACCAGCTACGACATCGACGTCGCGGGCGCCCAGCAGGTAGCCGGCGGCAAATCGCCAGACGGCAATGTACCCGCCGGCGGGACGCTCAAAGGCCCGATCGGCTACGAGGTGCCGAAAGACGCCAAGGGCCTGACCTGGACCTTCAAGGATTTCATCAGCGACGAAGCGGTGACCTGGGACATCAATCCCTGATGCACTCGGCGCCGCGATAAGGCGGGAAGGCACGGGCCGGCGATGGCGTACCATCGCCGGCCCGTGTTTATTACTGCTAACTGTCAGGGCTGGGTGGGAGCCGTTGCTTGGGGGGTACGCATGACGAAGTGCGTTGGGGTTTCGGCCACGACGCGGAAGCCAAGGCGCTCATAGAGGCGGCGGGCCGGGTTGACCCGCAGGACTTGCAGGCCGACAGG
>JADMIO011429298.1_pt1 | contig 18455 bp, 17 predicted proteins | sample 8958161 | NCBI WGS metagenome assembly JADMIO01 (sample SAMN16585339, study PRJNA669376) | soil metagenome | isolation source: Crop rotation soil | place: USA: Cullars Rotation, Alabama | collected 2011 | reverse complement strand
GGCGACCGCCGCCGACACGGTGCGGCGCGTGGTCGTGGTCTCGCCGAGCGGGACGTCGCTGCAGTTCCGCGTGGACGTCGCGGACATCCGCGCCGATCCGCCGCGCGGTCAGGTCGTCGAGGCCGTCGATCCGACCAACCAGAGGGTGCCGTCGCTCACCGGCTACGCGGTCCGCATCGCGCGCTGAGCGCGCGCCCCCGTCAGTTCATCGACGGGTCGAACGGGATCCTGGCGATGCGCCGGTAGGGCTCGCCCTTCCGGCTGAGGACCGCGCTCCAGAGCAGCTCGGGCGCGTCGGTGAACACGTCGTCCGGCCGCGCCGGCTCGATGATCCACGCCTTCTCGGCCATCTCGGCCTCGAGCTGGCCGGGCCCCCACCCCGAGTAGCCCGCGTAGACGCGTGCGCGGATGACGCGCGCGCCCGCCTCGGGCGCGACCTCGCCCACGAGGAAGCCGATCGAGCCGAAGACGAGCAGGTCGGCCGCGTCGGGATCGGTGAGCTCGGCGAGCAGCACCGGGCTGGCCGGCTGAACGGGCCCGCCCTGATAGAGCGGCGTCCCCGCCGGCACCAGATCGGCGAGCGCGGGGACCGCGTCGCTCAGCTGCACGTCGAGCGGGCGGTTCAGCACGACGCCGAGCGCGCCGTTCTCGTTGTGCTCGCCGATCAGCACGACCGTGTGGCGGAAGTTCGGGTCGTACAGGCCGCCGCTCGAGACGAGGAGCTGGCCACGCAGGCTTTCCATGGCGGGAAGATAGCCGGAAGGCGTCGCGGGATGCTCGGCTCGCCACGCGGGACGCGGACACCCGCGGTCGTGCCGGATGCCCGCTCGACGCCGTCGTCCAGCGCGGCGCAGGGCGCGCCGCGCCGGACGAGCGATCTACATCAGCGCGTCAGCGCCCGCCGACGCCGATGCGCAGGCCGAGGTTCACCATCGGGTAGACCTTGTACTTGTTCAGGTCGTCTTCCCACTTCTGCCGCTCCTGCTCCAGATCGGCCTTGAACTGCGCGTTGTTCGCGTACTGGCCGTTCGACGTGATCGTGAGCGACTGGTCGCCCGTGAACGCGGCGCCGAGATCGAGGAACAGACCGATCCCCTTCGCGGCGATCTTGCCGAAGCCGATCATCGCGTACGGAGCCAGGGACTTCGACGCGGCGGCGCGGCCCGACAGCGTGCCAATCTGGTCGGGCGTGTACGTGTGCCCACCGATCTCCTGACTGGTCGTGTACGTGCCGTCCAGCGTCGTGTCGTCGGGCTTGTAGAGCACGCCGCCCTCGAGGCGGAAGCCGCCGCCGCCGGGGAAGAGCGCCAGCCCCGCGAGCATGAACGAGCTCGGCAGGTTGAGGCCGAACTTGATGTCGGAGATCGTCGCGGTCGGGTTGATCGGCTGGATGCCGACGCCCCCGCGGAGCATCAGGTTCGGCGACAGGCCGAGCCCCACGTCGCCGCCGAGACCGATCGTGCCGACCCGGCCCGCGATGCCGATCTGGGCGGAGGCCGTGCTGGGGAGGAGCGTGAAGACAGTCAGAGCTACGGCCGCGAGCAGCTTGGCGCGCATCGGGACCTCGAGATTTTTTGGGGGAAGAGCCCGCTCCGCCGCGCGGCGGGCCGATCTTCGAGTATAGGCAGGCCGCGCTGGCGGAAGCCAGCATCGCGTGACTCTGGCCGGAAGCGGCCGTTGGTCGCAGCGTGGAGAAGGGCCCCGAACGGGGGGCCGGCTCATCTCCGGAGGGGAATGCGATGATGCGAACGACGACGTCCCTGGCGGCGGTTCTCACCGCGGCCCTTTGCCTGAGCGCCTGCGGCGACGCTTCGACCGGCCCCGAGGGCGGGCTCACCAAGGACGAGGCGGGCGCGCTCGCCTCGGCCATCCTCGACCTGGACGTGAACGCGGGCCTGACCGGGGCCGGGTCCGCCGCGGTCCGCGCGGGCGCTCCGGCCGCGGCGCCCAGCACCTTCTCGTATCACACGAGCGGCGAAGGCCCGTGCCCGCTCGGTGGGACGATGTTCGCCGACGTCGGCCTTTCGGGCACCTTCGACGACGCGACCCAGCAGGGCAAGCTCGACCTGACCACCTCGTCGAAGTACCACGGCTGCGTGGTGAAGACCGAGGAGACCGGGCAGCAGTTCACGCTCGACGGGGCACCCTCCATCGACGCGGTGCTGCACCTCGAGACCAAGCCGAACGACACCTTCCAGCTCTCGGGCAGCTACCAGGGCGCGGTCGCCTGGCAGAGCGAGGGTCGCTCGGGGACGTGCCACTTCGATCTCACGTTCAGCGGCACGGTGAACCAGGAAACCGGCGCGGGCAGCGCGAAGCTGACCGGGACCGCGTGCGGGGTGTCGATCTCGTACGACGCGGCGACGAGCTGACGCTCCACGGCACCGCCTGAAACACGGAAGCTCCCGGCCCCCGCGGGCCCGGGAGCTTCTGCTTTTCGCCCCACCCCCGAAGCCTTGCTGCACCCCTCCGTTTCCGGCACTTTTCGCCGCCATTCCCGACGCCAATCCGGAGCGTTTTCCAGAAATGAGACTCGACGGGCCGTCCGCCCGTGCCTAGACGCGACGACCTCGAAAGCATCCTCATCCTCGGCTCCGGCCCGATCATCATCGGTCAGGCCTGCGAGTTCGACTATTCCGGGACCCAGGCGGTGCGCGCCCTGAAGGAAGAGGGCTATCGCGTCATCCTGGTGAACTCCAATCCCGCCACGATCATGACCGATCCGGACATCGCGGATCGGACCTACATCGAGCCGCTCACCCCCGAGTGGGTCGAGCGGGTGATCGAGCGGGAGCGGCCCTCCGCGATCCTGCCCACCATGGGCGGCCAGACCGCGCTCAACCTCGCCATCGACCTGCACAAGAGCGGGGTGCTGGAGCGCTACGGCGTGGAGCTGATCGGCGCCAAGGTCGAGTCGATCGAGATGGCCGAGGACCGCGAGCTGTTCACCGAGGCGATGCGGCGCATCGGGCTCGAGGTGCCGCACGGCGGCTTCGCCACCTCGATAGAGGACGCGCACAAGATCGTCGAGGAGATCGGCTACCCCGCGATCGTCCGGCCCAGCTTCACGCTCGGCGGCACGGGCGGCGGTATCGCGTACAACCTCGAGGAGCTCGAGGTGCAGGTGCGGAAGGGGCTCGACGCCTCGCCCATCCACCAGGTGCTGATCGACCGCTCGGTGATCGGCTGGAAGGAGTACGAGCTCGAGGTCGTCCGCGACGGCGCGGACAACGTCATCATCGTCTGCTCGATCGAGAACTTCGACCCGATGGGCGTGCACACCGGTGACTCGATCACGGTCGCGCCGATCCAGACGCTCACCGACGTCGAGTACCAGCACATGCGCGACGCCGCCATCGCGATCATCCGCGAGATCGGCGTCGAGGCGGGCGGCTGCAACATCCAGTTCGCGGTGAATCCCGACAACGGCGAGATGCTGATCGTCGAGATGAACCCGCGCGTGTCGCGCTCGTCCGCGCTCGCGTCCAAGGCGACCGGCTTCCCGATCGCGCGCGTGGGCGCCAAGCTCGCCGTCGGCTACCACCTGCACGAGCTCAAGAACGACATCACCAAGCACACGCCGGCGTCGTTCGAGCCCGTGCTCGACTACGTGGTGGTCAAGTTCCCGCGCTTCGCGTTCGAGAAGTTCGCCGAGGCGAACCCGGTGCTCGGCGTGCAGATGAAGTCGGTCGGCGAGACGATGGCGATCGGGCGGACCTTCCGGGCCGCGTGGCAGAAGGGTCTGCGCGGACTCGAGATCGACCGGCCCGGCTGGGTGGTGGGCAAGCGGCTCAAGGACGACGGGCTCGAGGCCGAGGACCGCGACACGCTGATCTCGGCGATGCGCCGCCCGACCGCGGAGCGCCCCTTCCAGATCAAGCGCGCGCTGCTCGCCGGAGTCACCGAGCAGGAGATCCACGAGGCCACGGGGATCGACCCGTGGTTCCTCGACCAGCTCGTGCAGATCCTCGAGGACGAGCGCGAGTACGCGGACGCCGCCGAGGTCACGCCCGAGCTGCTGCGGCGCATGAAGCGCAGCGGCTTCGGCGACCGGCAGCTCGCCGACCTGCGCGGCGAGCGCGAGCAGGACGTGCGCGAGCGGCGCTGGGCCTCGGGCATCCGCCCGACCTACAACGTCGTCGACACGTGCGCGGGCGAGTTTCCCGCGGAGACGCCGTACTTCTACTCGTCCTACGAGGACGAGGACGAGGCGACGATCAAGCCGGGCAAGAAGGTCGTCATCCTGGGCAGCGGCCCCAACCGGATCGGGCAGGGGATCGAGTTCGACTACTGCTGCGTGCAGGCCGTGATGGCGCTGCGCGACGCGGGCTTCACCGCGATCATGGTGAACTCGAACCCGGAGACCGTGTCGACCGACTTCGACGTCTCCGACCGGCTCTACTTCGAGCCGCTGACGCTCGAGGACACGTTCGAGATCATCGACCGCGAGAAGCCGATCGGCGTGATCGTGCAGCTCGGCGGGCAGACGCCGCTCAAGCTCGCGGCGGGCCTCGAGGCGCTGGGCGCGCCGATCCTGGGCACGAGCGTGGACGCGATCGACCGCGCGGAGGACCGCGAGCGCTTCGCCGAGGTCTGCCGGATCGTCGGCGCGACGGTGCCCGACAACGGCACCGCGTCGTCGCTCAAGGATGCGGTCGCGGCCGCGACCCGGATCGGCTACCCGGTGCTCGTGCGGCCGTCGTACGTGCTGGGCGGGCGCGCCATGCGGATCGTCTACGACGAGAAGGGGCTCAAGGAGTACTTCGAGACCGCCGTGCGCGCGTCGCCCGACCACCCGGTGCTGATCGACCGGTTCATCGAGGACGCGTACGAGGCCGACGTGGACTGCCTCGCCGACGGGACCGACGTGGTCATCGGCGGGATCATGCAGCACATCGAGGACGCCGGCGTGCACTCGGGCGACTCGGCGTGCGTGCTGCCGCCGTACAAGCTGTCGCCCGAGGTCATCCAGGAGATCCGGGCGCTGACGCGGAAGTTCGCGTTGGAGCTCGGCGTGGTCGGGCTGATGAACGTGCAGTACGCGATCCGCGACGGCGTCACGTACGTGCTCGAGGTGAACCCGCGCGCGAGCCGCACCGTGCCGTTCGTCAGCAAGGCGACTGGCGTGCCGTTGGCGCGGCTGGCCGCGCGTATCATGGCGGGCGAGAAGATCGCGGACCTGAACCTGCCCGACGATCCGCCGGTGGCGGGCGTCGCGGTCAAGGAAGCCGCGTTCCCGTTCAACCGCTTCGAGGTGGACATCATCCTCGGCCCCGAGATGCGCTCGACGGGCGAGGTGATGGGATTCGACGACTCGTTCGGGATGGCGTACGCCAAGGCCGAGGCGTCGGCCTACAACGACCTGCCCGACGAGGGCGGCACGCTCGTCGTCACGGTGAACAAGCGCGACAAGGAAGAGGTCGCGCCGCTGATCAAGCAGTTCGCCGAGATGGGCTTCACCATCCTCGCGACGCGCGGCACCGCGCAGTACCTGAAGAAGCAGGGCATCGAGTGCACGCGCGTGTTCAAGGTCGGCGAGGGCCGGCCGAACATCGTGGACAAGATCGTGAGCCGGGAAGTCGACCTGCTCATCAACACGCCGCTCGGCAAGCGCTCGCAGTACGACGACTACGCGATGCGGCGCGCCGCGATCACGTACAAGGTGCCGTACCTGACGACCATGTCCGCGACCAACGCGGCGTGCCAGGCGCTGCACGAGATGCGCACGCGCGAGCACCAGGTCACGTCCCTGCAGGAGCGGGTCGCGCGGTCGAGGCAGGCGGAGCTGCCGCTCGGGATCTAGTGTCCCGCAGCGCGGCTCGGCCGCGGAGGGGGTCCGTGGGCATCCGCAGCGCCGCCATCGTCCTCGCGCTCCGCCTTTCGCTCGCCCTGCTCGTGCCGGGCGCCCCTCTCCACGGCCAGTCGAACCGGCGGGTTCCGACCTTTCGCGTCGATCCTTCCTGGCCGAAGCCGCTCCCGAACCACTGGATCCTGGGCGCCGTGGCCGGCGTGGCCGTCGATCGTCACGACCACGTCTGGATCGTCCACCGGCCGTCCACGCTGCAGCCCAACGAGACGCGGTCGATCTGGAAGGCCGCGCCGCCGGTCGTGGAGTTCGACGCCGACGGTACGCTGCTCGCCGCCTGGGGCGGTCCGGGCGACGGCTACGAATGGCCTCAGCTCGAGCACGGCGTCACCGTCGACGAGGCCGACCACGTCTGGCTGGCCGGCGCCGGAGACAAGGATGCACAGATCCTGGAGTTCACGGTCGACGGTCGGTTCCTGAAGCAGATCGGCCACGAGGGGCAGGGTCGCGGCAGCAACGACACCCTGAACCTGGGCGCGCCCGCGAACGTGATCGTGGACGCCGCGGCGAACGAGCTGTACGTGGCCGACGGCTACGTGAACCACCGCGTGATCGTGTTCGACCGGACGACCGGCGCCTACAAGCGGCATTGGGGCGCCTACGGCAACGTCCCCGACGACAGCTTCTTCACGCGCACGGGCGAGACGCTGCCCGGTCCGTTCCGCGGCGTGGTGCAGAACGAGAACCGGCCGAGCCAGTACGACCCGGACGCTCCGCCGCCGCAGCAGTTCCGCGTCGTGCACTCGGTGCGCATCTCGGGAGACGGTCTGGTCTACGTGTGCGACCGCACGAACGACCGGCTGCAGGTGTTCACCAAGAGCGGACGCTTCGTGCGCGAGGCGCGCATCGCGCCCGGGACCTTCGGCAGCGGCTCGGTCTGGGATCTCGGCTTCTCGACCGATCCCGCGCAGTCGTTCCTGTTCGTCAACGACGGCACCAACCAGCTCATCTACGTGCTGGACCGACAGACGCTCGAGGTGGTCAGCACCTTCGGCGGGGCGGGCCACTGGGCCGGCCAGTTCTACGGAGCGCACAACCTCGCGGTGGACTCCCGCGGGGATCTGTTCGTCACCGAGACGTACGAGGGCAAGCGCGTGCAGAAGTTCACGTACCTCGGCATGGGACCGGCGGCCGCCGCCCCCTGACCCGGCCGCGGGAACCGTCGTCGCGCCCGGCCGCGGACCGCGATAACGTGTCGCCGATGCGACGCTCGATCCGCTTCCTCGCTCTGGCCGCCTGGGCGTGCGGCGCCCCGCTCTGCGCGCAGAGCGGCTCCGCCGACAGCGCGCAGGCCTACTTCGACCGCGCGTTCGCCCTGATCCGGACGCACACGCTCCAGGCGGGCGCGGTCGACTGGGCGTCGCTGCGCAGCGAAGGCGCCGCGCAGCTCGGCGGCGCGCGCACTCCGGCGGAGACCTATCCCGCCCTCCGGTTCGTCCTGCAGCGGCTCGGCGACGGTCACGCCGAGCTGCTCGCGCCCGAGCAGGCGAAGGCCCGGCGCGGCGCCGAGCTGCACACCCTCCCCGACGACGTGGAAGAGCTCGGCAAGGTGATGCCCGCGCGCGTCGGCATGATCCTCCTGCCGCCCTTCGTCCCGAGCGACGGCGAGGCGGCGACGCGCTTCTCGAACCGGATCCGCGACCGGCTCGAGGAGATCGATCCCGCGTCCTGCGGCTGGATCGTGGACCTGCGGCGCACGAGCGGCGGCGACGCGTGGCCGATGCTCGCCGGCCTCGGGCCGCTGCTCGGCTCGGGCGTGGTCGCGTACGCCACCGGCCGGGACGGCGAGGCGACGCCGTGGGCGTACCAGCAGGGGATGTTCTCGGTGGCGGACACCGTGGTCGGCAGCGTCTTCCCGCCGTACGAGCTCGATCAGGCGGACGTGCCGCTCGCCGTGCTCACCGGCGCCGGGACGCGCGGCGCGGGGGAAGCGGTGCTCGTCGCGCTCCGCGGCCGGCCCAACTCGCGCACCTTCGGCGAGACCACGGGCGGCCCCGGCGTCGGCGTGGCCTCGTTCGACCTGAGCGACGGCGCGATGGTGTCGCTCACCACCGCCCGCTACCTGGACCGGGGCGGCCGCGCGTACGACGGCGCGATCGCCCCGGACGTCACCATGCCGGGCGGCGGCAACCCGCTGAACACGCAGCCGATCGTGGCCGCGACCGCGTGGATGAACTCGCAGCCGGAGTGCCGGCGGCGGTAGGCGGCCGCCCGGCGCGGGCAGGATCGAGGATGCGATCGAGGTGGTGGGGACTGCTGGCCGGGACCGCCGTGCTGGCGCTGCCGACGCCCGCCGCCGCGCAGGCTGCTCCCGCGTGGTCGCGCGGACTGCAGCAGCTGGCCATTTCGCTCGGCGAGTGCGCGCGCCGTGCCGAAGCGGCGGAGCACGGCGAGGGCTACGACATCACCAACCGCAGCAGTCCCGGCGACGACGCGTTCTTCCTCGGCGGGCAGAAGGGGCTGAGCTCCGCGATCATCATGTGCGACCGCGGCGCCGACGGGAAAACGTGGGTCAACATCGTCGTGGCTTCGACGAGCGGCGACAGCGGCGTTCCGGGTGGGGAGCGGCAGCGCCTGCAGCGCCGCATGGACATCCCGTCGTCGAATGCCGGCGGCCGGTGAGGTCCGGCGACTCTCCTACTTCGCCCGGATCGTCTTCAGCGCCTCCGCCCACTTCAGCAGCTCGTTCAGCATCCCGTCGGCCGCCTTCTCCTGCATCTCGGGCGGCTTGAACGTGCCCGTCTCCTTGTCGATGTGCTGCGAGAAGAACGGCACCGACACCATCTCGGGGATCGGCATCATGCGCACCGACGTGACGACCATCTTCGCCATCTGCACGCCGCGCGTCCCGCCCGACACGCCGCCGTAGCTGACGAAGCCGACGGGCTTGTACGCCCACTCGTGCACCAGGAAGTCGATCGCGTTCAGCAGCGAGGGCGCCATCGCGAAGTTGTACTCGGGCACCACGAACACGAACGCGTCCGCGCGCTCGATCGTCGCGCTCCACGCCTTGGTGTGGTCGTGCTCGTACTGCTTGAAGCGCGGGTGCCGGGGCTCGTCGAACATCGGCAGGTTCACCTCGGCCAGGTCGATCGGCTCGATCTGGAACTTGCCGTGCGCGCGGGCGCGCTCGAGGAACCAGGCGGCGACCTTGGGGCCCTCGCGACCCTGACGGGTGGCGACGGTGACGACGTGGAGGTTGGGCATCGAGGAGGGCCGAGGGTGGTCGGGGACGCGGGCGCGCCCGCAAGTTGGTGGACCGAGGTGTTCACCCGAGCCCGTCCCCGGTTCCTTTCCGATCCGCAGGAGGCGACATGAGCCGCATCCCGCTCGCCGCGCGCGCCCTCCCATGCGTCGTCCTGCTCGCCGCCGCGCTGGCGGCGTCGCCGGCGCTGCGCGCGCAGGAGCCGATCGACCGCGCGATGATCGCCAAGCTGCGCGCCGACGAGCAGCAGCGGTCTCGGGTGGTCGATCTGTTCCGGACGATCACCGACCGGTTCGGCGGACGGCTCACCGGCTCGCCCGCGCACCACGCGGCCGCCGCGTGGGCGCGCGACCGCTTCGCCGAGTTCGGGCTCACCGACGCGCACCTGGAGCCGTTCGCGTTCGGCCGGGGCTGGACGCTCGAGCATCTGACGCTCGAGCTGGTCGCGCCGCGCTATCAGCCGCTGACCGGCTACGCCGAGGCGTGGAGCCCGGGTACGCGCGCGCCGCTCAGCGGACCGGTCGTGTACGTCGGCGACAAGAGCCTCGAGCAGATCGAGGCGATGGGCGAGCAGCTGAAGGGCGCGATCGTCTTCCCGTACCAGCCGCAGACCGGATTCATCGACGGAGACCGGCCGCAGCCGACCACCGCCGCCGAGCCGATCCGCATCGGCAATCCCGCGGGCGTGCCGCTGCAGAGCGCCGCGCCGATGCGGCAGGTGCTGCCGCTGCTGCAGCGGCTGGGCGCGGGCGTGGTGATCAAGCCGAGCCCGGGGCGCGACGGCACCGTGTTCGTGCTCGGCAGCGCGACCACGACCGACGACGCGGTCCCCTCCATCGTGCTGGCCGCGGAGCAGTACAACACGATCGCGCGGCTGGTCGCGTCCGGAACGCCGGCGACGCTGCACGTCGATCTGGGCGTGCGCTACAACGACAACCCGAACGGCGCCGAGAGCGTGATCGCGGAGATCCCCGGGACCGACCCGGCGCTGCGTGACCAGGTGGTCATGCTGGGCGCGCACCTCGACTCGTGGCACACGAGCAGCGGCGCGACCGACAACGGCGACGGCGCCGCGGCTCTGCTGGAAGCGGCGCGGCTGCTCACTGCGACCGGCGCGCGCCCGCGGCGCACGATCCGCTTCGCGCTCTGGGGCGGGGAGGAGCAGGGGCTGCTCGGCTCGCACGCGTACGTCGCGCGGCACTTCGGCGACGCGGCCAGCCGCGCCAGGCTCGCGCTCTACCTGAACGACGATCCGGGCACGGGCACGACGTACGGCTTCTTCATGCAGGACAACGCCGCGGCCAAGGCGATCTTCGACGCGTGGCTCGAGCCGCTGCGCGACCTGGGCGTGCGCAAGAACATCCTGGCCGGCATCGGCAACACCGACCACGTCTCCTTCGACGACGTCGGGCTGCCGGCGTTCAACGCGGTCAAGGATTACAGCTTCTACGACTCGCGCACGCGGCACGGCAACGCCGACTACGGCGACCGCGTCACGGACGACTCGCTGCGCGAGACCGCCATCGTGATGGCGGTGTTCGCGTGGCAGGCGGCGCAGCGCGACCAGCCCATTCCGCGCAAGCCGGAGACGCCCAAGAAGTGAGCACTTCGCCCACCGCGTTCCTGATGCACCCGGCGTCGTCGCTGCACGACACTGGCTGGGGCCACCCCGAGCACCAGGGGCGGCTGCGCGCGATCGCGCAGGCGATCGGCGCCGACCTGCCCGCGCTGCACGGCCGTGTCGAGTCGGTCGAGCCGGACGAGGCGGACGAGAGCGCGCTGCTGCGCGTGCACACGCGCGAGCACGTCGAGCGCGTGCGCTCCGCCGTCGAGGCGGCCGGCGCGGCCCAGCGGCTCGTCGAGCTGGACGCCGACACGCGCGTCTCGGCGGCGTCGTGGGACGCGGCGCTCGGCAGCGTCGGCGCGCTGCTGACCGCGGTCCGCGGCGTCGTGGACGGCCGCTGGGCGAACGGCTTCGTCGCGGCGCGCCCACCCGGGCATCACGCCACGCCCGACCGCGCGATGGGCTTCTGCCTCTTCAACAACGTCGCGGTGGCCGCGCGCTGGCTGCAGGCGGAGAAGCACGCCGAGCGCGTGCTGATCGTCGACTGGGACGTGCACCACGGCAACGGCACGCAGGACGTCTTCTGGGAGGACCCGTCCGTCTTCTTCGTCTCGCTGCACCAGTCGCCGCACTGGCCGGGGACGGGCGCCGCCGGTGAGCGGGGCGGCGGCGCGGGCCGGGGCACGACGCTCAACGTGCCGATCGCCGCGGGCACGCCGCGCGCCGAGTATCTCTCGCGCTTCCACGAGGCGCTCGACGCAGGCTTCGCGTTCCGTCCGGACTTCGTGCTGGTCTCGGCCGGCTTCGACTGCCTGGCGGGCGACCCGCTCGGCGGCCTGCTGCTGGAGCCGGAGGACCTGCACGCGATGGCCACGACCGTGGCCGAGCGGGCCGCCGACGTCTGCGGCGGGCGGGTCGTCGCGTCGCTGGAGGGCGGGTACGATCCGCCGCGGACGGCGCGCGCGACGGTTTCCGTCGTCCGGGCTCTGGCCGGGGTAGAACCCTTCCGCGAGACTTGAGCCCTCCTCGAGAGCAGCGGAAGCGCGCCATGATCGTGAACCGTCGTCTCCTGTTTTTCGTCGCCGCGATGGCGGCCTGCCTGTGCTTCGGCCCCGGCGTGGGCCGGGTCGCCGCGCAGGCCCAGATCGAGATGGCGCCGGCCACCAAGGGTCCACACACGTGGAATCCCGAGGCCGAAAAGGCGATCAGCGAGCTGCGCTCGCCGTACTGCCCCGAGCTCATGCTGTCGGTCTGCTCGTCCACCGGCGGCGCCGCGCTGCGCGACTCGATCGAGCAGATGGCGGAGGCGGGGGTCAGGTCCGACTCGCTCGTCCACTGGGTGCTCAATCGCTACGGCCCCCAGTGGCTGGTGATCCCGCCCGCGGATGCGCGCGGCGTCGTGATCTGGGTGATGCCCTTCCTCGCGGTGGCCGCGGGCGTGGGCGTGACCGTCTTCGCGCTGCGGCGCTTCCGGCGGCCGACGCCTCTGGCGGTCGGCCACGAGGTCTCGGCCGAAGAGGACGCGCGGCTCGCCGCCGCGCTGCGCGAGATCGAGTCGGAGGAGGAGCCGCTCTTCTGAGCGCCTCCGCGCTGCTCACCGAAGACGGCGTCGAGCGGGTCCAGGCGGCGCTCGGCGAGCGCGGACTCGACGGCTGGCTGCTCTTCGAGTTCCGCGGCCAGAACTGGATCTCGGCCGCGATGCTCGACGTGGGTCACACCACGCGGCGCGCGTGGGTGCTGATCCCGCGCGAGGGCCGGCCGGGCGCGCTCGTGCACGCCATCGAGGGCTCGGCGTGGCGCGGGTGGCCGTTCGACCTCGACCGCTACTCGGGCTGGCGCGAGATGGAGGAGAAGCTCGCGCGCCTGCTGCTCGGCCGGCGGCGCCTGGCGATGGAAGTGTCGTCGCGCTCCGCCGTGCCGACCGTCGACACCGTCCCCTCGGGCGCGCTCGAGCTGGTCCGCGCGCTCGGCGTCGAGCCGGTCAGCTCGGCCGATCTCGTCACCACGTTCCTCTCGGTCTGGTCGCCCGAGCAGCTCGCCGACCACCGGCGCGCCGCCGAGGTCGTCGCCGAGGTGGGGAAGGCCGCGCTGCGCGAGGCGGGCGACGCGGTACGCCGCGGCGCGCCGACCACCGAGGGCGCGCTCACGCGCTGGATCCTGGAGCGCCTGCGTGCGGGCGGCGTGTCCGTCGAGGCCGACGCGCACGTCGCGGTCGGAGCGGGCGCGGCCGACCCGCACTACGCGCCGGCGGGCGAAGGTCAGCCGATCCTCGAGGGCCAGGTGCTCATGGTCGATCTGTGGGGCCGCACGTCCAACGACGCGGTCTTCGCCGATCAGACGTGGATGGGCTACCTGGGCGGCTCGCTGCCCCAGCCGGTCGGCGACGTCTGGCGCGCGGTGCGCGACGCGCGCGACGCCGGGGTCGCGCTGCTGCGCGCACGACACAAGGCCGGGCAGGACGTGCGCGGCTTCGAGGTGGACGACGCGTCGCGCGGGCTGCTGCGCGCGCGCGGCTACGCCGAGTGGTTCGTGCACCGCACCGGCCACTCGATCGACCGGATGCTGCACGGCAGCGGCCCCAACCTCGACAACCTCGAGACGCGCGACGACCGGCTGCTCGTGCGCGGCGTCGGCTTCTCGGTCGAGCCGGGCGTCTATCTCCCGGGCGACTTCGGCGTGCGCAGCGAGATCAACGTGCACTGGGGCGAGGACGGGCCCGAAGTGACTCCCCGCGCGCCGCAGGACGAGGTCTTCCTCCTCCTCGACGGGTGACGCGCTCCGCCGAGCACGCCCCGGCCATGGTCGAGGTCGCGCTCCCGCTGCCGATCTCCACCACCTTCACGTACGCGGTGCCGCCAGCGTTCGCTTCGCTCGGCGCGGCGCCGCTGCGCCCAGGCACGCGCGTGCTCGCCCCCTTCCGGCGCGAGGAGCGGATCGGCTGGGTCGTCGGACCGGCGGACGGCGCGCCGCCCAAGGGCCTGCGCCCGCTGCTCGACGTGCTCGACGCGGAGCCGACCGTCCCCGACGACGTGCTCCGCCTGTGCCGCTGGATGGCCGACTACTACGTCGCGCCGCTGGGCGTCGCGCTGCGGGCGGCGCTGCCGTCGGTGCTGAGCGACGTGTCGCGGGACTACCTGTCGCTGCCGGACGGCGCGCCGGCGAAGGGCGGCGGCTCGCGCGAGCCGGAGCTGCTGTCGTCCGATGCCGCTCCCTCCTTCACCCCGCGCGAGCGCAAGCTGCTCGACGCGCTCGCCGCCGCCGGTGCGCCGCGCGCGGTCTCGACGCTGCGGAAGTCGCTCGGCCTCGGCTCGATCTGGCCGGAGGTGCGCTCGCTCGCGGCGCGCGGAGCGGTACGCCACGTCACGGTGCCGCCCGCCGCGCCGCCGGTGCTGACGCGCCGCGCGGTCCGGCTCGTCCGCTGGCTCGAGGACCTCGCCGAGCGCGAGCGCCTCTTCGGTCGCGGGCGCCGCCAGCGCGAAGCCTACGAGTGGCTCGAGGCTGCGGGCGGCGGCGCGGAGCTGAGCGCGGTCCTGGAGCAGGGCTTCAGCCGCGCGGTCGTCACCGAGCTGGAGAAGAAGGGGATCGTCGCGGTCAGCGATGAAGAGGTGATGCGCGATCCTTTCCGAGACGGCGCCCGCGACGGCGTCCGGTCCGCCGCGCCCGCGCCCGCGCTCGAGCCGACCGCCGACCAGCGCGCCGCGCTCGACGCGATCCTCGCCACGCTCGACGAGCCGTCGCCGCGGCCGGTGCTCCTGCACGGCATCACCGGCTCGGGCAAGACGCTCGTCTACGTGGAGGCGCTGCGCCGCGTGCTCGCGCGCGGCCGCACCGCGATCGTGCTCGTGCCCGAGATCTCGCTCACGCCCCAGACGGTGACGCGCTTCCGCGCCCAGTTCGGCGATCAGGTCGCGGTGCTGCACTCCGCGCTCTCCGACGGCGAGCGCTACGACCAGTGGCGGCAGCTGCGCGCGGGGGAGAAGCGCATCGCGGTGGGCGCGCGCTCCGCGCTCTTCGCGCCGCTCCCCGACCTCGGCATGATCGTGGTCGACGAGGAGCACGACGGCAGCTACAAGCAGTCCGAGGCGCCCCGCTATCACGCGCGCGACCTCGCGGTCGTCCGCGCCGGCATGTCGGGCGCGGGCTGCGTGCTCGGCAGCGCGACCCCCTCGCTGGAGAGCTGGACGAACGCGCAGCGCGGCAAGTTCGCGCTCGCCTCGCTGCCCGAGCGCGTGGGCGGCGGCCGGCTCCCGCGGGTGCGCGTGGTCGATCTGCGCGAGCTCCGGCGCGAGGCCCGCGACGACCCGCGCGCGGCCAAGGGCGCGCACGATCACGCATCGGCCGCGCACGCGGTGCCCACCATCCTGTCGCCGCCGCTGGTCGCGGCCGTGCGCGAGCGTCTCGCCCGCGCCGAGCAGGTCATCCTGCTGCTCAACCGGCGCGGCTACTCGAGCTTCGTGCAGTGCCGCGACTGCGGCGACGTGCGGCGCTGCTCGAACTGCTCGGTGTCGCTCACGTACCACCGGGTGAGCGGCCGCATGATCTGCCACCACTGCCGCTACGAGGAGCCCGCGCCCGAGCGCTGCGCGCGGTGCGGCTCGGCGGAGCTGTCCTACAAGGGGCTCGGCACCGAGCAGGTCGAGCGCGTCGTCGCCGAGACGTTTCCGCAGGCGCGCGTCGCGCGCATGGACGTCGACACGACCTCGGGGAAGTGGGCCCACCACGAGATCCTCGGGCGCATGGAGCGCGGCGAGGTGGACGTGCTGATGGGCACGCAGATGATCGCGAAGGGACTCGACTTCCCGCGCGTCACGCTGGTCGGCGTGGTGAACGCGGACGTGGGCATCCACCTGCCCGACTTCCGCGCGAGCGAGCGCACCTTCCAGCTGCTCTCCCAGGTCGCGGGGCGCGCGGGCCGCAGCACGCTCGAGGGCGAGGTCATCGTGCAGACGTCGCTGCCCGAGCACTACGCGATCCAGCGCGCCCTCGCGCACGACTTCGTGGGGTTCGCCGAGCGCGAGCTGGAGGAGCGTCGCCAGCCCGCGTATCCACCGTGGGTGCGGCTCGCGAACGTCGTGCTGTCGAGCCCGGACGCCGAAGCGGCGGCCGAGTGGCTCGCGCCCCGCCTGGACGGGCGCGCGGTGGAGCTGGTCGGTCCCGCGCCCGCGCCGATCGAGCGTCTGCACGGGCGGTGGCGGTGGCACTTCCTGCTCCGCACCGCGTCCGCCGCGGCGCTCACCAGCGTATGCACCGAGCTCGCGAGCGGCTTCACGCCGCCGGGCGTCGACGTGCGGCTCGCGCTCGACCGCGATCCGGTCGCGCTCCTGTGAGCAAGCGGTCGGAGAGCGAAGCCAGCCCCGATTACTGAGCGGCCCGACGCGCCGCGGCCCAAGATGCGGTACCGCGTCGCCGATTCGGCCGCCGCGGAGCGTTGCCGCTGGAACACGCCCCCGGTATAATCGGAAGAGAGCCCCCTCGGCCGTCGGCGCGAGGGATCAGTGCAGGGAGCGCGGATTCATAGGGTTCTGGGAATGAGCTGCCTCGCCCTCAACGCCTCGTTCGAGCCGCTCACGATCGTGCCGACCCGGCGCGCGATCCGGCTCGTGCTGGACCGCAAAGCCGAGATCATCGAGGTCGACGAGAAGCGTTTCTTCCGCTCGGCCAACGAGCAGCTTCCCTGTCCGTCCGTCATCCGGCTCGTGCGCTACGTGCAGGTGCCGCGGCGCTTCCGGCGACAGGTCACCAACACCTTCCTCTTCGCGCGCGACGAGTACTCCTGCCAGTACTGCGGGCGCCACAAGAGCGAGCTCCGCGGCCGCCAGTTCCTCACGCGCGACCACATCCTGCCGCTCTCGCGCGGCGGCGAGAACATCTGGTCGAACGTCGTGACGAGCTGCTCGCCCTGCAACAACCGCAAGGGCAATCACCTGCCCGAGGAAGCCGGCATGGCGCTGCTCACCGCGCCCGGCGAGCCGAACTACGTGCACCTGGTGTGGGCCGTGCGCCGCGTGACCCCGATCCAGGCGAAATGGATCGGGATGTTCTACGGCAGGGAGACGGTGGAAGTCCTCAGAGGGCGCCGCAGCGCCTGACCCGCGGGATCCCGCTCTACTCTTCCAGCCACGCGTAGGGGCGCTCGTAGAACTGTCCGTATCCACGGACGGTTCCGCGGTGCGTGTACTCCTTCCACCGGATCACCCAGCCGCGCACTTCGTCCTGCGCGACCTCGTAGCGGAAGCCCGGCAGCTCCGTGCGCTCCGCGAGGAAGCGCGCGAGCGGGGCCGGCAGGTTGGTGATGCCGGCGACGGTGAACTCCTCGCCGGCCTCCTCGTGCAGCGCCGATTGGATCTCCGACTCGAGCAGCTTGAGCGCGCGGATCGCCTGCTCGACCTCGGAGATCACGTCCGCCATCGCCTGCGTCGGCGCGGAGCCGGTGCGGTTGCGGATGTCCTTCATCAGGCCGCTCGTCACCGGCGCGACCAGCTCGTCGCGCACGCGCTGGAGCTGCGACACGAGCCGCTCCTGCATGCGCTGGAGCTGCGAATATTCGCGCGTCGCCTGCTTGCGCGGGTTGGCTTTGCGGGTGGCCGCCATGACGGACGTTGGAGCTGGAGACGAGTGCGCGCCCCCTTCGGGCGCGCGAGTCAGTCCTGATCCTTCTGTTTATCCAAGAGACGACGCTCCAGCTCTTCCTGCAACTCTTTTTCGCGCTTGAGCGCCTCCTCCACGATCCGGAGCGAGGCGGATTCGTCCGGATCGAGCGCGGCTTCCGGGGTCGATTCCTGCGGCCCCGGGAGATCCTTGCCCCCCAGGTGGCGCGCGCCCCGGATCTCGTACGCGAACAGCATCTGCCTGAGCTCGCCCAGCATCTTCAGGACGCGCGGCGAGGATCGCAGCAGGATGTCCTCGCGGTCCATCCGCTGGATCAGCTCGGCGAAGCGGAGCAGCTCCGCGCGCGCCTTGTCCGGTGTGATGTCGTCGTAGCGCCCCATGCGGGGTCCAGCAGCAGGTTCCAGTCCATGCGCCCGGTGCGGCTACATTCGCCGCCGGGAAGTCGCGTTCTTGAACCCGTTTCCGTGGGGGAGGGTCCGTGCCGGACGCCGAGCTCGAGCGCACCGTCCGCGTGCGCGCCGCGCATCACTACGAGCGGCGCGACTGGTCGCCCGACCGCAACCGCGAGGCCTTCGGCGCGGTGGCCGAGCCGCACCCGCACGACTACGCGGTGACGGTCACGGTGCGGGGGCCGATCGACGAGCACGGCTTCGCGGTCGATCTGCCGGGGCTCGACGCGCTGCTGGCGCGGGAGATCGGAGGGCTCGAGGGCGGCGACCTGAACGCGCTCGTGCCCGACGTCCGCGCGGGGCGGCTCCAGCCCTCCACCGAGATGCTCGCGCGCTGGCTCTTCGAGACGCTCGAGGGGCGGATTCCAGGCGGAGCGCGGCTGGTCCGCGTGCGCGTCGCGGAGAGCCCGGATCTGGCCGCGGTGTACCCGGCCTGAGAGGTTGATCGAAATGACCACCGGATCGCCCGACTCGCCGGACCCGAACCGGAGCCCGCCCCCGCGCCCCGAGGGCGCGCCCCCCGAGCCGGCCCCCGCCGACCGTCCGCGTCCGGTGTCCCCGCCCTCGGCGCGTCCTGGACCGCCCCGCCCGATCGGCGGTGCGCCCACCCGCCCGGAGCGCGGACCCGAGCGCGGACCCGAGCGCGGACCGGAGCGCGGCCACGGAGGGGAGCGCGGCCCCGGGCCGGAGCGTGGTGTGGGCAAAGGTCCCGGCGGCCCGCGCGGACCGGGCGGTCCCGGCGGTCCTCCCGGCGGGTCCGGC
>JADMIO010823505.1_pt1 | contig 18456 bp, 10 predicted proteins | sample 8958161 | NCBI WGS metagenome assembly JADMIO01 (sample SAMN16585339, study PRJNA669376) | soil metagenome | isolation source: Crop rotation soil | place: USA: Cullars Rotation, Alabama | collected 2011 | reverse complement strand
GGTCGCCGCCGCACCCATGCCGGTGCCCGTCCCGATACCGTGGTTGCCCCCGCTGAACGAAGTCCCTTCGCCCCAATCTGCGGTTAGCAGGTAAAGCGATGTGCTGCGAGTGGGAGAGGTGTCCTGCGTAGCTGTCTCTTCCACGAACATGTCCAATTGAGCGGAGATAATCGTCGCGCCGCTTGGAACATTGCCAGCGATATCGAACTGGATCAACGCTCGCCGTGTGCCGTTGGTGCCGCCGGATCGCCCGGTATAGATGGTGTACGCAGCACCGGCGCTATTTCCCGTCTGCTCGGAGAAGATGCTGTTATCCTTGGTGGGATGAAGCTGGACAGTTGCTGCCCTGGCAACACTCGGCGCAAACAACAGTGCAATCAGAACAGCAAAGTAAACGTGGGTACGGTGCATTTGCCTGCTCCTCTTGTGACGAAATAATCTCAAGGTCGAACTGGCTCGGTTGTCGGTAGCCGTTACGCGGGTTTCGGCTGCGGCAAACTGGAAAGTCTGACACAAGGGAGCAGAGAGCACATTAAGGTATTGAGTGCCGCCTCGAATACCGCCGCCAACCCAGAATACCAACACCGCCGAGCGCCAACAATGCCCAGGTGGCCGGCTCCGGCACCATGGTGTCAAATTGGACCGTCAAAAGTGGACCGAAGTATTGCCCTGGAAAATTAGTGTTGTCTACAAACTCGCTGCTGAAAAATCGGCGTGTTGAAAATCCGGTGACCTCGTCCCCGCGCAAGATCCAACCGAAGTTTTGCGCTGGGTTGGAATACCAGGACTGCACGTCGGCGGTCAGTTGCGCCGACTGCCAGAGATAATTGTCGTGAACCACATCGGTCGGAACACCGATGGATTGCGTCGCGGTAACGGTGCCGGAGAAATCGCCCCCTACGGTTGACCAAGGGGTGCTCGACGCGGGAGTGGTGAAATTGTAGAAACGATACAGCCAAGTGGTGTCATTTTGCTGAGCCGCGGAACCCGTGCCGGTTCCGGTGCCTAAGCCTGAGAACGATGTCCCCTCGCCCCAATCGCTGGTTAGTCGGTACAGCGAGACGTTTGTGAGCGCCGGTCCTGGCGGAATATTCATGGGTGCGATCGCCACATACATCGTCAGGCTGGCCGAAGTAATGGTCGCGCCCACCGGCACTCCTCCAGGGCCGGTCAGATTGAACGATACGAGTCCTCTGCGAATGCCGTTCGAGGCATTGGCGCCGGCCGTCCCCGTGTAGACTGAAAGCGCCGCGCCGGCACTTTTGGCTTGGCTGGCCGCCTCGGAGAAAATGCTGTTGTCTTTGTCAGCTTGGATGGTGACGATCGCAGCCGCACAGGGGCGCGTCGCGTCAAACGCGGCGCATGCCAGAGCCATCGAAACAATCAGAATACGTTTCATTAGACCTCTCCTCTCATCAGGGGGCGTGTGGACCATCGAAACCGACACCAACTTCACGGCAAGTTGAGAGCGGCTACATCCCTAAACAATGCGCCGCACGAAGCGCCGTGACGTTTAGCAGCGTTTCCAGTACAGTAATAAAAGGTGGGGCGAATGGTGCATGGTCTCCGGCAGCCAGCTTTCTGGCACCCGCCGGACCGTTATGCACGGTAGGATATAGCGGTCCCTATTTAACCTTCTAGAACCAGGGATGTCAAGGATCGGGCAATGCCTATGCCAAAGCCTGTCTGGACCAGCGATTGGAACATTGGCGTCCGCCTCTGGATGGAGCGCCGCGGCGACGCGGTCCTCGGCGAGGGGCGGGCCGAACTCTTATCCGCCATCGGCCGCACCCACAGTATTACCGCGGCCGCCAAGGCAGTCGGTATGTCGTATCGCCGGGCGTGGAACATCGTGCAGGAAGTCAACGCCGCAGCCGGCGAGCCGCTGGTCACCGCGGCAGTCGGCGGCGTGGCCGGCGGCGGCGCACAACTCACCGCGCGGGGCCAGTTCGTCGTCGAACTGTTCGAGCAGCTTCACACGGCGGTGCGCGGCGCGGCGGCTGGACTGCTGCACCGGATCGTCGCCCCGGGGCCGGACGCGGATTGCATCCATCTTTCCGCCGCGATCAGCTTGCAAGACGCCGTTGGGCAGATCCTCACCGACTTCGCTTTGCGGCAGCCGGCGATCAAGGTCCGGGCCGTCTTCGGCGCGTCCAACGAGCTGGCCGACCATCTGCTGGCCGGCGCTCCAGGTGATCTGTTCATCACCGGCGACTCCGCGCACCTCGACCGCCTCCAGGCCGCCGGCAAGATCGACGTCCGCGGCAGACAAAAGGTCGCCGCCAACGGTCTGGCCGCCATCTGTCTCTCGGGCAAGCACACGTCGGTCCACCAACCGCGCGACCTGACGTCTGACCGGATCAAGCACGTTGCCGTCGCCGATCCGGCCGCGCCGCTGGGGAACTGCACACATCGTTATCTCACGGCGAAGCGACTCTACGAAGCGTTGCGGCCGAAGCTGGTGGTGGTCGATAATGCCCGCGCGGTGGTGACCGCCGTCGAGTCGGGCGCAGCCGCCGTGGGGCTCTCGTTCAGCAGCGACGCGGCACGATCGCCCGGCTGCCGCACCTTGTTTCACGTTCCAGCGTCTCAAGCAGGGGTCTCCTATGAAGCGGCCGTGCTCCGCGGCGGCCAACGAACCGCCGCCGCACGGGCACTCTTGAAATTTCTCGCCTCACCCCAGGCCGCAAGGTCATTCCGACGTTGCGGCTTGCGGCCAGTTTCAAAGATCAAGCGGATCAAAAGGATTTCATCATGATGCTTCTCAAGCTGGCCACGCTGGTCGTCATCGCGGAGATGACGGGGGCCACGGCCGCACGGCCGTTGACCGCGGTTGAGGCGCGGAAGAAAGTTGGCGAAATGGTCACAGTCGAAATCATTGTCCAAGCCGCCAAAGACCGCCTGGAGAAACGGGGAGAGATTTACCTCGACGCGGAACCGAACTTCCGCGACGAGAAGAACTTTGCCGTGGTCATCACAAAAAGCGGGGCCGCCAGCTTGAAGCAAGCGGGCATTGCCGATCCCGCGGCTCGCTTCCAGGACAAGCGAATCCGAGCCAGCGGCAGGGTCAAGGAAGTGGACAAGATTCCGCGCATCGAAATCGACGATGCCCGGCAGATACGGCTCGTCGCCATACCTGCGCCCTCCGCAGCAACGGCCAAGATATTGAGAAGGATTGAAGCGCTTGGCGGCCGGGCTCGACTGGATCCGGTGGGCGTTTCGATTGTCCGCGTTCAACTTGCCGGCACGCCGGCGGGGGACGACGACCTCATCACGCTCGGCGGACTGCCGGAACTTGTTGAATTGAGCCTGGCGAGCACGCGCATCACCGACGCGGGCTTGCCCCGTCTGGCAGGCTTGAAGAAACTGGAAGCCTTGCACCTCGCGGGCAATCCCATCACCGACCAGGGGGTCGCGGCGCTCAAGGACCTGACGCAGCTTCAGTTGCTCGGCCTCAAAGGGACGAACGTCTCGGATGCCGGGCTCGCTGATTTGTCGCGGCTGCAGAGCCTGCAATGGCTCGGCTTGCGGAGCACCAAGGTCACCGACGCCGGTTTGGCGCAGCTCAAGAAACTGCCGCAACTCCCCGGCGTCTCGCTGAGCTTCTGCAAAGTGACCGACGCAGGCCTGGCCCACCTCCGGTCGTTGAAACAAATGCAGCGCCTGGTGCTCGATCACACGGGTATCTCCGATGCCGGTCTGGTCCACCTCAAAACGATGGTAGACCTGCATACGCTCGACCTGGGCTATACGCCAATCGGTGATGCAGGCTTGGAGCATCTTGAGGGATTCGCCAATTTGCAAATGCTGGAGCTTGCGGGCACGCGAGTCACCGACGCCGGGTTGGCCCATCTGGCGAAGTTGACTCGGCTGCAATCGCCCGACAAGAGCCAGACGAAGCCCATCGTCGCGGGTGCGACTCCGCCGCAAGGTTTGCCGCCGCTGCCGGGGATCGGCCTGGGAGAAACGAAAGTGGGGGATGCGGGGCTGGCTCACTTGAAAACACTGCGTGGAATGCAGCGCCTCGATTTGAATAAAACACAAGTCACCGACGCCGGATTGAAGCAGCTTCAGCCACTGACCGAATTGCGCGCCTTGGACCTGAGCAAAACCTCGATCACCGACGCGGGACTTGAGTCCTTGCACGGCCTTTCGAAGCTTCAAATGCTCGATGTGCGAGGAACCAAGGTCACCTCTGACGGCAGAGAAACACTGCGGAAAGCCGTTCCGGGCGTCCATATTCTCAGCAGATAACAAGATCAACAGTGGGCCGAGGGGACCGAGAGGGAAGGACTGGCGGAGCGTTCCTTTACCGATACAGACTGAATGTTATAGACTGCCTCAGACATCCTGCTCCTCAACCGAATCTATTAACATTGCCAGAAGGATCACCTCCGATGAAACTTTATCGCCGTCTGCTGTTGCTTGTCTCCCTGCTGGCAATCTCCCACGCTACGGCGCGCGCCGACGTGCGGCTCCCACGTGTGTTGTCCGATCACATGGTGCTGCAGCGCGAGATGCCGATTCCGATTTGGGGTTGGGCCGTGCCGGGTGAGTCCGTCACCGTCTCGCTGGCTGAAGCCAAGGCAACCACCAAGGCCAACGCCGCCGGGCAATGGCGCGTCAACCTGCCGGCCATGAGCGCGGGCGGTCCGCACAAGCTGACCGTCGCGGGCGGCAATACGCTGACGGTGCAGGACATCCTCATCGGCGAAGTTTGGGTTTGCATTGGACAGTCGAACATGCAGTTCCCGCTCATGTCCACGCAATTCGGCCGGCGGGACATCCCCAAAGCGGCCGATCCGCAATTCCGCATTTGCTTCCCCGGCGGGAATGTCGCCAGTCGCCCGCAAACGGAAGCGGGCGCCGGCTGGGTCGCCAGCGCCCCCGGCAGCGTGGCGAGGTTTTCGGCCGTCGCCTATTACTTCGGCAAGGAGCTGCGCGAGAAGCTGGGCGTACCCGTGGGCATCATTCATTGGTCCGCCGGCGCGATCCCGATCGAATCGTGGACCCCCGCGGTCGGCTGCAATCTGGTCCCTTCGCAAGCCAAGATTGCGAGAATCGCGGACCAGGTGGACGCCGATTATCTTAAGCTGCGCGAGAAGATCCTTAAGGGGTGGAACGAAAAAAAGCAGGAGGCCATCGCCGCCAAGAAACCGCTCCCGCCGCAACCTCCGGTCGATGACCGGATGGTGCAGCGCGGCTGGATGCCGACCGGCCTCTATAACGGCGTCATCCACCCGATCGTTCCTTACGGCATCCGCGGCGCGGTGCTCTATCAGGGGGAAGCGAACAACGGCCAGGGGATGGAGTATCTGGAAAAGATGCACGCGCTGATCGACGGCTGGCGTAAAGTTTGGGGGCAGGGAGATTTTCCGTTCCTCTATGTGCAGATCGCTCCATGGGCCGGTTACCCGGTCGGCAATGTCGAAGGGATCTGGGAAGCGCAGCTCGCAGCCCTCTCCATCCCCAACACGGGGATGGCGGTGGTGACGGATCTGGTGCCGAATCTCAACGACATCCACCCCAATCAAAAACAGGAAGTGGGGCGGCGGCTGGCGCTGTGGGCGCTGGCCAAGACTTACGGCGTCAAGCCGAATGGCCAGGACAAGTTGGTCTACTCCGGCCCGCTCTTCAAGTCGGCCACGGTGAGCGGCGACGCGATCCGCGTCCAGTTCGATCACATTGGCGGCGGTCTGGCGACTCGGGACGGCAAGGCGCCTAATTTCTTTCAACTCGGAACGGCGGATGGGTTTGTGGACGCCGAAGCCAGGATCGACGGAGACGCCGTCGTCGTTACCACCGGCAAAGTGCCGCACCCACTGTTCGTTCGGTTCGGTTGGAAGAACACGGCCCAGCCCAATCTGACGAACAAGGAAGGCTTGCCCGCGTCGCCGTTTCGCACCGATTGCGGGCCGGTCAAGTTCAGCACCGGCAGCCGGTTTGCACGCCGCAAGCTGGTGCAGCTTTCGGCCGACTTCGAGCCGGGGACAATACGCTACACGCTCGACGGCTCGACGCCGACGGAGCAATCGCCCGCGTACACCAAGCCGATTGAAATCAACAAGACAACGACCGTCAGCGCCCGCCTGTTCGCCCCCGATGGCCGCAGCAGCGTCACCGCGCGAGCCACATACACGCAGGTCGCACCCGTCGCGTGGAACGGCAAAATGCTCGCGCCCGGGATCGACTACGAGTTTTACATCGGCCGCTGGGTGACAATGCCGGACTTCACGACGCTGCACGTGGACAAGCAAGGGACAATCGACACGATCCGCCCGCTGGGCTTCTCGGAGAGTTTTCTCGGGGTGCATCGCTTGCAGGGTTACATCGATATCCCCACCGCAGGCGAATACACCTTCTCGCTCAAAGCGCTCGGCGGCGCCCAGATGCACCTCGACGGCAAGCTGATCGTGGATGATGAAGGATTGCATATTCCCACCGAAAAGTCAGGCCCGCGCATCACGCTGGCGGCGGGCAAGCATCCGATTGTCGTTACCTATCACGAAGGGGGCGCTCCCCCCAACCTGACGCTGCTCTACACCGGCCCCGGCATCCCCAAACAGGAAGTCCCCGCCACGGCCCTCTTTCGAGAAGAGTAGGCAGGGCTTGGCGGCCCGGCTGTAAGCGTCGAGGGTCATCAGTAAATGTTGATCGCCTTCACATGGCGGAAACACTGAGTACAAAGACACGAGGGCACACACTGAAGCAATTTTGCGTCGCTTTTGCGTTTTGTTGCACATCTGTTGCGTCTTTGTTGCATCGCTTTGCGTCCTTTTTGCTGCTCCTCATTCTTGCGGATGCGGGGTGATAAAACATTCTGGCGACAGGGTTTGTGAGAGGTGGATCGCGCCGTAGAGGGTGTATATAAAGCCGTTTTGCACGTCGCGCCATGAAAGTTTCGGCAACGCAAAACGCAGGGTCATTTCTTTAGCGCTCATGATTCACCTCGGCCGGCGCGCGGAATCACAAAAAAAGCCCGCGGTGATCTGAACTTTTCAGACCAGCGCGGGCTTCTGTTGATAGGCGTAATGGCACCGGCGTACAAATCCGGCGATTCCACCCTCCGACGAATACCACACGAACTCCTATCCACTATACACAAATTCACCAAAAAGTCAAGGGGGTGAAATGAGCCACGTCTGAATTGTTGCTGATTGCTTTGGATCAACGCGTGCTTGATTGACAGATCCGCAACAGGGAATCATTGGACCACGAAGGCACGGAAAAAATACGGAAGGAACTTAAATAGGAGGACGCGGAGGAAGCAGAAAAGATCAACTCTGCGCCCTCTGCGGCCTCCTGTGAAAAAAATCGTTGCGAGGGAATTGACAGCCATAGTACCACTCACGCTCCGTGTGAGGAGGACCATCAAGGTCCCGCCCGGCAGGCGGGACCTATTCGCTTGGCCGAATCGTCCGTTGCAGACACCGGGCTTTTCACCCGAATTCACGTTGAGATCGAGGCGTCCATAACATAGAATTAATCGCATGAATAACGACGATCTCATCGCGACACGGACTTGGGTGCGTCGCTGGGCGGAACTGGCCGATCTTCCTGAACGGACGCGGAGCGATCGAGGCGCGCCTCTCAGCAAAATAATCCCACTGTTCAACGGCAGTTTTCGCTCCGCTATGGCGCTCCATCCGCCCCAACCTTGGTCGGGATTGATCGAGCAGCAAGCCATCTTTCGCAAAGCCAAGCGGTAATTCTGTGGAAAATCTCGTCCGCGCTGCCGATGCTCTGCAAAAACTCTGCCAGCAGAACGATTGGAAGTTTGCGTTCATCGGTGGACTGACGCTCCAATACTGGGGCCGTCCCCGACTGACGCAAGACGTGGATCTTTGTCTGTTGACCGGTTTTGGCGACGAAGCGGCCTTCATCGACCGATTGTTGGCGGAGTATCAATCTCGCATCGCGGACGCTCGTCAGTTTGCATTGAACCATCGCATTCTGTTACTAGCGACGCGCGACGGCATCAGCTTGGACATATCGCTCGGCGGCATAAATCGTCCAGTGACTGGTTGTACGTGGATCGCGAACTCGCTCAGCTTTGCGAGTTGAAAGAAGCTCTGGAGATTCCCGTAAAACTTCGCGACCTCCGACGCCTTTTGAATAAGTGATCAGGAAAGCCATGTGTTTTGAATTATTCCGTCGCACTCTGCTCATGCTCGTTTGCGCATGGATCGTGATTGGCATGGGCACATTCTCCGCCGCCGAAGCGCCTACCGCCGGCAAATTGGTGCGGATTACCCAGCCGGATGGGCCGACTTGTGATTTTGACGTGACGCTGCCGGGGGACCAATCCCCCGCTTTTCGGCTGCTCGCGCCGGAGCATCTCACCGGGCAGGGGATCACCGCTCGGCGGTTGCTGCACACGATCAGCGGCCGCTGGACCGTTTCGCCGCAACGGCTCGACGGCGCGTTCAACGCCGGCCCCGACGTCCGGATGGCCGTGCGGATGGAGCCGCGGGCGAGCGAAGCCCGCGTCACAGTGACGGTCACGAACACCGGTCAACAGGAATTCCGCAATGTCTGCGTGAACGTCTGCGCCAACTTGAACCGGCTGCCGTCGGAGCATCCGTGGTCCAACCGCAATTTCATCCCGGCCAAAGTGCCGCCACAGCGCGACGCCCAGGGGCGCTATTGGTACGATCAGATCGCCCCGCGGAATTTGCTGGCCTGGTCGCCCCAGCAGGGTTGGATGGCGATGCTCATCCCCCCTGCCCTGCCCGAAAAAACCAAAACCGGCCCCTACGACACGAAAGTAAGCCTGACCGGCAACAGCTATCTCTGCGCCGTGCCATCACTCGACGGCAAGCGGTTGTTCTTCATGGCCTGGGACGCCAAACATTGCCGCCACCAATCACCGTTCCCGGGCAACGCCTGCATGCACCTGCTGCCGCAGATCGCTGAGCAGATCAAGCCGGGCGAATCGGCCACCGTGCATGGAGTCGTGGGCGTTTTCACCGGTTCGCGCGAAGAACTGGTCAAGAAGGTTGTGGCGTTTCGGAAGGAAGCACCGGCCCGATGACATTGCATATCGTGTCTGGTTCGGCGAAACTGTCACTATGTGGGCAGATCAACATGAACAGACCGGCCAGCAATTGAGAGACCGTCTGCAACGGTTTCTTCTGCGAATGCTGCTGATCGCTTCGGTGCTTTGCACCAACTTTCACTCCGCACAGGCCGCAACTCTGGATCAGGCCGCGGCGGTCAGGCTGTGCCGCGAATATCTGGAGAGCCGCGATTCAGCGGAGCGGCGACGGCTGGCGGCTCGGCTGGCCGAGTACGGCGGTCGAATCGAACCGGTCCTCGCGCAGCTTCGCTCACAGCAATATGGCCGCATCAAATCCGGCTACCATCCCGAAGAGCATTTCTCACAGCGGAGCTTGCGCAAGAAACACCCTGATGACCTGCTGTATTTCGTAGTGCCAAAGGAATATCGGGCGGAGCGACCGACCGGACTGATTGTGTTTATGCACGGCGGCGGGAGCAGCTCGTCGCGGCGGGCGCCGCGGGTTTACATGAATTTTCCTGACGACCCGAATTCAACAGGCGGAAGCCAGATTGGCGACTTGCTTTCAGCGACCGGGATGGTCGCCGTCGGGCCGTCCGCGCCGTGGGACGAAAGCACCGCGTATCGCTGGTGCGTCGAAAAGTCGGACGATTATCTGACCGACGTGATTCACGAGTGCCAGACTCGATTCAACATCGACCCTGACCGCGTGTTCTTGATGGGACATTCGATGGGGGGGTTCGGCACGTACCATCATGTGCTGCGGCAGCCGGACCGATTCGCGGCGGCCATCGTCAGCGCGGGTTCGTGGTCGCAGGCTTATTGGCCCGTGATCCAGGGAACGCCGCTGTTTATTGTCCAAGGTGCGCACGACGCCCGCGCCGGCGTCCGCTGGCACTACACCGACGTTCAATACGGCCGCTGGACCGACAAGCTGCTCACGCGCGGCAAGCTGGACCACACCTACGTGGAGCACGACGGCAAACACGCCATCAGCTACGGCCGCAAAGAGATCGCCGCCGTCTTCCGTGCGGCGGAGAAGCTGCGCCGCAATCCGTATTATCCTCACGTGGCGCTGGCATCGCCCAATGGGTTCAAAGAGTCTTTCGCGGGGTCGGTGCAGCACAACCGCTGGCTGACGCTCAATGAAGCAACCTCCGGTAAGATTGAATACGACGAACTCCGATCGCTCGGCACGGGTGAGTTCTCTTCCTGGCACTTGGAGCACCGGAAGCGGAACCACAGCGGCGCGGCAATCGACGCCGTCAACCAGGGGGGAAATTCAATCCGGGTCACCACGCAAAATGTGGCGCGGTTCACCGTCTGGCTGCACCCGAAGATGATCGACGTTGAAAAGCCGGTCCGCATCGTGGTCGACGGCCGGACGCTGTTTCGCGGAACGGTGAAGCCCTCGCTGGCCACGGCGCTCGAGTCCTTCGAGCGGCGGGAGGATTGGGGTTTGGTTTATCCGATCAAGGTGGAGTTGAAGTTGCGACCTTGAAATTACGGTCAGTTTTCCCAGTGATGAATCGCTGGACTATTATCAATGTTCTCTACGGGACCGAGAACCTCCAATCGCCGTGGATTCTGGGCCATGCTTCGCTTAGGCCCCGGCACTCTTTGGTTGCGGTCTTCCGCCTGCATTGCTGTCACTTTCCGAAACCGGCTTCCCCCTCTTGCGCCGTTTTGATAAAAGTCGCAGCCAAATCGGGCGCAACGCCTGGCATGCTGGCAGGCCACGTAATATCTCGCGGACCTCGAACTTGAGTTGACCGCGGCGGTCATGCCATGCGCCTCGTGCGGGTTCGCTTCTGCTGGTTTCATTCTCAGTTATAGGGTCATCTATGGGCAGCCTTCGATCTACTCGCTTTCCCGGCGCCGCAATCCTCGTTCTCTCCGCATTGCTGATTTGCGTTGCCGGTGCATACGCCGCTGAGAATGCGCCGCCCAACAAGCCTGCGGTCACCGCAAAAGCCAAGCCGGCGCAAGCCTCGCCGCTGAAGTCCGAGCTCGTGGTGCAGGCGGGGCATGCTTCGCCGGTGAATGTGATCTCCTTCAGCCCTGACAGCAAATTGCTGGCCAGCGGCAGTGGAGAGGATTGGTCCTTCGTTGAAAGAAACGTCGTCATCGTGTGGGATGTCGCGACCGGAACGGAGCTGCGCACGTTCGTACTCGACAGGCCGGTGAAATGGATTGGATTCAGCCGGGACGGCCGTCGCATCGCGGCGCGGGGGGACGACATTTACAAAAAGACCGTCAAGACGTGGGACATCGCCAGCGGTGCGAAGCTCCCCGACGCCCCGTTCACGGACTTTGTCAGCCACGCCAAAAGCCCAGACGGCAAGATCGCCGCGGAGGTGGACTTGAAAAACATCAAGCTCCGCGAAGCGTCCACCGGGCGGCCGCTGCGGACGCTGGCCAGCCGCACGTCGGACTTTCAAAAACTCAAGTTCAGCCCCGACAGCACCATCCTGGCCTGCGGCGGCGAACGGTTTTCGATTCGCTTGTGGGATCTCCGCGCGGGGGTGCTGCGAACACTGGAAGGACACACGGACTACCCTTGCGTCGCTGATTTCAGCCCGGATAGCCGGCTGTTCGCCAGCGGCGGGCGCGACCTGGTCGTCCGGGTCTGGGACGTGGCCAGCGGGCGGGAAATCATGGGCCTCAAAGGGCATTGCCAGAAATGCATCCGCGGGATGCACTTCAGCCCTGACGGCAAGACGCTGTTGAGCTTCGACCAGGGAGAATTCAAGCTCTGGGAGACGAAGACCGGCCGCGAGTTGGTCTCCGCCACCGGCCACCACGACGACGATTTCTCGTATGTGTTGTTCAGCCCAAGCGGCGATCTGCTAGCGGCGGTGGTCGGCAAAAGCGTGATGCTCTGGGAAGCGACGACCGGCAAAAAGCTGCGCGAGTTTACCGGCACGGCCGGCAGGCTGGCATTCAGCCCGGATGGCAAATTCCTGATGGCTGAAGGGAACACGGAAATCCAATGGTGGGACGTGCGGAATGGAAAATCGATCTCCACCATTCAAGTTTCAGCGCAGGGTCAGAAACAGTGGGAAGTAAGATTTGTCAGGTCGATCTTCAGCCCTGATGCGCGGACGGTAGCCGCTACGGAGTTTGACTCCCGCGACAAAGCCTGGAAATGGCGGCTCCATTTGCGGGACGCTCAAACCGGCCGGCCGCTGCATACTCTGGACGCCGACGCCACGAAAATGGACCCCTATGGGGCTCTGTATTTCACCGCCGACAGCAAACGAATCTTCACGGAGGGTTCCGGAAAAACATTGACCTGGGAAGTCGCCAGCGGACGGATCGTGGAAAACGCCAAGCGGCAAGAGCACTACAACGACAGCCCTAACGGCGTGTACCGCGTGGCGTTCGGCGAGGACGGCGAGTTGATTTTGTCTGAGGCGCGAACCGGCCGGCCGCTCGCTTCCCTGATCGGCATCGACGAGAAGGATTGGCTGGTCGCCACGCACGAGGGTTTCTTCGACGGTTCGCCGGCCGCCTGGAAACAGATCTATTGGCGGTTCAACAACGACGCGTTCAACTATGTCCCGCTGGAAGCCCTGTTCAATGAGTTCTATCATCCGGGTTTGTTGCAGGATGTGCTGGCCGGCAAGAAGCTGACTCCGCCCGACTGCAAGAGCCTTTGCCGCATCGACCGCCGGCAGCCTCGCGTTACGCTTGCGCGAGTTCAGCAGTTAAAATCTAATCAGGGACTCAAGCCGCAGGCAGACCGCAGCGTGACGTTGACGGTCGAAGTTGAGGAAAATGCCTGCACCCCCGCGCAGGCCGATCATCCGGCCGCCAGCGGCGCCCGCGATGTCCGCCTGTTCCGCAACGGATCGCTGGTCAAGAGTTGGCGAGGGGACCTGTTTGCATTGCAAGCCGGCGCGGGACTTCAGCAGTTGCCCGCAGTTCCAGGGAGCCGAGGACGCCGGGTGCGGTGCGAAGTCCGCGTCCCGGTGGTGGCCGGGGCCAATGAATTCACCGTCTACGCCTTCAACGACGCCAACGTGAAAAGCAGCGACGCCACACTGCTGGTCCTCGGCGCGGAGAGCCTCCGCCGCAAACCGACGCTGCACGTGCTGGCCGTCGGCGTGAACAAATACGCGAACGAGTATTTTAACTTGCGTTACGCCGTTGCCGACGCGGAGGGCTTCGCCGCGGAAATCAAGCGTCAGCAGGCGGGACAGCAGGCGTTTGGACGCATTGAAACTCACCTCCTCACCGACGGGCAGGCGACCAAAGCAAAGATTCTGGGGGCATTGGGAAATCTCGCTCGACAGGCGCAGCCCGAGGACACAGTGATCGTCTATTTCGCCGGTCACGGAGCGGCGCATCGCAACTGCTTCTACCTGATTCCGCACGATCTGGGTTCGGCCGATGAACCCGCGCGGTCGGACGATGAAGCGCTGGCGGCATTGGTCCAGCAGGCCGTCTCTGACCGCGAGTTGGAGCGGGCGTTCGAGCCGGTCGACGCGGCCCACTTCCTGTTTGTCATTGATGCCTGCAATTCAGGGCAGGCGCTGGAAACAGAAGAGAACCGCCGCGGCCCGATGAACTGCAAGGGTTTGGCGCAGCTCGCTTACGAAAAGGGGATGTACGTGTTGACCGCCGCGCAAAGCTCGCAAGCCGCGCTCGAAGTTTCCAAGTATGGCCATGGCCTGCTCACCTACGCACTGGTGGAGGAAGGACTCAAGCAAGGGGCCGCCGACACTGATCCCAAGGACTGCCGCATCCTGCTGCGGGAGTGGCTCGACTATGCGACCTGCCGCGTTCCGCAAGTGCAAGAGATGCGGCGGGCCAGTCGGCTGACAGAGGCCCGGTACGCCTACCCGATGCCCATTTCGGACAGCTCCGCCAGCGAGCAGCGGCCGCGCGTCTTCTATCGATCCGAGACCGACGCGCAGCCGTTTGTCGTGGCGCGGCCGGATGCGGTGGCGCCAACCCCCGCGCAGAGAGTGGGCGAACTGGCGACCAGCCGACAGGAGCCGGCGGGCGTCAACCCGGAGCGGCGGCTGAACCTGTTGCTCGCGCCGGTGGCCAAGTCGCGCCCCCTGGTGGTGGCGCTGGCAGACCGGACCGTTGCCAGACAACCGTTGACCAAGGAAATTCAACAGCAATGGGTGAAAAAGCTGCACGCGCTGGTTGACGAGAAATCCCCCTCCTTCCAAATTGCCGCGGACTCCGCCAAAGCGGACGTACAGGTGCAAGTGGCCGCGCTGCAGCGTCCCGACGTGGTCTACCTGACTCCGTCCAAGAAGTTGCTCGCTCAACCCGAGGAGGAATTGCTGCTGATGTCGCCTCCCGGTGAAAAGGCAACCGCCTGGCTAAAGGAAAGCATGCAGCGTTTGGCTCGGCCGGCGGAAGCGTCGCCGGCAACGGCCGACGAGGGAGACCGGCAACGCTTGTTCCTGGGCGTGCTCCGCAAAGGGCCGATCGAAGACCTCAAAGCCGACGTCGTGCAGGAGCAGAGCGGCAACTATCACACGGCCAACCGGACGCAGGCGATCCTCGGCACCTACGGGAAACTGGCCGAGGGGAACCGCCTGCTAGGGCAGTTGCGGCGGTTCGAGCACCGGGGGCTCGTGCAGCAACTCGACCAGATTCGCCGCTTTGCCACGGTGCAACGCCTCGGTCGGGGCAACGGCAAGGATTTTGTCTCATTCGTCGGCACGCGGCAGGCCTGGCAGATCGTCGATGTTTCCGGCCAGGTCTCCGCCGGCCGGCAGAGCGAAGTGGCCTATGAAGTGGTAGGCCTCCGGCTGGACCAAAGCGACGTCATCAAGTCTCTCAACGCCGACACCGACGCGCTCAATTACTTTGCCTACCTGAGTTCCAAGCGCGAAGTGCCGTGCGTCATCTTGGAGAACCTGGTGTTCACCAGCTACTCATCGCTGCAAGGGACCAACGTCAACGTGGGGGCCAGCGCGAAGACCATCCTGACCGCCGACGGCGTGCAGGCCCAGGTGGCCACCCAGCAGAACAGCTTCACGCAGTTCACTTCACCGGTGGTCCGCTGCTACCAGATGTATCAGGTGAAGATGTATCAGAACCAGGTGGTGGAGCTGGTCTATCTGGATCCGTAAGCCCCTTCACGCCCCGTCGGCCACGGTCGGCCGTGCCCAGGTTTGGTTCTTCTTGTAGCGTTGCGCCCGATCGACGACCGTGGCGTCATTGCTGATCTTCATCACCTTGTCGAGCGCCGGGTCGAACTCTTTCTTATTGGGCTCGCGCAAGTCGCGATGATGGGCCAGCTCGACGATCGATTCGCACGTCACCTGGGCAAACGCCGGCTGGTCCAAATAGGGCAACAGAAATTGCAGCGCGGCAAGCGTCCGGATCGTTCTCGCTCGTTTCAGCACCGCGATCCGCTCCGCGTCGCGGGTAGACATGCCCATCGCCTGCTTGAGCAGATCCAACCGCTGGGCATCGGTCCGCTGATCGGCCAGCGGGGCGATCCGCACAATCGCAGCCAGCGCCAGCGCCCGGTGCGGCATATGCGAGTCCCCTTTCGCCAATTCCACCAGCCGCGGCGCGACCGACGCGTCCGGCCAATTGCAAAGCGCCCGCAAGCCCACTTCATGCACCACCGGCTGCTGGTTGGCGAGAGCCGCCTCCACGAGCTTGAGTGCCGCCGGGCCGCCAATCCGCCCTAGCGTCGGTAGCAGGACCAGCCGGTCCACCGCGTTTTGCTTGTCTATGATGGCCAGCAACGGTTCCGCTCGCTTGGCGGGGTCCGGATTTCGGTTGCAAATCAGCGCCACGGCCCGCTCCGCTCCTTCGCGCTCCGCGCCAGGGTGCGACTTGAGCACCCCCCGCACCATCCCCTCAAGCTGCTCGGGTCCGGCCAATTGCCCCAGTGCCGACATGGCCGCGGCCCGGACCTTGGCGTCGGAGTCCAGCGCGGCGGCCAGCAGATCAGGAACCGTGTCGCGCGCCCGCCGCGTCGCCAGAATCTCAATCAGCGCCGCGCGGACCGGAGCGGGGGCCGCTTTCATCTCGGCGACAATTTGCTTCGGTGCGTTCTCGCCACGCAAGCGGACCAGTGCGCCTCGCGCGGCGGCGGCCTCTGGCTTTGAGCTTCCGGCCAGCGACCGGACCAATAGCCGCGCGTCCCCCGGCTCACCCAGGAAACCCAAGGCAGCCACCGCTCCCACCCGGACGGCCGGATCGCGACTGGCGGCGAACAATTCGAGCACCGCGGGCCTGGCGGTGGCGTCACCACGATCAGCCAGCGCGCTGAGCAAACCCACCTGGGCTTCCGGTGATAGCCGCGAGAGCTGAGCCGCAAAACGCCGCGTGGCGGCCTGCCCTTTGGCCTCGCTCCGCACTTGGTTCAAACCTAAGGCCCGCTCGTCCTTGTCCTTGCTTCCCAGCAGGTCGATGACCAGGACGATCAGTTCCTCGCCGGTCTCTTCGGCAAACAACGAACCGGCAGCGCCGGCGGCCAGAGCCAGGCAGACCAATCCGCAAAGCAAGGAGCGAGTTCGTTTCACGGCGCCGTCTCGTAAGCTCATGAGTTAAACAGAATGAAGTGTGTCATGCCCACGTACTCGTGGGCATGCCGAATCGAACCAGACATGCACATGCCCACGAGTACGTGGGCATGGCACTCCAATCAAACCTATCGTTGCGACAGTTCTTCTACCCTTTCGCGCCGACACAGGCCAACATGCCGCGCTTCGCCGCCAGCTTGACGTGCTTGGGGAGGTCATCGCCACTGAGTCCTTTGTAGATGGCCAACGCCTCCATCTTGTTCCCGCCGGCCAGGATCGCTTCGGCGCAGGCCATCGAAGCATCGGTGGCCGCCAACCTGGCGGCACCGGTCGGCTTCGACTCGCTCAGGGCCTTGGCGGCGGCCGGGCTGCGAATGTCCCCCAGGGCGAATGCGGCGGCGCAAGCGATCGCCGCGTCGGAGTCACCCAGCAAGGCTCCCAGCGCCGGCACGCTCTCGGCTTCGCGGCGGACGCCGAGCGAGGAGATCACGCCCACCTTAAGCGGACCGCTGACTTTCGGCAGCGCGTCGCGCAGCGCCTGGCCGGCTTCCGGCGCGGGCATCCGCTCCAGCGCGTAGCGGCCCATGTGCGAAAGGTCCTTCTCGGGAATCAAGGCGGCCAGCGTTGGCACTGATTCCGCCGTTCCGATCACCATCAGTTTGCGGCAGACATAGTCCTTGGCGTCGCGCGGCGCTTCGGTCTTGAGGACCGCGGCCAGCTTGGTTTCCAACTCTTTGCGGGCGGCGGCGTCGCCGTGCGTCTTGACCACCGCATCTTCAATCGGTTTCAGGACCGCGGGATTCGTCCCCCAGTCAAACGTCTTCAGCGCCTCAAAGGCTTGATCCAACATAGCGAACTCCCTGATATTTAGGCCGGATGTTTTTGGAATGAATGGAACGCGGATGCGAACTCCAGGCGCGGATTACAACTGCCACGGCTCGCGGCGGGGACGATCTCGCATGCGGTTCGCCTCGTCGTCGCCGATGAACTCCTGCTTGGCCGCGTCCCATTTCAGGGACCGCTGCAAGGTGTAGGCAATGGCTCCCATGTGACTGAGCATGATCGCATTGACGCCGTATTCGATGTCGCGGAACGGCTTCTCGCGCGTCTTGACGCATTCCACGAAGTCGCCATAAATGCCGCCGTTCCCCTTGTAGGTCGGCACCGGCTTGGCGGCCTTCTTCTCACCCGGCGTTCCTTCCACCTGATGGTTGCGCATCCCCGGGTGGTTGAGGTGCAACTGCAAACCGTTGGGATAACGGAACGTCAGATATTTCCCATCGTGGTAGACGACCTCTTCCGGCTGCAGATTGCGGATGTCGACGGCGAATGTCGCCCCGCCAAGGAAGTGCGCCCCCCAGTCCGTCATATGGCCGCCCGAGTAATCGCTGTAGGACCGCCAACTGTTGCCGTTGGTCCCGAAGTTGCCGTCGCAGCGACCTCTGCTGTACGGCGCCCACGGTGCGGGCCCCAGCCACAGCTCCCAATCGATGTCCGCCGGCACGGGCTCCGCCTTCAGATTGCAAAGCTGCGACGGCGCACCGAGCGTCACGTTGATCGACTTGATCGTGCCGTATTCGCCCCCCCAGCATTTGCTCACGACTCCCCGATAGTCCTCCAGCACGCGCTGGCTGCCGCCGGAAACGATGCGGGAATAGCGGCGGGCCGCCTCGACCATCAGCGGACCCTCGCGGAGCGTCCGCGTCTCGGGCTTCTGGCAATAGACATCTTTGCCGCTGCGGCAGGCCTCGATCACCATGATCGCGTGCCAATGGTCCGGCGTGGCGACGTGCACGGCGTCGATATCGGTCCGGGCGAGAATTTCGCGGAAGTCGGTGTGCGCCTTGCAATCCTTGTTCTGGTAGCGATGGTCCACCTGCCCCTTGGCCCCATCGCGAGCTCCTTTCCGTACGTCGCAGGGGAAAG
>JADMIO010826460.1_pt1 | contig 18459 bp, 12 predicted proteins | sample 8958161 | NCBI WGS metagenome assembly JADMIO01 (sample SAMN16585339, study PRJNA669376) | soil metagenome | isolation source: Crop rotation soil | place: USA: Cullars Rotation, Alabama | collected 2011 | reverse complement strand
CTTTCCCAGATGTTGCGATACTGAACCGGGTGGCCGTGGTCCTGGAGCAGGATCGGCCCCGGTTTGCTGACGTCGCCCGGAATGCCCGCCGTCGTCACGTCCTTGGTGATCTCCTGATTGTCGTGAATCTTGATGCCATTGTGGACGACGGTCATCCGGCCGTTCTTGACCTTCTTGCCGTCCTTGCACTCCGGAGGCGTGAACTCGATGTCGTAGGTCTGCCAGACGGTCGGCGCCTTGCAGGCATTGACCTTCGGCACCGCAATGCCGTAGAGCGCGCCGCAGTCGCCCATCTCGGGCTTGGCGATGCCGTAACTGTCCAGCACCTGCACCTCCCAGCGCCCCTGGACATAGACGCCGGAGTTGCCGCGGCCCTGTCCCTTGTTCTTCGGCTCGTACGGCACCCGGAACTCGACGTGCAGCTTGAACGGCCCGGCGAACTTCTCCCTGGTGATGATGTCGCTGGAGCGCGATACCTCCATCGCCTTGAGGGACCCGACAATCTTCCACTTGACCCCCATCTTGTCGTCGCGGTGGACCCAGTTATCGAAGTTCTTGCCGTCGAACAGGATGACGGCCCCCGACGGCGGCGGCACGCTCGGGGCGTGTTCCCTGTCCTTCGGGCTGGCCAGCTTGAGATCGCTGATGTCGCCATAAGGGTCCTGCGCGGGGACGAGCCCAGGCAGCAGCAACAGTGACACCAGCACCACGGCACGCATGTTGTTCCTCCTCGTTGAGTCAGGGGCGATGGTTCAGGTCGAGCATTCGGTTAGCCGCGACCCGGAGTCTTCGGAGGGGAGCGCGAGGACAATCCTCGCGCTCCCCTCCGAAGACTCCGGGTCGCGGCTAACCGAAAGAAATCACTACTGATCCTGCCGTCGGCGGCGAGCGAACTCCTGGATGGCCTCCTGCTGATCCTCGGTCTCGATCGATCCAGGACGCAATCGGCGAATGTGGTCGATGGCCTGCTGAGCATCCTTGCCCCGTGATACGAGCCAGGCGGCCAGGACGGTGCCGGTGCGTCCGCGGCCGGCGGTACAGTGGACCGCCACTCCCATGTCCTGACCGTGGGCGCGGTCGATGACGGAAACGCAGCGATCGAGCTGCTCCTGGCTGGGCGCGGCGAAATCCTCGATCGGTTCGTGAAAGACCATCAGGCCGGCATCGTTGATCCAGTCGCGGTGGGGCGTCTCCTCGCTGAGTGCCAGCAACACCTGGATGCCCTTGGCGCGCAGCCAGACGAAATCGTCGCGCTCACTGGGCTGAGCCAGCGCCGCCAGCCTGGGACGTTCGACCCACGAGAATCCGTGCGGGGCGGCCATGACGGCATCCTCCCGGCGCGCGGCGAGGCCATGAACCGGACCTCGTTCGCTCGTCCTGCCATTCTAATCATGCCGGAGCGCTTTGTGGCCGAAGCGCGCACGGAGATGATTGGCCTCCTCCCAGAGCTTGGGATCAATGGCGAGAAAGGCGACGAGGTTGGCGGTGCCGACGCACAGCAGCTCGGCGGCCTGACTGACGCGTCCCTCGACGGTGTGCAGCACATCGAGGACGACGCCGGCGGCCGGCCAGAAGCGCGGGTCCTTATGGCCGAGGTCGAGCCTGCCGTCGTCGTTGCGCGCTGCGCGAAAGTCGGGGTGGGCGAGCCAACCGTCAATCGGCTGAGAGTCGCGAAGTTTGAGGAACAGGGCCCGACGAAGACGCCGGAGAGCGCGAGCCTTGTTCTCGTGCTGCGAACGGCTCTCCTCGGCGATGACGATGAGGCCGCTGGGCGTGTGGCGAAGACGGACGGCCGAGCTGGTCTTGTTGCGTTTCTGTCCCCCAGGGCCGCTGGCTCGATACGTATCGACGTCGCACTGCGCCAGCAGCTGCTCGTCGGTCAGGCAGGCCCATGTGGTCCGATTCATGGCGAGATCCCGATCTTCTTCATGAGGCTACTTCACGCGGCTGAACTCGCCCAGATCAGCTGTGTCCATGTACGCGGGCGCCCACGGCGCTTCCAGCGCGTGCAGTCTCTTCACAAGGCCACGATTGTCGAGGCTGAACGTAATCGTCCATTCGTTCAGGATCGGATCCGCAAAGGCGACCCGAAATGTATCGTGATGCCAATGGGTCACATCACCCGAGAAGCGCGTGCCATATCGGAGCGATAAGTGTCCGCCCTTCTCTCGAACCTCGATCTTGCCGTCCAGCTCGCTCTCGTAGTCGCCCGCATACTTCCCGATGGCCAGCGAAGGGGTGGTGTCCTTCACACGCTCGCGGGCATGGCGCTCGCGGCCTTCGCGCAGGGCCTTCTGGTAGCCGTCGCGGTAGTCCTTGAAGACCAGACCACTCCAGTCGCATTCGGGTTCGCCCAGGTTCGCGTCGAGGAGCCAGTGGCGCAAGGCGTAGTTGATTCCCGTCTCGTGGAGGTTGGCCAGGATGGCGAATCCCAGCCGCTCCTCGGGCAGCAAGGCGACCCAGGCAACGAAGCCATTTGTCGTTCCCGAGTGTTCGACGAGCTTTCGGCCTCGATGGTCCCGGACAAACCATCCCAGACCATACGCATCGAAGAGGGACTTCGGGTAGAGGTTCCCATCGTCCGGTCGTGCCGGGATCACGGTCTGCGGGGCATGCATCTCCCGGACGGACGCCACGCTCAACAATCGCTTCTCCTCGAACGTTCCTTCCGCCAGGTGCAGCCTGAGCCAGGCGGCGAGGTCGACGACGTTGGAGTTGATGGCGCCCGTTGGGCCGATGCGGTCCAGGTTGTGCCAGTCGATGATCCGCACCGATCCGTCGCGCTTCAAATGAGGTGTGGCTGCGGCATTGTCCGTGATGTTCCGTGTTGTGGTCGAGCTGGAACGCATCCCCAGCGGCCGAAAGAGGCGCTCCTTGACGAAGTCGTCCCAGTTCTTGCCGGTCACGCGGGCCACCACCTGCCCGGCTACCAGGTACAGGAGGTTCTGATAGCCGAAACGACTGCGAAAGCTCGACGTCGCCCTGAGATACCGCAGCCGGCGAATGATCTCGTCGCGGTCGAAGGCGCCGTTTTGCCAGAGCATGTTGCCTAGCGGCAAACCACTGCGATGACAGAGCAGGTCGCGCAGCGTGATCTCGCGTGTCACCCGGGGGTCGAAGAGCTGGATCTCGGGCAGATGCTTCGTCACCGGAGCGTCCCATTTCAGCTTGCCCTCATCGACCAGCAGGGCGACACACGCCGCCGTGAATGACTTGGTGACGGACCCGATGCCAAAGATCGTCTGTTCCGTTACGGGCGGTTTCTCTCCTCGTTTGGCCACCCCGTAGCCTCGGGCCAGGACCGTTCGACCATCCTTCACCACGGTGATCGCCAGTCCGGGAACTTCCCACTCGGCCATCGCCTTGCGGACAACGTCGTCCATGCCACGGAGCGGGTCTGACCCCCTGTCCGTGGCCTCAACTCCTCCCGCAACACCAGCGATGCCGGTGCTGAGGAGCAGTCGTCGGCGTGTCATCTGTCCGGACATGGCTTTCCCTCAACCTACTCGTTCGCTGGTGGCGGAACCTGCATCGAGCCGTGGTGTCCGCGTCCCTACTGCTGCTTCAACGACAGAGTGAGTGTCTTTTTCCACAACACCTTGTAACCGCCCGACCCTGGTCCAGGGCTCCAGTGATGCTGGGGCGGTGTGGACGTCTCGAAGACTTCAAAGATGACGTCGACTTTCCTGTCTCCCTTTTTGGGAACGATCGCTAATTCCAGGCCAGGCTTGGGCGAACCACCCATGAGGAGAGAACCCACCTGTCCCTCGCAGACGATTTGCGTTCCCACGAAGTGGCCGTTGCGCACGGGAAGTGTCACTTTTTCTGTGTCCTCCTGGCGAAACGTAACAGTTGCCCCGCGCTCCAGGCGCAGCGACTTCGGGAGCAGGAAGGTTTCTGTCCGTGGCTTCTCCTTCTGGACTTCCAGGCGGAATGATCCCGAGCGAACGGTGCCGTGCCAGAACCCCGCCTGCTCCCACTCCGCGGCAGTCCCGCGCCACCACGGATGGGCCGCTTTCGGGTAGGAGAACTCAACACGACAATCGTAGGCGCCAGGCTCGAGGCCCGCGCCCAGTTGCACCAGGGGAAAGCTCGTCACCCAGGGCGCGGGGACTTTCCCATTCAGAGGTATCCTGTTGTCGCCTCGATCCTGGACCGGCATGCCCTGAGCCGGATCATAAGGCTTGACGCGATACTGTTTCCCGGTCGCGCGGCTGGTCAGCACCAGCTCCAGGTACGCGGGGGCGAGGAAGACGTTGAGTTGTTTCACCCCTGGTTCGAGCCTGGCGGGGTCGCTTCGCATGTCGACGCGCGCTTCGAGGCGCATGCCCTGCTCGACGTGAGTCGGCGCCTGCACGCGGCACTGAAGCCCCTTGCTGTCGCCTCCCCAGTGGGAGTGCTGGGCCCGCTCTCCTGGCAAGGCCCACCGCTTGCGCTCGCCCTCCAGGGCCGTCAGCAGCCTGTCCATCAGTCTGGCCGCGTCGCCGTCGAGCACCTTGCGCAGCGCATCAAGACGCTGAAGCATCTTCACGTCCCAGAGAAGGACCTCGTCAAAGGAAGTCCCCGCCCCGCGCAGATAGAGACGGTAGGCCCATTGAGGCGCACGCGCCGCTTCCGCAACGTCACCAATCCTTGCGCGCTGGAAGAAACCCGTATCGGCCAGGTGATCGATGATACGGCCGGCCAGCTCCTTGCTGATGATGGCGTCGCCCGCCCAGTGCCCAGGGGTTTCCTCCCTCGGGACGCGCTTCGTCAACAGTTCGATGGTGTGGAATGGTTGCCCCGGCGCGCCCAGGAACTGGATCATGAGTCGGAAGGAATCGACGTCGGCCTTGAGCATATCAACTGCTTTCCGGGTCTTCGTGTCTGCCCGCCGCGCTGCCAGGTTGCCCGGCGCGATCAGAGGGTTGCCACGCGATGTGCTGTAGTGGATCGCGCCCGCGCTGACGGCGAGGAGGGTCACGGTCAGCAACAGGACCGCGCCGAGGGACAGCCTGGTCATCCCCACGCTTTTCAGGGCTTCCTCGGCAAGAGTCGCCGCGTAGACCGAAGCCCCGGCCGTCGTGCCCGGGAGTCCCAACTCCAGTGCCCCACGAACCGTGCGGGCGCTCAACGCAGCTGGCACGACCGCCTGACCCACGCCCCGCGACAGCTCCAGTGCCAGCAGCGCCGCCGACAGTGCCACACCACGACGGGCCAGGCGGTCGTGCAGTCGCGCGCGCCCTCGTTCCAATCGCCCCTTGACCGCGCCGGGTGTCAGACCGAGCAGTCGCGCGGCCTCCTCCTGCGTCCGGCCTTCCAGGCAGCACAGGATCATCGGCAGCCGATACACCTCCGGCAGCCGCTGAAGCTCGTCGTCGAGAAGCCCCAGCAGCTCGCGCGCGGACAGCTCCTCCATCGGATCGGACTGTGGCGAAACCAGGTCCGGCAGTGGAGTCGATGTCAAATGGCGCTGCCTGCGCACGATGTCGGCACGCGCCTTCAAGGCCAGGCGACGGGCAACCCCGTGCAGCCATCCCGCCAGGGCGTCCGGCCGATGCAAGGAGCCGGCCTTGCGCGCCAGGACGAGAAAGACAGCCTGGAAGACGTCCGCCGCCGCATGCGCATCACCCAGGACGCGGCGACAGACTTGCAGCACCATCGGCCCATGCCTGTCGACCAGAGCGGTGAAGGCGTCCTCGTCGCGACGACGGGCAAAGCGGTCCAGCAGCGCGGCGTCGGTATCTGAGGCCTGCTCGGACCTGCTCGCAAGCTGGCGAATGTGGCGAACCAACGGGATCGACGGTAAAGCCATGGCGAGGGCCCTCGGGGCGACGTGTTGATGGCGCTCCGCTTCTTTGTACTGCCTGTCAGCCAGCCCGCTCGCACGACGATTCTTTATTACCCCGGCACGGAAGGTCCTCACCCGGTCGGTTAGCCGCGACGCGGAGTCTTCGGAGCGGAGCGCGGAGGCGCCTCGGCGCTCCGCTCCGAAGACTCCGCGTCGCGGCTAACCAAAGTGAGGAACTTTCGCGCCGAGGTAATAAGCGGTCACGCATCCTGGGAAAGCGGCACGCGGCATGCTGAGGGTGGTAGCGCCTGTGTTGCCGGGAACAATAAAGCTCGTCTTAAGCCTGTGGGCGCTCCTCGGACACCTTGCGAAGGGGCGCGGGCTTCCTGACTTCGGATGCATAAGTATACAAATGATTACATTTAGAGACGATCTCTCGTGCTGTTGGTGAGGAGGCTCGCGTCTGAACCAGAAAATGGAAAAGGCCTCTTGCAGCGGTGGAGCGGATAGCCAAGGATCGGAATGATCCGTTGATGGCCGGAGCTGTTGAATTGTTGGAATCAGTAAGAAGATAATGAAGCAACTACTGATGTATGGCTCCGGTGAAACACACTTGGATTGACGGTGGCGGATAGTCTCGGGACGGCGAACGCACTGAAGCCCGGACGAAACGCGGGAGAAACGATCATGAAGCGTAACCTGGCATGGTTGTGTGTTGTCGGCGGCCTCCTGGTGGCAGGCGAGACGGCGGGTCGGGCGCCTGCGCCTGTACCGGCCGGGCCGACGCTCGACAAGGCGACCCTGGCGGAGGTGAGAAAGCTCCAGGAGAAGCGTCGCGATCTCCTGCGCGAGGCACTCGCGGAGCGCGAGAAACTGTATCAAGCATCGCGCGTCGAGATAAGGGAAGTCGTTGAGGCCTCAAGGCGAGTGCTGGCGGCGGAGCTGGAGCTGGCGGCAACGGATGCCGAACGCATTGCCGCTCATCAGCGGCACATCGAGATGGGGCAATGGTTGGTGGAGATCGCCAGGGCAAGGCATCAGGCCGCACGAGGGATTCATGCCGACGTCCTTGAAGCTCAGGCGTTTTCCCTGGAAGCAAAGATCGGGTTGCTGAAGGCGGGCGGCAAACTGAAGAAGACGGATAAATAGCGCGGCATTCCCGATTTCCTCTTCGCGATTCGAATCGCCAGGTCGCGTACGGCAGTGTTCGGCGCGCATCGGTGGCTCTCGCCCTGTGAGATGCCTCCTTTCAGGTGCGCCCCTGTCCGATTGCCATCGTCTTGCGCACGGTCCCGCAAATTATGAGAAGCGAGGCGGGCTGCTCACCGATTGCAATCCTCCGGCGACGACTTATAATGCGTAGCATTCCTATCGGGAGATCGCAGCAACCCGACCGGACCGTGTTGTTGACCTTACCCTCCGCCGACGCTTCGCCGCCCGCGGAGAACGGAAGGGACGAGACGATCAACCATGCCCGGCGCCGCCACTGGCTACCTGGTTGTCAAGCGGGACGATGGCTACGGGGACGTCCATACGCTCACCCCCGGCCAGCGCTACACCCTCGGCCGCGCCACCACCAATACCATCGTCCTCAAGGACGACCTCTGCTCGCGCGAGCACGCCGAGATCAGCTTCGGTGAGGGCCGCTGGCGCGTCCGCGACCTGTCGAGCCTCAACGGGACTCGACTCAACGGCCGGCGCGTCGAGTCCGACTCCGTGCTCAATCCGCGCGATGAGCTGGACGTCGGCCGTACCTGCCTGCTGTTCGTCGAGGACATGAGCCAGCTGCCCGACGTGCCGCTGGAGCCGGGCGACGAGGAAGTGTCGATCAAGAAGCGCCTCGGCCAGACGCGCTTCCTGACGCCCGTGCCGCCGGACGCCGGCGACAGCGCCGCCACCTCCGCCCCGGCCGCCCATCACTCGCTCAGTCGCGACCTGTCGCTGCTCTATCGCCTCGCGCTCGACATGGGCTCGGCCGCCACCTATGAGGAGCTGGCGCGCATGGTCCTCGATGCGCTGCTGGAGGCCATCCCCGCCGAGGTCGGCGCCATCCTCACCGTGCCGCGCTCCGAGGGCGGCCCTGGCGGCGGCGAGCGGGTCGGTCGAGGTCAGGAGCTGGTGCTGACCGCGCATCGGCATCGTGATCCCAGCAAGCAGAGCTACTCGCGCGTCAGCGAATACGTCAGCAACGAGGTGCTGGCCAGCAAGGAGGCCATCCTCGCCGAGAACATCGCCCGCGACCGCTACCTGCGCAACCGGGAGAGCCTGACCGACCTGGGCGCGACCAGTCTCATCTGCGCTCCCATCGTCTTCGCCGAGAACGTGCTGGGGCTGGTGCATCTCTACTGCACCGATCCGCACAAGGCGCTCAACGCCGAGGACCTCGAGTTCGCCGTCGCCGTCGCCCGTCAGCTCGGCACCGCCATTCACAGCCTGCAAAAACAGGTGTCGCTGTCCAACTCGAACCGTTCGCTGCGCGATCAACTGCGCGTCGAGAGCGAGCTGGTCGGCGGCAGCTCCCCGATCAAGGGCATCGAGAAGCAGATCGGCCTGGTGGCAGGCACCAACGCCACGGTGCTGATCCGTGGCGAGTCGGGGTCGGGCAAGGAGCTGGTGGCGCGGGCCATTCATTACTCCAGTCCGCGCCGCGAGGGGCCGTTCGTCTGCCTCAACTGCGCCGCCCTGACCGAGACGCTCCTGGAGAGCGAGCTGTTCGGCCATGAGAAGGGATCGTTCACCGGCGCGACGGAGAAGAAGGTCGGCAAGTTCGAGGCGTCGGACCACGGCACGATCTTCCTCGACGAGATCGGCGAGATGAACGTCGGCACGCAGGCCAAGCTCCTGCGCATCCTGGAGGGGCACCCCTTCGAGCGCGTCGGCGGCAGTGTGCCGATCCGGGTCGACGTGCGCGTGGTGGCGGCGACGAACATGCCGCTGGAGGAAGCGGTGCGCAACGGGACGTTCCGCCGCGACCTGTTCTTCCGGCTTCAGGTGGTCGAGATCCAGGTGCCGCCACTGCGCGAGCGCAAGAGCGATGTCCCCATCCTGGCAGAGCATTTCCTCAAGCGCTTCGTGCGCGAGACGGGGCGGAAGATTCGCGGCTTCACCCAGGCGGCGATGAAGAAGATGGAGGACTATCACTGGCCCGGCAACGTGCGCGAGCTGCGGAACGTCGTGGAGCGGGCGGTGGCGCTGGGCGGCGGGCCGATGATCGACGTCGGCGACATCTGGCTGTCATCGCTGGAGGCCGGTCGCACACCCGAGCCGGAGGGTGGCGGTGCATACGAGGCGGTGTCGCTGGAAGAGATCGAGAAGCGGCACATCGAGAAGACGCTGACATACACCGACTGGAACAAGAGCCAGGCAGCGACCATTCTGCAAATCGAGCGCTCCACGCTCGACCGCAAGATCAAGAACTACAGTTTGCAGCGCTAAAAAGGCGAGCGGGGGGTGTCAACCCCCCGGTAAAGATGAACCAGGGGTTGACACCCCCCGCTCGCCGATAATCCGCTCAGGAGCGGCCGCGGAGGACGAGGAGGATTTGCAGCGTCCCCTTGCGGACGGGCTTGTGATTGTCGTGATAGCGCTTCACCTCAGCCGACTGCGAACGCGGCGTCGCGCCGTGAACCATCGCCAGGGCGGAACGGTCGCTCTTGTTCGCGGGTTTGCTGCCAGCCTTGTCGCCTGAGAGTTGATCGGCCGTCTGATCGGACAATGGCCGGGTTAGGTCGACGCCCAGCGGGCCAGTCGCCTTTGCCCGGCGCGGGTCGGCGCCGAGGTAGTCGAGGACCTTTCGCCGATGCTCCGTGCCCATCGGGCAAAGGATCAGGTTGGCGTCGTTGCTGAGGAACTGGCCATACGCCGGCGCTTTCTGATCGGCCCTGGGGTCTTCCTGTCCCAGGGGCTGAAGCAGTTTCGCCAGTTCCTCGGCGGTCACGTTGTCGAGATAGACGAGATAGTTCGTCCGGGGCTGCGGCTGCTTGAGGCGCTGCTGGGCCAGGCCATCGACGATCACTTCATAACCGCCGGCCTGAAGAGTGGCCTGCAAGCGCGGGAAGGCGTGTGTCGTGTCGCGACAGAGCACTTCGACGTAGAAGGCATCGTGCCGCGCTAATTCATGGATCAGTGTCTTGCGGGGCTTCTCCTGAGCGAGATCGCGCAGGCGGAGGAGCGTCGGCAGGGCGACCTCGGCCTCGCTTGGATTGAAAGTCCGCATGCCCTGAGCGGTCGAGATGCCGTTCGGATCGGGCTTCTCAGGCGGGGTTGGGACCTTGTCGGGATCGGGCTTCTTCTCAGGCTCCTTGACGACGTTCGTGCCGGGGTTGCGCTCTGGGGGATCGTCTGGCTTCGGCTCCCTGGCGTCCTTCTTCGCGACGTCCTTGTCAACTGGCCCAGGCTGGGCGATGTTGCCGTCGTTCGGCTTCCCCGGCTGGATGGGCTTGTGGGCGTGGATCACCTGGCCCTGTTTGCCATTGTCGCCGATTTCCTTGAAGAAGAGGAACGATGCTCCGGCCGTGAGCAGCAGGACGGCGGCGGCAGCAGCAGCGCCGCGCCACAGCGGGATGGTGCCGGCGGGACGACGGCGCCGGTGCGGATGGACGCCGCGCTGGACAATGGCCTGCATCACGGACAACGTCATGTCGGGGGCCGGCGGCGGAGGCGGCAGCTCCATCAACTCATGCGAGTCCTGCTGGAGCTTGCGCAACAGGTTCCGGGCATCCGGCGACTTCTTCAAGAGTTTCTGCACGAGTCGCTGTTGCCGTGCGCTCAACTGGCCATCGACATACGCGGTCAGCAACTCGAGACATTGGTCGGCAAGCATGGGGCACTCCCCCGGTCAAGGGGCCTCGTCCTTCTCCAGCAGTTCTCGCAGCTCCAGGCGGGCCCGGTGCAGGCGGCTGCGGATGGTGCCGATGGGCACCTGAAGGACCTCGGCCATCAACTCGTACTTCTGCCCTTCCATGTCCTTCATCACCAGGACGGCTCGATGCTCGGGAGAGAGTCGAGCCAGGGCGCGGTGAACGCGGCGCTCCTGTTCGTGCTGTTCAAGGCCATGTCCCGGCCGGCTCGCTTCCGACGGATCCAGCGGCTCGATCGCCATATCACCGTTGCGAACGCCATCGATCGACAGCACCACGCGCCGTTTGCGTCTGAGGCTGATGGCGCTGTTAACGGCGATGCGATATAGCCAGGTAAAGAACAGCGAGTCTCCCTTGAAACTGTCGAGCGACTGATAGGCGTGAAGGAAGGCCTCCTGCACGACGTCCTGAGCGTCCTCCGCGTTCTCGACCAGGCGATAAACGGTATTGTATAGACGCTCCTGATGACGCCGGACTAACTCGCCGAAGGCGGCGGTGTCGCCGTCCAGACATGCTTCGATCAAGGCATGGTCGTCGGCGCTCACAACTTCCTTCACCTTTTTTGACGCCGCGACGACGGGGGGAGTTCCCGGAAAGCGTTCCAGAGCGAGTTCTTTGCACCTGCGCCTATGATGCCAGATTGGGGAAGCCCTGTCAAAAAAGTGTGCCTGTGTTCCCCATTTTCGCCCAGAATTGAACAGAATTAGTGAACACCTATCCCGCAGGTCAGGCTGTGCCTGACTCTTCCATGTCAGGCACAGCCTGACCTACTCATAATGCAGCGCCTCGATGATGCGGAGGCGCGCCGCCCGCCGCGCCGGCAGCAGCGCCGCCAGGATCGCGACCGTCAGGGCGGTGAGGGCACAGCCGGCGACGAAACCGGGCCTCCAGGCGAAGACGACGCGATGACCGGAAAAGGGGTAAGTCGCCTCGTTCATCAGCCAGGCCATGCCCAGTCCCCCCAGCACCCCCGGCAGGACACTCAGCAGCCCCATCGCCGTCGCCTGCGCCACCACGAGTTTGCGCACCTGGCCGCGCCTCAGCCCAATCGCCCGCAGCACTCCCAGCTCGCGCGTCTGCTCGATGACGTTCATGGTGAGCGTATTGACGATGCCCAGCGCCGCCACCACGAACACCAGGGCGATCAGCACCCACAGGAAGCCCTCCACCGACGCGACCGCGCCGTCGACGACCGCCCTCACCTGGACGTTGCTCTGCACCAGCAGCCCCTTGTTCGCCCCGAACTGTTTCAGCGCCGTCTCGGCAACCGCATGCTGTCCGGAGGCGGCGTAGACCTCGAAGGCATTGACGCCGGGCAGGACGAACAGTCGATCCGCCATGTCCCAGTCCAGGTAGAGCGCCATGCCGCCGACGGTGTACTCCTTGACGAGGCCGGCCACGCGCAGTGTCTTCTCCCCTTCGCGCGTCTTGATGGCGACCAATCCGCCGACGCCGACGCCGAGCCGATGCGCCAGCGGCGTCCCCAGCACGACCTCACCATCGAGCAGTCCCGCCCGTACCGCCTCCTCGCTGCCCTCGACCAGCGAGAATGCCAGCCCCCTGTCACGAGGATAGTCGCGCGCCAGCAGGATGGCGGAGCGGCCCTCGACCTGCACGGGGATAAAGGTAATCCGGCCGACGTTGTCCCCGTCAACGCCCTCGACCATCTTCAACTCCTCGCGCAGCTCACGGCCCAGCGGCGAGGCCCAGACGGTGCCGCCGTCGGGCATAAGGCCGCGCACCAGGAAGTCGGCGGGAATGGTGCCGCGATACCAGACGTCGATGTCGTGGATGCTGTTGAGCAGCGACGAGCCGAAGCCGATGGTGACCATGACGCCGATGAACAGCACGCCGGACGTCAGCGCTGTCCGCGTGTGCTGTCGCTCCAGTTGCCGCAGCGCGATGGCCCCCTCGGGGCCGAAGAGGGGGCGCAGCAGCTGGCGAGTCAGGCTCAGCAAGGGTGTCAGGACGGCCGGCAACAGGAGGACGCTGCCGATCAGGACGAGCATCATCGCGGGAGCCAGCAGAGTCGTGGCCATCTCGGGAGACCACCAGCCCTGCACGCCGCCGAACACGATGGACAGACACATCATCAACAGGAGGAGACCGAGCCAGCGCGGCCAGTGCGCGCGCCGATCAGCAGGCTCGGGAGTCGACCGGCGCGGCCGCATCGCTTCCAGAGGCGAACGCCGGCCAGCCTGCCAGGCGGGGACAATGGTGGCGACCAGAGACAGGCCAGGGCCGAACAGCAGGGCGAGGACGAATGGCTCAGCGCCAAAGTCGAGTGGCGGCAGCCTGACACCGAGGAGCTGTTCCTGCATCTTCACCAGGCCGCGCGCCAGTACGACGCCGGCCCCGACGCCGAGCAGCGTACCCACCACCCCAAGCATGACCGCCTCGCGCAGCAGGAGTCGCGTCACCTGGCGTCGGGTGGCGCCAAGCGCGCGCAGAATGGCGAGCTGACGGCGTCGTTCCCCGAGGTTCATCAGGAACGAGTTGAGGATGACGAAGCCGCCACCGACCAGCGACACGACGCTCATGGCGCTGAGGGCCTGTTCGGTGGACATCATGGCGCCGCGCGCCAGCGCCGCCCGCGCCGCCGGCGACTGCACCTGGACGCGCTGCCGCAGCTCGGCGGGCAGCGTCTTCTCGATCTCCTCGCGTGCGTTATCCGCGCTGACGCCTGGCTTCAGCACGATCTGCACGCTGTTGACCTGTCCCGGCAGACGAAAGAGCCGTCGCGCCGACGCCAGCGGCATGACGACCACCGCCCCGCCGTTGAACAGCGCCGGTCCGCTGGCGCGCAACAGGCCGACAATCTTCAGCGTACCCAGTCCCGTCTCGGCGCCCAGCCGCACGTCGTCGCCGACCCCGAGGCGGTTCTCCCTGGCGAAGTTCGCCTCCAGCAGCGCGCCATCGCTATCCAGGAAGCGGCCCTCGACGACGTCCCAGCCGCGAACGGCGCGATCGTGTTCAGGATCAATGCCAAGGACGAGGACGGGCGTGATGCCGCCCTTCCCGAGGAGGCCAGCGCGCGTCTGGATCAGGCCGACGGATGCGTGAACCACGTCCGACCGGCGAAGGGCGTCGAGGACGGGCGCTGGATCGAAGCCACCCTGACCGGGGGCGACGATCTCCAGGCCGGCCTTGCCGCCTATCTCCTCGAACATGTTCTGATACGACCGGCGGGTGGCGCGAGTGGTAGCGGTGATCGCAACGACAGTCGCGACGCCGATCACGATCCCGGCGAGCGTGAGGGCCGTTCGCCCAGGCCGCCGTCGCACCTCACGCGTGGTGTACTTCCACAGCGTCGCCGAAAAGGACATCGCCACTCCTCAAGACAAAACCACGAATCACACGAATCACACGAATAAAGAGAAGAAGAGTTCTTCATTCTGTTCTTTATTCGTGTGATTCGTGTGATTCGTGGTTTGTTCTCTTTGTGTGGCGGCGTCTGGACGGGTTGTCAGAAGAGTTCATGGATGGGGTTGCCTCTCGTCAATGGCACCGGCTTGCCTGTCTGATCCGTCATCTCGTGCTTGAGATCGATTCCCAGGCAGTGATACATCGTCGCGCAGAGGTCCGCGGGCGTGCAGACCCGACCATGAACCGGATACGCTCCCTGGCGGTCTGACTGTCCCAGGACGGTTCCCGGTCGGATGCCGCCGCCCGAGAACATCATGCTGTAGCAATGGTGCCAGTGGTCGCGGCCGGCGTCCTTGTTGAGGCGTGGCGTTCGGCCGAACTCGCCCATCGCCACGAGCAGCGTCCGTCGCGCCAGGCCGCGCTCCGCCAGGTCGTCGAGCAGGGCGGACACGCCGCGATCGAACGGCGGCAACAGCTGATGCTTCAACTTGCGGAAATTGTCCCTGTGCGTGTCCCAGGCGTCCTGCGGTGTCTTGCCGTTGAAGCCCGAGCAGACCGTCACCAGCTTCACGCCCGCCTCGACCAATCGCCGCGCCAGCAGACATGACTGACCCAGCGTGTTGCGGCCGTAGCGCTCGCGCACCGCAGCCGGCTCGCGCGCCAGGTCGAACGCCTGCTTCACCGCTGGACTGGTCAGTAGCTTGACAGCGCGCTCCTGATAGACCTCCATCGACCGTGTCTCGGCGAATTTCTCGAGCGTCCGTGCCTGGCGGTCCACCAGATGCAACAGCCCCGCCCGGTCTGCCAGCCGCGCCGTCGTCACGTCCCCTGGCAGGGTCAGGGCAGCGACGTTGAACTCAGGACGGCTCGGGTCGCTCAGGACAGCCAGGGGATCGTGCTGGCGGCCGAGGAAGCCGGCGAACTGGCCGGGCGTCAGGTTGCCGACGTCGCTCGCCAGTTGCGGCAGCTGAACAAAGCGCGGTAGCGACGACCTGCCGGGCGCATATTTCGCCGCGACGGAGCCGACGTTGGGATGGTCGGCCGGCGTTGCCGTCAGGGCCACCGCGTCCTTGCTCGGCGGGAAGCCCGTCAGCGCCTCGTAAGCCGCCGACTGATGATGCGTGCTCGACTGCGCACAGGTGCGGATGACGCTGAAACGGTCATTGCGTCCCGCCAGCATCGGGATGTGTTCGCCGAAGAGGACGCCAGGAAGCCGGGTGTGACGGACACCGAACTCGCCGCGGACGCCGTCAGGGGCCTCCGGCTTGGGGTCATACGTTTCGAACTGGCTTGGCGATCCCCAGAGAAAGATCAGGATGCACGCATCGGCGGACGGTCGGGCCACGGACGCTCGTGTCTGTTGAAGCCGCAGCAAGCGCGGTAACGTCAGGCCGACACTTCCCAACATTCCGGCTCGAAGCAATTCGCGCCGCGATGGTAAAGGGATCGAGCGAGACATCGACGTACCTCGAAGCCCGTCATCCGACAACAGCACGGCAACCAGTCAGGCGGATCACTTTCCAGGATATGGATTTTGCTCGCACTGTTAGGAGAACAGAGACGTCAATGGTACACCATCGCTCAGTGCCAGGGGACGGCCGAGCTGGTCGCGCACCTGCGTCCGGATGTCGATTCCCAGGGCATGATAGATCGTGGCGGCCAGGTCATCCGGCGACACCGGCGGCGTCACCGGATAGGCAGCCTGTTTATCCGACGCGCCATGCACCGCCCCGCCGCGCACTCCGGCTCCAGCCAGCACGACCGTGTTGCACGGCGCCCAGTGGTCGCGGCCGGCGCTGCGATTGATCTTCGGCGTCCGACCGAACTCGCCCAGGCACACCACCAGCGTCTCGTCCAGCAGCCCGCGCTGGTGCAGGTCGTCGATCAGGGCGGAGAAGCCACGGTCGAATGGCGGCAGCAACGACTTTTTCAGCAGATTGAAGTTGTCGGCATGCGTGTCCCAGAAGGCGTCGTCGCGCGCCCAGTTCACCGTCACCAGCTTCACTCCCGCCTCGACCAGCCGCCGCGCCAGCAGACAGCCCTGACCGAAGGCGGTCTGGCCGTACTGCTCGCGCAGCCGCTGGCTCTCCTGCGACAGGTCGAACGCCCGACGCGCGACGGGCGACGTCACCAGGTCGAACGCCCTGGCCGTGTGCGCGTCAAGCGTGCGAATCGCCGTGGCCCTGTCGAGCGTCCGCCTCTGCCCATCCACCACGTCGAGCAATCGGCGCCGCTCGCGCAGGCGCTCCGCCTCGGAACCCTGGGCGACGGGAAAGGGACGGAAGTCCGGCTTGCTCGGGTCCTGCGAGACGAAAAGCGGATCGTAGGTACCGCCCAGCAGACCGGCGAAGAAGCCAGGAAAGATGTGGTTCGCCGCCGACACCTGGTTGGCGGGCGCGTTGAGGCTGACTCCGGAGGGAAGCGAGCCGCGGCCGGCGCGGAGATACTGCATCACCGCGCCGAAGGTCGGGAAGTCGGTCTGTTCGTGCTGCGGATTGGTGTTGGGCCGCAGGTGGCGATGACCGGTCAACATGTAGTGCATCGCCACCGTATGCGTGTTGTCCGGGTGGCTCACCGAACGAACGAGGCAGAGACGGTTCGTCAGTTGCGCGATGCGCGGGACATGCTCACCGACCAGGATGCCGGGCACCTTGCTGGCGATGGGCTTGAACTCGCCGCGCACCTCCTTTGGCGCATCGGGCTTGAGGTCCCAGACGTCCTGATGGGCCGGCGCTCCGAAGAGAAAGACGACGATGCACGACCGCGCGCGTCCGAACCCGACAGCATGGCCGGACTGGCCCACCTGCCCGGCGCGAAGCAGCGTTGGGAGTGTCAGTCCGAGCGTGCTGAGTCCGCCGGCGCGCAGCCATTCGCGCCTGGTCATTCCATCGCAGACTGGGTTGCCGTCGCCCGGCACAACGATCATGCCCCGCTCCATCAGCGCGAGTGTGGTGTTTTCATTCCCTCACAGCTTACCGGAGTGTGCAGGGGTCGGTCAAACAGGTTCTGGACCTGGGCTGGCACACCATGTAGGCTAGAAGCGACTCGACTCCCGCCAGATCGTGCCTCCCCGCGGAGCCTTCCGATGTTGAAGATCCTTGGCAGTGCCGCCTCCGACTGCTCGGGCGTGACGCGCCGCAACTTCCTCCAGGCTGGCGTCCTCGGCCGCCTGGCGCTGGCCGACCTCGCTCGCATTCGGGCGGCTTCTTCCTCCTCTCGCAACACCAGCGTGATCCTGTTCTGGCTTAGCGGCGGGCCGGGACACATGGAAACCTGGGACCCGAAGCCCGACGCGGTGGCACAGTTTCGCGGCCCCTTCGGCGCCCTTCGCACTCGTGTCCCCGGCGTGCAGGTCGGCGAGCTGCTGCCGGAGACGGCGAAGATCACCGATCGACTCGCGATCCTGCGCAGCGTCAACCACGGCTCCGGCGATCACACCAAGGGCAACCACTGGATGTTGACGGGCTATGAAGGCCCCGCCTTCAACGTCCCCGACTTCCGCGTTCAGCGCCGGCCCTCGCTCGGCTCCGCGACGGCGAAGTTGCGCGGCCCGAATCCATCCGGTCTGCCTCCCTACGTCGCCGTCCCTCATCTGCGCGGTGGGACGGACAACTTCTTTCACTACGCGGCCTATCTGGGCGGCGCGACCAATCCCTTCATCGTCGAGTCCGATCCCAACACGCCGCAGTTCCGCGTCCGGGGACTGTCGCTGGCGCCCCAGCTGTCGTTCAAACGGCTGGAGGATCGGCGCCAGGTACTTGAGACGATGGACCGATTTCGCGCTGCCGAAGAGAGGAAGACGGCGGATCGCGATGCCCACTATCAGCGAGCGTTTCATCTGCTGACGAGCAAACAGGTAGCCGCCGCCTTCGATATCAACGCGGAGCCGGCGACGCTGCGCGACCGCTATGGCCGGCACACCCTTGGTCAAAGCGCGCTGCTCGCCCGCCGTCTCGTCGAGGCAGGCGTCAGCTTTGTGACCGTCAACTGCGTTCCCTGGGACCATCACGGCACGGCTGGCCGTTATCGCACGGACGTTGGCTCGAAACTGCTCATCCCGCCGTTCGATCGCGCCTTCGCTGCCCTTATTGAGGACCTGTGCCAGCGCGGGCTCTACGAGAAGACACTCGTGGTGGCGATGGGCGAGTTCGGGCGGACGCCGCGCATGAATCCCGAGGGTGGCCGCGACCACTGGGGCAACGTCTTCAGCGTCCTGATGGGCTGTGGCGGCATGAAGATGGGCCAGACGGTCGGCAAAAGCACGCCGCGCGGCGAGTACGTCGCCGACCGGCCAATCACGCCACAGGACGTCGCCGCCTCGGTCTTCCATCACCTCGGCATCGATTCGCGCAAGGTGACGTTTTACGACACGCAGAATCGGCCCGTGCCACTGATCGAGACGGGCGAGCCCTTTCCAGCACAGTGGGATCCGAAGCTTGGAATTCACGTGACTTGAAGTCGCGG
>JADMIO010785087.1_pt1 | contig 18461 bp, 15 predicted proteins | sample 8958161 | NCBI WGS metagenome assembly JADMIO01 (sample SAMN16585339, study PRJNA669376) | soil metagenome | isolation source: Crop rotation soil | place: USA: Cullars Rotation, Alabama | collected 2011 | reverse complement strand
CTTTCCCTAGACATCTTCGCCATTTTATTTGTAAATTCAACGGAGCAAGAGAAACAGCAAAAGAAATAACCGATAAAACTAAACCTATATGTTCTAATTTACATTTTAAATAATAAAATATATATATATATTTATATATATCTATATATATATTTATATATTTATTCTTGTCGTCAAAATGTAAAATAAAATAAAATAGTAAAATATACAGATTAGAAATAACTTTACAAGTACCAGTAACAAAATTAAATAATTTAATATGATGTGCTTAGAATATCTGTTTATTATTCTTATTGACAACCGCAATATGTTACAACGACACAATCGGCGATATCAAAATACAATCAATACAATGTTCGGTTAAACAAACAAATTTATCACTTAATTGAGAGTATCTGCCTCAAAAAGCTTGTTTCGCATTTAGTGTTATTATTGTATTTTATTTTTTTTTTATTTTTATCCTACGGTTTTAGTAAGTCCTAGTGCTCCTGAGCAGCATGTGATTTATAAACTTTCTATCATCTTTAGCAGGTAAATTAAGTAGTGCTGGATTGCGTAGATTGTATTTGCGATCCTTTGAGTCACGAAGTAAATATAGGGTGTCGCATAAGTTCGTATACCGTTTTCAAATTGCAGTAATTCGGCTAGTAAAGGTCGCATGTTCATAAAATTTCGTATTCGTGTATAATAGATGGGAATTAGATGTTGGTGCAAGTTTATTTTCATTAGACCTGGAAATGACGTCACACGGCGCTGTCGCGCAATGTGACCCATTTTCTGACTGGCGCAGCTAGAGACACGCTGTGGCTGCATGCAGCGCGTGCCTGGAAATTACCTGATGTTGTCGTCCAGGACCGCAGTCAAGGCTAATCAACGTGTCAATGTTATTGTTCGATGAGGCCGCGTATAATTTATGATATGGATAAAATTAAAATAATACAATTACGTGCACAGGCAGTAGTATTGGCTAAAGAAGGATATTCGCATAAATGTATTGCACAAAAGTTAAATCGGAGTAAGTGTTGGGTTACGAAGTGGGTAGGTCGAAGCAAATTTGACGAAAAACTAGTGGATATGAAACGTAGTGGACGTCCGAAGATACTGTCTAATACAGCCAAGCGTCTCATCCAATCCGCAAAATACAGACGTGGACAGAGTTTGCGCCGTATTTCCAATCAACTGAAAATTCGTAATGAACGTGCTTCTAAGGACACAATTCGCAGATACATGGTTAATGACCTGAAGTGGAAGAACTGGCGTCGCAAAAAAATTCCACTGTTGACTGATGCTCACAAGGTGAAACGTATTAAGTTTGCGCGTGATCATCGTAATTGGACTGTTCAGGATTGGTCAAATGTTCTGTTTACTGACGAGTCACCCTTCAAAGTGTTTTACATACCCAATCCCAAGAACGACACTGTGTGGGGATCACAGGAGAGTAATGTTCCTCCCGCTGCTCAAATGAAGTTCAGTCCCTCGGTTATGGTTTGGGGCGGAATGACTGCACACGGATTAACGAGTCTGCACTTCATTCAGAACGGTACACGACTTAACTCGGATTATTACATTGTAAACATACTGGATAAACTCGTCAAGCCAGCGTTTCAGAGAATCGTAACCGGCGGCAACGTTACTCGAGTAAAGCTGTTCAATGACAATGACCTTGGCATCTTTCAACAGGATGGTGCAAGATGTCATACATCAGCCAAAACAACAAGATGGTTGGAAGACAACATTCCATCGTACATTAAGCCGAAGGACTGGCCACCGAACTCTCCAGACCTTTCTCCTATCGAGAACCTGTGGAGTATTCTGTCGTTTAGTGTCTACCGCGATCCAGAGCCCACGAATGTTGTGCAGCTGAAACGTCGTCTACAACAAGCTTGGAGATCAGTGAAAGTGGAAATACTTCAGACATTAATCAAATCTATGCCGGATAGAATACTCGCTGTCATTAAGCAAAAAGGAAATACTATAAAATATTAGTTTTTGCGAAAATGTGACGTCATTCAGAAAAATTTCAGTTTCTACTTAATTACTTGTACGATTACAAATTAAATTGTACCCATATATTTTATTTATCGTGTCTACATACTGCCCAAATTTGGTTTAAAACGGTTAAGTAGTTCCAGAGTTAATGCAATTTGAAAACGGTATACGAACTTATGCGACACCCTATAGTATAGAATATGATAGACATTTAGTTTAACTTTGCAGAAGAGGACCATTTCCGTTCTGAGAACCAGATTTGTAATATGTGGGTCAGCTTCACGGTAATTTTGAAATTTAGTTGCCTTGTTTAAAACTGGTTGTAGCTGATTTTTAGCAGATACAATTAGGAATCCCCAAAAGAAGGTGCAGCACAGATCAATTTAGGGATAATTGTCGACTTGAAAATGCTTTTTAATACATCACTTGAAAGTCCTTGGTGTCTGAGAGATCGCAGGGCAAAGGTAGTTTAAGCGCAGTCGGCTATTACAAAGCTTATGTGCTCTTGAAGTGTTAGCTTATTGTCTATTATGATACTCAATGTTTTCATGGTTTTAACTCTTTGAACACTAGGAGTGGGGGGAACAGGCGGAGAAGTTCTGTTTTTAAATACTCTTTCATTTCTTTACTTACATTTGGCTTCAGGTTGTATCCAGCAGCCCACCTAGAGTGATGTTCACTTTCTAGTAGAATTGGCTCACAATTATGCCCCGGTAAAACAAGATAGCCGTCTTCGTCATATTTGCAGTAGGCAGTATGATAGCTTAGAGGCTGCAAAGTGGATGAATTTATATTAAATAGTGTTGGCCGTAGTACTGAGCCTTGCACTATTGAGGTATTTATGTCCATGGGAGATGAAATAGCTTCCTGAAACTGAGTAACATGCCTTCTATCTGTTAGATAGTCTATTATCTAGTTGAGAGTAGATTGAGGGCTAGTCAAGTAGTTCGGGCAATTTCTCTGGTAGGGGACCGTAAGCAAGGGTATCAAAAGCTTTGGAATAGTCGAAAGAGATCAAGAAGACATGAGAGAGTGTCTTTAGTAGGTCAACAATATGGCTAAGCATAGCAATTATTATACATGTTGTGGAGCTATGTTGTCTGTAGGCAAATTGGTTATCAATGTTCTTATGCGATGGTAATGAGCACGAAGCTGGATTAATGAACTTTTTAACAAAAAACCGTTTCGTTAATATGTAGATGATAGGTAGTACTGAGTTTGGTCTAAAATCTGACGGACTGGTTGGATACTTAATTTTTGGAACCGGGCTTATCGTGGCACTTTTCCAGTTATTTGTTACTTCCGATTTAGATAAACTACAGTTTATAAGAAATGTTAATAATGCAGAAACTGCAGGAGCAGCAATCCTGAGGAACCAAAAAGGAAGGTTGCCTACTCCAGTAGCAGTCGATTGAAGTTTATTGAGAGTCGTAAACACTTTATATTCAGTTACGATTTTAGGGTTAGCTGATGTAGTTGAGACTTTTTATGGTTTGGAATAAGCTGCATCATGCAAAATCTCAGCATAACGAGCATTTAGCTGCTCGGCATCGTTATTTCCTACCTATATGCGAGACTTATTTCTACCCGTTAGTTTTCTAACTTCGTTTTGTAATTCTTTGACATCAATTGGGATCATTGATGTCCATGTTGTTAGACTGCGAGTCTTGCCTAGTTATCACAGAATTTATTTGTCGTATATGGCATTTGCCTTATCAACTTATCCTTTTCTCATTTTTCTGTTTCCCGGTCTCAGAAGTGATATGATTTCGGACGTGACAAATTTAAGATCTGACTCAGTAATTGTTATCTTGCTCATTGGGTAAAACTTGACAAGGGCTGACTGCAACAGCTAATAGAAAGCATCCCAAATTTCCTGAGTTTCGTCAAAATTATAAATATCCCAAAATACTCTGGGTTGCTTGCATGAAAAAAGCACGCTCCCGTTCAGGAGATCTGCGGCGATACTCTACAACATTACGAGCTTCATTGATGGATATTACACTATTGTCCTTAGCGACTACTATAACTTTATGATCAGATTTAACTATAGAAGTTACAAATCAGAAATAAAAATACGATCCAAATAGGAACTTCCTCTGGTGGGCAAAGTTTCAATAACACTTTAGCCAGTACGGATACATGCATTTGCTACGCTTAATTGATTAGAGCCTCCACACATTATATTAACTGACCTACAGTCTACAGTCATTATATGATCGATGTTAGTTTGTAAAAATTCCATAAAAGTCGAAAAGTTACAGATTGGCTTAGGAGGATGATAACCATTTCTATATACATAAGGTATACCATTATGTTCAATTCCAACCCACAGAGTTTCATAAGTTGGATACTCACTTACCATTGCTAAAGTCTTGACACTCATATCATCGTTAATGTACATGGCCACCCCACCTACACGCCGCCACCCCACACGGTCTTAACGCAAGCACCTATATTCTGGAATAGCAAAAGTGTTTATACTGTGTTTCTGCATATTGAATGTGAATGAATCATTACGAATGAATTGCTGAATTACTCTGTTGAATTTTTTACTTAAACCTACAGTTAGAAAATTGACATGCATAAATAATGTGAAGGAATTTAATATTTTAGATTTGAAGGAATGTCTTCCAATCAGATACGGCTGACACTTGGAATGTTTACCATCTATCCAGCCTTTGGCTCCATCTCTCCGGGTTCAGCTCAAACCATCACAGTGGATAGTGTGGCTGAGACACAAGGAGTATTCGCTGAGGTGTGTATAAAAACAGTGCTACTGATTGAGTATGTAATTTTTGATTGTTGTGTATCTGAAGCTCGTGCGTATTGGTTGACACTTAACTTTTCGATACTGGTATTTTATGATTATGTATAGGTTTATATGATTATATGATAGTGAATAACAGACAGATAGATATAATCGGTTAATCTGACTCTATCTTTCAATTAATCAATCAATAAGTACCTTTGTAAACTGCCGATCTATGCAAAATGCCACAGTAGCCCTAAGTGAACAATATAGAGGCAAGTAGGCTAAGTTCAATATGTATGTAGTGCTTTTATTGCCTATTGCCTATTACACATTAAATGTGTAACTTTGTAAAGTGTAGAGATGCCTTGGCATGATATACTACATTAAACATTAAACATTACCACCGGTGTAGCAGAACCTGCAAATTGAAAATCTTTCCTGAACTTACTGTTTTTCTAATAGATCTGCATTACAACTAAGTTGAATGTAAACTTAAATACATTCACAGTAACAATATGAATATGATTCAATGTATATTATTTAAACACATGTACATCTGTCATATGGGAAAATAAACGAAAATTCTCATTAATTATCTTATTAAGTAAAAATATGCCTTTCATATAAGAGTCAATATAGTGCAGATGCTGTGATGTAGGGCCTATATAAAATCATGTTACTTATTAATGTTTGCAATTTTGGTTAGTCTCAGTTTCTTCTGTGTTTTCGGAGTCTCTGATTGGTCAGAGTCAATACTGATTTTTAGAAGGCTTAATACATTGATGAATGATATAAATCTCTTCAGTGTCTGTTATTGCAGGATCTAAGCATAGACATCATTGGGCGCCATCCTAAGGACAATCCTTGTGGAATCTCATACAAACTTCTCTCTGAAGTCTGTATCCCATCAATAAACACGGACGATACAACATCGATTTTTGAAGAGCATAGAATATTTAAATCAGCCGCCACTGAATGGAGTTCACATGATATAGAAAATGGTGGAATATTCAGCCAGGATGAAAAGCGCTTCATATTTACAGCAGTTCTTGTTGGTAACAAATCCAAAGCTCGTTTTAAGATATCTAATACTAAGAGAGTTCCGTGTGATGTAAACTTTTCTGTTAAAACTACTGCTGCTAAAGGTGTCAAGTCTGATGTATTTGAGGTTACACCAGTGAAAGCGCAAATCTCTGCCAACAGCTCTGTGTATGTGACTGTGACATTCAGTCCTATGACTATGCAGGTAATTTATGTTTGTTGTACTTACTTGACATATAGCTGTATAGTATATACCCAGGTGACAAGCTTAGTTATTGAATAACGATGAATTTTAATATTCGCGCAGTTTCCCTGACGGGATTTACTGTTCTCTTCTTTTTGAAACGGTGGAGACAATAATAACAGGGGAAAACTTGATGACTGTCATTAATGTGTCGAAGTAGACGTCCTATTCCTGTTTTTGGTTTGATGAGCATAGTGTCTGATTGGGTCGTCCGTTTTGCTGAACAGTAAATTTACATGATGCAGGCGTCCTAAATTTTTGTCATATGGATTGAGGCGAGAGATTTGTTACCTACATCATTTTAATATAACTCAAGATGCCAATGCTATAGTCTGCATTTTGCTTCTCAAATTTAACAATTTGATCCACACATACCGTGTATTCTATACCCTTCATATCAAAATCTTTTTCATAGGAACTATAATGACTGACGCGCTGAGCGATGTGAGGTGCTTAGTGCACAGCCGCAATTACGCCTTATAAAAAACATGCTAACTCATCTTCGTTTCGCATATTGATGGTAGCCCCCGTATTAGCATTAAAATAGGGTGTATAAATAAGACGATGCTGCTTTTGGATTGTAGTCGGCTATGCGAACAATCATATCGCCAATACGATCAATATAGCCTTTCGGAGCCTAGGAAGGTGAATTTATTGCACATACTATCAAGATAATCCTGAGCCATCGTGAGCTGGTCAGGTATTTCGTATTCCTGGTGATTCTATTTGCGTCGCGTTTGAATCTCGCATCGGTCGTGCTCTTTGCAGCGTCTTCAATTAGTCGATGAAAGTACACGTCGGTAGTTAAATACCATTTGATCGATGTGCAATAACGTATTTACTCTTATTTAATATTGGGTAAAGAGTGCAAGACTCAATTTTATAAAGTAAGTATAACATAGACTCCAAAGACAGATAGATAAGAAGATAGACATTGGACATTTAGTTATACAAAGCCTGCCTAGTATGAACTCAGAAGACGGATATTTAAGAAGACTAATGTAAATATAATAAGTATATTTACCCGAGCCAGGCCATTTCGTGCGAAATGTGCGAAATTAATGCTTCGTTAATTCTCAATTTGAGGGCAGTTTTCGTAAAAACGCTATAACTTAAAAGTTCTGTACTTAGCGTAATAAAATTTGGTAGAACGCTGTCAAACTGTCTCCTCTACAATTCTGAAAAATTTCATTAAAAATATCTACAAATGGCAAAAATATTTCATTTTCGCTAGGGGGGTTACGTCTTTTTGGGCACCCTGTAAATAATTTTAACCTATATATTAACAACCTTTGTGTATTTACTTATAGCTGTAATAATATAAAATAGTTATTATAGATATTTTTAGCACTCTATTAAATATATTAATTTTAAGTACATTTTTAACAGTGCGTGAAATATAGTAATTTTAGGTACAATTTTAACAGCATATGAGGTACATGAAACGTCACAAAGCAATAAAACGTCTGGTTGTCATAATGCAATAAACATCTCGACACTATTGCCGTCATAAAACACCTCGACGGTCATAAAGCAATTAAATATCGAATTTTTTGAGGGTGATCCCTTTCCTTCCGAGGGTTAGGTAATATCATTAAATTTTGGATCACAGATCCTGAGGTGCATTGAAGTCCCGTGAGTTGGAACCCCGGGCGATCAGAGAGTAAAATCTCGGACATACACAGGACAGGTAAAATGAATAATTGACTAAACTGCGTAGCAATTTAAACACATGGTGTTAAAAGTGATAGATATCATCATGGATGATCATTGCATTGTAATGTGTGTTTAACCTTTTAATTATCAGTATCCATTACACTTAATCTATAATTGCTTCGAAATAATGGAGCGCCATACTTTGCTAAACTATTATTGCATAACCTAATTTAATTAATTCCTACAGATATTTGATTTTTTGGCACTTTGTTCAAGTAACGGAATAACGCACTGCCAGACAGAAGGTCTATAATTACGTTTGGCTAGTGGGCTTATGGAACATAATGCAAATAGTAATAGACGGACAGTGAAGAAAAACAAAAAAATAAAATTTATGCCAATAAACATAGAAACCTCCCCACCTATCTGCTAATTTCTGATGATAGTCTACAGATATTTGAGTAACGCTAAATGTAACTTTTGACTTTTATGCTTAGATCTACACTGCCATGTTTGAAGCTGTTTTGGAATCATTCGGCCCTAATCAGCCGAAGGGACGAAGCCTGCAGTTTGAGCTCTATGGTGAAGGCACCCTACCACATGTGAGCATCATCAAGCCTGGAACCCGTAGTAAGAAGGGTCAGCCACTACTTCTGTTCAAGAGAGGGGTCATTGGCAGCAGTCAAACCAGGCCCATTGTAGTAGTTAATGATGGCAGTTTAACCTGCAAGGTAATCGAATTGAGTTTAGATTTTGTATTTTTTACTGCTTGAGGCCTAAATATTTTATGAGCTAGCAATTCTGTTAATTTGGTATGCGCCTCTGAATCGGGAGGCCTGGGTTCAAATCCCAAGTCAGTCGGCAAAAGAATAACCCCAGGGTGTCAGGAAGATTATTCTTGAATCTGTGCTTACTGCATTTATGCGCTATCTACGGCAACGATTAAGATTTTTTATGAAGTGAGAAAAAATAGCCAAAGTACAAAAACAGAAACAAAAAAGGCAACTCTGTAAACATGTGTGTCTGTTATATGTGGAATTAAATGAATAAAAAAATATTACGTGAGGCTTATTAAAGCTTATATTTCCATTATTGATTGCGCGATTGACTAGCAAGCTTATATTTTCTCTGTGGCATTAGTTTTTCTTTCTCATCTTTTGAGTGGTACTGCAGTGAAATTGTGTGAGTAGTGAACAAGCATGTGTGAAACTCAATTGATGGGAAATTAGCCGATTAGCCTTAATGGCTTGCTTACAGGTTTTCAAAGTACGGGAGGTGTGTATAAATTTCTTCGGGATAGAATGTAATTGCTATGCCTTCAGTGCTTCTGTTATAGACGATTGTTATCCAGTCCTGTTTTACGCTTTGTTAGACTATGGCATCACTTTTCTAACTGTGTTTTATTTTTCATGCAGATTGATGTCAGACTTGATGATGCAGATGGAGTGTTCTCCGTGAGGAATACCAAGCAGCTTTCTGATGGCAGTGTGAATGCCTCGAAAGATAGTAAGAATTTTACAAAGTTTGGCTATTCAAATTGTACATAATTGTATATACTTAAATTTACTGTTTTAAATTTTTGAAACAATTTTATACTCTTGAATAAACTGGAGCATGTGAGCAGATGCTGGTTTATTGTTTAACTGAAATTTGGTGTGACTGCTGACTTATCGTGGGCTTATTTAAGAGCCGCGTTGTGTTCGGGACGCTTGAGAATATAGATCAACAGCGAACTGCATGTGTTCGTAAGAGGCAACTAACGCAGATGCTGCAGCGAAGAGCAAAATTGGTCTGCGTTCTGACTTTGGTGTACTAGGTCACTCAAATTCAAGTTTTGCTGAATTCTTTCCACATCGGTTGTGGCCTTTTGCAGGCTAGACAGTTTCTCTCATCACTTTTCATAAAGTGCTTTTCTGAGACTTAGTTAAGTATGCGCTATATAAGAGTTTGCCGTTGATGGATTGAGTTGTAACAGTGTACCAGAGTATTGTTATATCTAACCTATCGTTTTCATTTTATTTACGTAACGTTGGATTATAGCTAAATTGAAAAGAGAACTTTGTTAAAACAGACTTGTGTATATAGAAATAGTGATAGTAAATATCAATGGACTAAATCCTTTTTTGTCTAATTTAACATTTTTACTTCGTAATTTTTTATTTTCCATTAACCTTACTACTTAGTTCTTCGTGTATTCTTGCTGCAGGTAGGAACAAGGTGTTGAGTTCAGCTGTGCTAAGTGTTGGTGAGATGGTCACGTTTGAAGTGACCTACAGACCTCAGAGGGTGGGTAGATCAGTGGCTCAGTTGAGCTGCGCTCTGGTGGACAATCAGTATGAGGACACTGTGGTACAGCTCGTGGGTGAAGGATATGAGGAGCTGATCACTGTGGAATTACCGCACAATGTTCTACTCTCAGCTCGTGACAGCCATCATGTGAATGTTGCCGATGAATGCATTGAAGGTAGGAGTCGAACGACCTGATCTTTATTGCATTAACTTTCTATATATGAATACTTGTAAGATAGCTGATTATTGAACAGTTAATAATCTGATTCAAGTGTTGCTAGTCTTTATTGTTAGTAAAAGCTAAGCTAAGTTTAACGTCCGTTTCCGTACCGCAAGGAAACTGTCAGAGACGTTTCAGCTGAGATTCGAATCCGTGGCTTCCCGCTTATCGGGACCTACAGAGTGTCCAAAAAAAAAATGCCCCCTTTTTATTTTTTTTATAAAATCTCCAATTTCAAACACAGGATTATGAAATTTTAAGCGTATAAAGTCAAGGAAATTTGCGATAAGTGGGTGAAATTTCATAACGATATGTGGACTATTTGTCAAGTTATAGCAGTTTGAAATCGAAAGTTCAATTTTCAAAGTGACAGTATTATTTAACCTAGCGTAATTTGTGAGTTTACGATAAATGCTTTCCCTTTTTTTATTAGGTGGCCCTAAAAAGGGCCGTTTGTGGTGGCCCTATAAAGGGCCTTTTATGATAAATTCTGTAAAGAATTCATCAGAGGACATGCTCAAAGTGCCCTCCATCAGCCTGCACACATGCTCACAGCCGTTTTCGAACCCCTAAAACTGCCTTATTAATGCAGGCTTGTGACAAATTGTCCCATATCTCTTGCAGCACATCCCGAAGTTGAGCCTTTGTGGTTAGCTTAGGATTGTGCTTTTGATAAGCGGCTAACCCCCCAAACACAATAATCCAAAGGATTAATATCTGGGGAGTACCACTCATCGAGGCCACTCATCTTTTCCGATAAAATCGGAAGAGTTAACTGCCAACCAATCCTGAGACAGGCGTGCGGGGTAAGCCGGGGCACCGTCTTGGTGGAAGATATAATCGTTTCCAAGCAAGCAATCCCCATTAATTAAATCTTTAAATTTTTCATTTGTTACTACGGTATATGTGAGAATATGACAAAAGAAACGTTTGTCAATAACATTTAATTGGAATTACGCTACGTTAAATAATACTGTCACTTTGAAAATTGAACTTTCGATTTTAAACCGCTATAACTTGACAAATAGTCCACATATCGTTATGAAATTTCATCCACTTATTGCAAATTTCCTTGACTTATACGCGGAATATTTCATAATCCTGTGTTTGAAATTGGCGATGTTATTAAAAGAATAAAAAGGGGCATATTTTTGGACACTCTGTATATAGAACAATCCTTGTTGCAAATATTCAAGTAAGTCAAGGTCCTTCTAATGTGTGTATTTCTTCATATGTTTTATATGCATGGATGATCCTTACATTAGATTTTTATATTCGAACACATCTACATCTGTATAATATTAATGCACACTTAAAGGCTACAAAAGGATAAAGCCGAATTTAACGTCAGTTTTTGTGGACCGAATGCTACATCAGTGACGGGTCAGCTCAGGGATTCGAACCGAGCATCAATGAAACCCGGGGCGGACGCTAAACCAACGCGCCACTGAATATAAATCATTATTAAATTATTTTGCAGCACTAGGAAGCAATTTTCTCAATTTTGGAGACTGTCCTATCAACGACAGTTCTACGTTTACTTTCTCAATGACAAACCATTCATCGACCGATAACGTGAGATTCTCTTGGCCTGATCATCCCAATCTTACGTTCTCACCAAAAGTCGGGCATCTTCTTCACGGCTGTACTAAAGATATCACAGTTAGCTTTAAGACTGATAAACCAGTGACGCTGAATTCTGTCGAGTTGAAATGTAAAGTGACAAAGATAGTGTATGAAGACATATCGACCTCCGAGTACATCGATTGGGACGAGAGGCTGAAGATTGTCAAGTGGGTGGACGTGCCGACGTCTGCAAAACTTGCAAGTCCTGACAGGTTAGTGTATTAAATTGAAGTTTTCTTAAAGTGACAAATCTATCTCTTATCAGGACTTATTTGTCACGGTTCTCAATGATTATTGTTAAATACACTTGTTTTGATCCGAACAAAATTCGATGATATTGCTCAAGCTCGAAGTGTTAAAGGAGTTAGTTATTTAATTAAAACTCTCAACATTGCAATCATATATAAATATTCAGTGAACTAGCAAAACACAGCAAGGTTTACATCTGAAATGCAATAAGTCGTACAAAATAAGTGGTTTTTGGATTTCTTGAGTAGCCATTCGGCCATCGAAGAAGTGCTACTGAATGCAGGTGTGATGAGAGTGTTACTAAACTATTGCAGGCCTTTTATTATTTTAATTTAAATTGCTACTTATTACTAATACATCATTGAATTGCTTTCGAACTATTTATCTTTTAGTCAAAGACCACCTTCAGACAGCGTAGATCAGCCACGTAAAAAGAAGGTTATTGAGATTGAACCCGAACCTACGTATCGTGAAGCAGCCGAGTTCAGTGAACATGTATCAATCCTTGTGGCGGTGAATGCAGATTATGCGGCATACACTGTGTCTGCTAACAGCTTCAACTTCAAAGATACACTCATGTTTCAGACAAGATCTTGCAAGTAGGAACTAAATGTGTATTAAACTGCTAATGTTATTAAATTTTTATTAAATTATTTATTAAATGTTTTTATTAAATTTGTTATGTTATTAAAGTTTTTTTACAATCGAACAAAATGCAGAGAGAAAAACAGACGTTAAATTTTTATTGTATGCAGTCCTTGGGCATATATGTGCCTAGGTCTTCTATTAGAACAAATATCGAGTAATATAAGGGCTTCTAATGAATTGATAAATAAAGCTTCTAATGAATCTGCTTCGTAATGATAAAGACAATGAGAAAGGCTTCTAATAGAACATATCTTTCATATATTTTGTATTCGTTAGAAAAAAAATTTCGTGTAATTTCACACATGACATACACACTTGTTTACAGAGTTTTCTTTCTTAGTTTCCTCTTTTGTATTTTTCTGTATTCTGCCTTCTCCATGGTTAATCGTATCACTTTGCCCTTGAAAAGCGCGCAAGGCAGCTAGCTCAGGTACACAATCAACCTACCAGGCACCGGTACGCACCCATGCCCAAGGGTGCCTGTGTTATTATTTGTAGACTGACCTTGGTTCAAACACATGAGCTGAAGCTCGCTACTCTATCCACGGGACTAATCGCTGCCGGCGTTTACTAGTGTTATTATTTATTTATTCGTTCATCTATTCGTATATTTGTTCATTTATTAGTATTCAATATTCCAAGTTACATTATTATAAGTTACGTCGATTGGTAGATATTATACATTTAGAAATAAAACTACTAAGTTGTTTACAGAAAATTTGAAAGATGACTGAAGGTAGTGTATATATCACATGATTTGAACAAAGCAAGATTGAATTGTAGCACTGTAATCTGTGCAAGCCTAAACAAATCTTAAGCAGACGCCTAACTTGACTGCATAATTCGGGTTGTTTTTTAATAAATATATGAAAATTAATGTCACACTACTTACCCTGGTCAACATGATATCAGTTGTCTGCTTAATGTTTTTTATCAAAATATATATAAAAATGATGAATTATGATGTATTTGGATTTTGTCTGGCGCGTCAGATTTTGAAGATATCGATTGTCTAAAATATGACCGATTTAACGTATAAGCGACATATAATATGTATTCGTTATGTATTCGTTATATCTAAAAGTGTAAAGTGTTCAAAATTCAGAGGTGCTGTGTTAAATTGAGTTACATATTCTGAAGGAGCGTTCAAAGAGACACTAAAATCAGCTATTCTTTTTAAAATACATGACAAATTGTTTTGGGAATACTAATTACCCAAGCACACCCTGTAATATTGGCTTATAAGCCTATTCTTCAAATTTAAAAATGTCAATTGTTAAAAATTCTGACGTACTGTTAAACTGAGTTACATAGTCAGAAAGAGTGTCTCACGGTCTGTAAGAATAAATTATTACTTATTCTTACAACTGTTTTATAAACAACTGGCAAAAATGCTTCTAACTAGCCGAGTAAACAGTTTAATGTGTATAGACTTTATAACATGTACTCATCAAGACCTAAAAATTTAAATTGTTAAAAGTGCTGGCGTCCTGTGATAAAGCGAGTTTAATATTCTTAAAGAGCGTGTCAAGATCTACTGTAATCAGTTATTATTTTAAAGCAACTAACGCAAATTATTCTTTAATTAGATGTGTAAAATTTCTAATGTGTATAGGCCTTATAATAGGCCTATATTAAATTCCATAAATCTACAAATTTAAGTTACTTCACATTTTAGCGTGCTGGGTTAAAATGAGTTACATATTCTAAAAGGGCATTCTAAGAGCTATTACAGTCAGCTATTTTATTAAAAACACCTGATAAATTTTTTTTGAGAGTACCAATTACCTAAGTATATGCCGTAAAATTGGCTTAAAGGTCTATTCATCAAGTATAAAAATGTAAATTGTTGAAAATTCTGATGCGCAGTGTTAAGATGAATTACATATTCTGAAAGGACGCCTCTCGGTCTACCAGAATGAGATGTTATAAAATAACAAAGCTACAACCTTTGTTTTAGAATTAACCGAGTAAAGAGTTTAGCCCCATAGCATGTACTGTTCAAACCTAAAAATATAAATTGTTAGGAATTCTGACGCGCTGTGTTAAAACGAAATAGATATTCTGAAAGAGCGCCTAGTGGTCTACTCGAATCAGTTATTATTTTAAAACAACTGTTCAAAATTTGTTGTGATTAGCCTGGTAAACAGTCTAATGTGTATAAGCCTTACAATATGCCTATATTAAACTCATCAAATCTAAAAATGTAAATTGCTCCAAATGCTGACGTGCTGTGTGAGATATAGTTACATATTCTGTAAGAGCATCCCTAAAACTACTAGAATAGCAAAATAAAATGAACACAACTGACAAAAATTTCGATTTGCAGACCAGTATTATATTTCGCATTTTAAATAGATTTCAGTTGACTAATACTGGTTCGGTTGGATTGAGTTACAAATGGAAGATAGTGCTGGATGACTATAGAGATTCTCCCACAGATCACAGTGAGCATTCATCTCCATCTTCAGCTCGGCATCCGGTGACAGGAGATGGCGAGATAAGACTAAATTCGGTTGAATCAGGTAATTCTTTCCAGCACATTGGGATCCTAAGCTTAGAATTCCACGTGGACAAGTTGTCGCGGCCGCTTCTATAGTGTCACCTAAATACTAGTGACTCCAGCGTAACTGGACTGGCCACAGTTAGGCCGCAAATGTAATCACACTGGCTCACCTTCGGGTGGGCCTTTCTGCGTTCGCGAGTGGACCCGATAAGCTCATGGAGCGGCGTAACCGTCGCACAGGAAGGACAGAGAAAGCGCGGATCTGGGAAGTGACGGACAGAACGGTCAGGACCTGGATTGGGGAGGCGGTTGCCGCCGCTGCTGCTGACGGTGTGACGTTCTCTGTTCCGGTCACACCACATACGTTCCGCCATTCCTATGCGATGCACATGCTGTATGCCGGTATACCGCTGAAAGTTCTGCAAAGCCTGATGGGACATAAGTCCATCAGTTCAACGGAAGTCTACACGAAGGTTTTTGCGCTGGATGTGGCTGCCCGGCACCGGGTGCAGTTTGCGATGCCGGAGTCTGATGCGGTTGCGATGCTGAAACAATTATCCTGAGAATAAATGCCTTGGCCTTTATATGGAAATGTGGAACTGAGTGGATATGCTGTTTTTGTCTGTTAAACAGAGAAGCTGGCTGTTATCCACTGAGAAGCGAACGAAACAGTCGGGAAAATCTCCCATTATCGTAGAGATCCGCATTATTAATCTCAGGAGCCTGTGTAGCGTTTATAGGAAGTAGTGTTCTGTCATGATGCCTGCAAGCGGTAACGAAAACGATTTGAATATGCCTTCAGGAACAATAGAAATCTTCGTGCGGTGTTACGTTGAAGTGGAGCGGATTATGTCAGCAATGGACAGAACAACCTAATGAACACAGAACCATGATGTGGTCTGTCCTTTTACAGCCAGTAGTGCTCGCCGCAGTCGAGCGACAGGGCGAAGCCCTCGGCTGGTTGCCCTCGCCGCTGGGCTGGCGGCCGTCTATGGCCCTGCAAACGCGCCAGAAACGCCGTCGAAGCCGTGTGCGAGACACCGCGGCCGGCCGCCGGCGTTGTGGATACCTCGCGGAAAACTTGGCCCTCACTGACAGATGAGGGGCGGACGTTGACACTTGAGGGGCCGACTCACCCGGCGCGGCGTTGACAGATGAGGGGCAGGCTCGATTTCGGCCGGCGACGTGGAGCTGGCCAGCCTCGCAAATCGGCGAAAACGCCTGATTTTACGCGAGTTTCCCACAGATGATGTGGACAAGCCTGGGGATAAGTGCCCTGCGGTATTGACACTTGAGGGGCGCGACTACTGACAGATGAGGGGCGCGATCCTTGACACTTGAGGGGCAGAGTGCTGACAGATGAGGGGCGCACCTATTGACATTTGAGGGGCTGTCCACAGGCAGAAAATCCAGCATTTGCAAGGGTTTCCGCCCGTTTTTCGGCCACCGCTAACCTGTCTTTTAACCTGCTTTTAAACCAATATTTATAAACCTTGTTTTTAACCAGGGCTGCGCCCTGTGCGCGTGACCGCGCACGCCGAAGGGGGGTGCCCCCCCTTCTCGAACCCTCCCGGTCGAGTGAGCGAGGAAGCACCAGGGAACAGCACTTATATATTCTGCTTACACACGATGCCTGAAAAAACTTCCCTTGGGGTTATCCACTTATCCACGGGGATATTTTTATAATTATTTTTTTTATAGTTTTTAGATCTTCTTTTTTAGAGCGCCTTGTAGGCCTTTATCCATGCTGGTTCTAGAGAAGGTGTTGTGACAAATTGCCCTTTCAGTGTGACAAATCACCCTCAAATGACAGTCCTGTCTGTGACAAATTGCCCTTAACCCTGTGACAAATTGCCCTCAGAAGAAGCTGTTTTTTCACAAAGTTATCCCTGCTTATTGACTCTTTTTTATTTAGTGTGACAATCTAAAAACTTGTCACACTTCACATGGATCTGTCATGGCGGAAACAGCGGTTATCAATCACAAGAAACGTAAAAATAGCCCGCGAATCGTCCAGTCAAACGACCTCACTGAGGCGGCATATAGTCTCTCCCGGGATCAAAAACGTATGCTGTATCTGTTCGTTGACCAGATCAGAAAATCTGATGGCACCCTACAGGAACATGACGGTATCTGCGAGATCCATGTTGCTAAATATGCTGAAATATTCGGATTGACCTCTGCGGAAGCCAGTAAGGATATACGGCAGGCATTGAAGAGTTTCGCGGGGAAGGAAGTGGTTTTTTATCGCCCTGAAGAGGATGCCGGCGATGAAAAAGGCTATGAATCTTTTCCTTGGTTTATCAAACGTGCGCACAGTCCATCCAGAGGGCTTTACAGTGTACATATCAACCCATATCTCATTCCCTTCTTTATCGGGTTACAGAACCGGTTTACGCAGTTTCGGCTTAGTGAAACAAAAGAAATCACCAATCCGTATGCCATGCGTTTATACGAATCCCTGTGTCAGTATCGTAAGCCGGATGGCTCAGGCATCGTCTCTCTGAAAATCGACTGGATCATAGAGCGTTACCAGCTGCCTCAAAGTTACCAGCGTATGCCTGACTTCCGCCGCCGCTTCCTGCAGGTCTGTGTTAATGAGATCAACAGCAGAACTCCAATGCGCCTCTCATACATTGAGAAAAAGAAAGGCCGCCAGACGACTCATATCGTATTTTCCTTCCGCGATATCACTTCCATGACGACAGGATAGTCTGAGGGTTATCTGTCACAGATTTGAGGGTGGTTCGTCACATTTGTTCTGACCTACTGAGGGTAATTTGTCACAGTTTTGCTGTTTCCTTCAGCCTGCATGGATTTTCTCATACTTTTTGAACTGTAATTTTTAAGGAAGCCAAATTTGAGGGCAGTTTGTCACAGTTGATTTCCTTCTCTTTCCCTTCGTCATGTGACTTGATATCGGGGGTTAGTTCGTCATCATTGATGAGGGTTGATTATCACAGTTTATTACTCTGAATTGGCTATCCGCGTGTGTACCTCTACCTGGAGTTTTTCCCACGGTGGATATTTCTTCTTGCGCTGAGCGTAAGAGCTATCTGACAGAACAGTTCTTCTTTGCTTCCTCGCCAGTTCGCTCGCTATGCTCGGTTACACGGCTGCGGCGAGCGCTAGTGATAATAAGTGACTGAGGTATGTGCTCTTCTTATCTCCTTTTGTAGTGTTGCTCTTATTTTAAACAACTTTGCGGTTTTTTGATGACTTTGCGATTTTGGGAAAG
>JADMIO010830242.1_pt1 | contig 18463 bp, 16 predicted proteins | sample 8958161 | NCBI WGS metagenome assembly JADMIO01 (sample SAMN16585339, study PRJNA669376) | soil metagenome | isolation source: Crop rotation soil | place: USA: Cullars Rotation, Alabama | collected 2011 | reverse complement strand
CTTTCCCCGACCGGCCACGTCAGCGGCGGCTCGTCGCGCAACACGAGGCGCACCGGCAGCCGTCCGCCGCCATCGCCGGCCCGCCAGCGCGCGTGCAGCGTCACCGTGTTGGGCACGCCCAGATTCATCTTATCGTCGACCGTGCGCTCTAATTCAAACGCGCGCGGTTTCGGCGACAGCAGCAGATCCAGCCCCGCCACAAATAATAGGACCAGGTCGTACAGCACCGCCACCATCAGGAACTCCGGCACCAGGGCCGCCACAACCCACAATACGGCGCCTAAGCCGAAATAGACTGCCAGCCGTGTCGAAGGTAACATGAATGGATTTAGCAGGAAGCCAAGAAGTATGGAGGCCAGGAAGGAAATAGAGGAATAGAAAAGTTCACGAGCGAACGATGTCCGAGCAGGCGGCGACCATCACACCCTGGTTCAGTCATAACAGGCTCGTTCTTCCTGGTCTCCGAGCTTCCTGGCTTCCTGCTGAAATGAAAGCTTGTCGCTTCAGTGTATCACTCGCGCCGCGGGTTGCCCTAGTGCCGGTTGACAGCGCCGGACGCGTGGTTTACAATGGTAGGTGAGAAGTCTACCTGGGAGGTAGGATTTAACGGCGGCAGCGTTCGATGCAGATTCAGTTTGAGAGCGTGCGCAAGGTGTACCAGGGTCGCTCCGGCGAGGTGCTGGCGCTTAACGACATCGACCTGGACATCAACGAGGGCGAGTTCGTCTGCCTGGTGGGTCCGTCTGGCTGCGGCAAGTCGACGCTGTGCAATATGCTGGCGGGCTTCGATACGCCGACGACGGGCGCGGTCACGGTCGATGGGGTGCCGGTCAGCGGACCGGCCATCAGCCGGGTGATGATGTTTCAGGAGCCGGCGCTCTTCCCGTGGCTGAACGTGCGCGACAACGTGGCGTTCGGGCTCAAGAGTCTGAAGCTGCCGAAAGACGAGCAGGTCCGCATCGCCGAGCGGTTCCTGAAGATGGTGCACCTGGCGCAGTTTCACACGGCGCAGCCGCACGAACTGAGTGGCGGCATGAAGCAGCGGGTGGCGTTAGCGCGGGCGCTGGCAGTCGATCCGCAGGTGCTGTTAATGGACGAGCCGTTCGCGGCGCTGGACGCGCAGACGCGCGACCACCTGCACCTGGAACTACAAAGCATCTGGCGCGAGACTCGCAAGACTATCCTCTTCGTGACGCATAATGTGCGGGAGGCGGTGACGCTGGCGACGCGCGTCATCGTGTTCACGGCACGGCCGGGCCGCATCAAGCGCGAGTTCAACTTAGAAGATCTGGAGTATCCGCGGCGCAGCACCGAGACGCTGGTGGCGGAGACGATTTCGCGCGTGCAGGCGGCGCTGCGCGACGAAGTAGCCAAGGTCGAGGCGGCCGAATACGATCGCGATGAGGCGGCGGCGCTGGCGGCGACGTTGCCTGGCAGCTAAAGCCCTGGTCGCCCTGCCAATACACAAGCTGTGGAAACAACGATTCGGACCGAACCGTCGGAGCGCGCCGCGCGGGTCACGACGGCGGTGGCGGGCCAGAGCAGTCCGCGCAGCGGCCGGGCTGTCGCCTGGGGTGATATTCTCACCCGCATTGTCTTCGTAGCTTTGCTGCTTGCGCTGTGGCAGGGACTACACTACCTGACGGTGGACCGGCCCCACGATATCTCGCGCGGTGCGCTGTTTCCCTCGCCGCTGCAGGTGGCAACCTGGTTGTGGGATGGCTTCGGGCTGTCGTATCTCACGCACAACTATCAGCCGGTGCCGGGCCGGCCGTTGCCGGCGAGCCTGGGTCAGGCTATTCTGCAGAAGGATTATATCCCGGCCATTGGCGCGAGTATCTGGCGCCTGCTCGAAGGCTACTTTATCGCCATCGTCATCGGCTTCCCGACCGGGCTGCTGGTGGCGCGTTCGCCGTTGATGGAAAAGACCGTGGGATGGCTGGCGGTTTCGATTCAGTCGCTGCCGTCGATCTGCTGGTTTCCGCTGGCGCTATTGTGGTTCGCGCGCATCAACGATCTCGCGCCGGTGCTGTTCGTAACAGTGATGGGTTCGCTGTTCGCCACGATCGTGACGGTGGCCGACGGCATCCGCAACGTGCCGCCGCTGATGGCGCGAGCCGGGCGCACCCTGGGGGCCGACGGTGCACGATTGTACTTCGCGGTGCTGTTGCCGGCGGCTCTGCCGGGCATCGTGTCGGGCCTCAAGGTTGGCTGGTCGTTCGCGTGGCGCTCCTTGATGGCAGCGGAGCTACTCATCAACCGCGGCGGCCTTGGCTTTCTGCTACAACGTGACCGTGAATTCGGTGACGCCGACGGCGTACTGGCCACCATCTTCGTCATTATCGTGATTGGTTTAGTCGTCCAAGAATTAGTCTTCTCACCCGTACAGCGCCGGTTGCAAACCCTGTGGGGTCTGACGGGGGTGAGAGGGTAAAGCAGCGGCTCTCACCCCCAACCCTTCGCTCAATCTGCTTCGCGGGAGACGGAAGCGGCGGCCATACCGTATCGCGGCAGGTGTAGGGGCGCTGCTTGCCGCGCCCGCGTCTGCCGGACGCGTGGGGTCAAACCGACGCGGGTGGTGGACACGCGGGCGCAGCAAGCAGCGCCCCTACATACCCCGCGCCTCTCCTGTTGTTGGATGAGGGCCGGCGGGCCGAACTCAAGACATAACCACACCTAGAACTATTAGGAGAAATTCGTGCGTATAACAAAATCTGTAATCTACAAAGCTGTCTCTATCTTCGGCGTTGCCGCTACAGTAGCGGGGTGCGGCGGCACCACGACCGATGCGAACACCACTGCGGGCACTAATACGACGTCCAATACCACCGGCGGTGGCGCCGTAACGGCCGTTACTATTGGCTATACGCCAACCATCGTGCTACCGCAGCCGCTGATCGGGCTGCAGAACGAAGAGTATGCGAAGTTGGTGAAGGGCGTCACGTTCGGCAGCAAGGTCTACGATTCCGGCTCCGACGTGGTAGAGGCGCTGCGTGCCGGCACCATCGACATCGGCGCCAGCGGCCCGTATCCAGCGCTGAAGGCTTACGCGAAGGCCGGCGATGTTGTACTGCTGGCCGGTGCGGCCACCGGTGGCACTGAACTGATGGTCAAGAAGGACGGCCCCATCAAGACGGTGACTGACTTAAAGGGCAAGACCATCGGCGTCAACCAACTGGGCTCAACCGTCGATTCGATGGTGCGCTACAACTTGCTGCAGGCGGGCCTAAACCCCGACCAGGACGCGCGCATTATTCAGGTCAAGCCCGGCGATCAGGCCGCGCAGTTGCTCGCCGGCAGCGCTGACGCCGTGGCCGCGCCGTCGCCGTGGCCGGCCCAGGTCGCCGCAAAAGGCAACGGGCGTCCCCTGCTCGACTGGAAGCAAATTCTCGACAACGGCGACTACTCGGCCGGCTCCATCTTCACGACGAAGAAGTTCGCCGACGCGCACCCTGACTTCATCAAGCAGTTTCTGGCCGCGCATCAGACCATCACCGACAACCTGAACAAGGATCGCGCCAAGGGCGATGCGCAGGTGCTCGACGCGTGGAGCAAGACCACCACCAAGAAGCTCGACCCGGCCGTGGCCAAAGCCGCGTTTGCGACGATCAAATATACCGCCGATCCCGGCGCGAAGGGCCTGCAGCGCTTCGCCGACATCGCCTTCAAGGTCGGCGCGTTGAAGAAGCCGGCGGATCTAAAGGGCTTCGTTTATAGCGCGAAGTAACGCGGTTTCGGATTAGCGGACAGCCAGTAGCTGGGCGAATACTCTGCGGGCGGCACGCAACGATATTCGCGGCGCGTTGGTGGGCCAATCCCCAGTTCGCTCGATTAAAATCGGCGCTGTCCGGCGCGGGCGCCAACAAGCCGCCTGCGCGGCAAAGCAGCGCGTGGTTTCGGCGCAGGCCGAAAGTTGGCCGCAGGCCGGACAGCGCCGATTTTAATCGAGCGACAGGGTAATGTCTAACTCCATCGTACCGGCACACCCCATCTCACTGAAACGCCACAACCTGGAACTTGACCTTGCCCAACACCTGTAACCATCCGTAGTCGTCGTTGTCGTCGGAGAATTTGATGTGGGTGGCATCCACGCCGACCTCGTTCCAGGTCGGGTCCATGGTGACCCAGCGGGTGCCATCGTGGATCTCGGCCCATTCATGCCACGCGAACAGGGGGCGGCCCACGAAGGAGTAGGCGACGCCGCCGACTTCGCGCGCCGGAATGCCGGCGGCGCGGGCCAGCGCGACAAACAGCAAACCATGTTCGGTGCAGTCGCCGGCGCGGGTGTGCAGCACCTCCAGCGACGACTCGGCGTTGGCCGCCATGCGCTTGTTCAAATTCTTGTAGACCCAGTGAACGATTAATGCCGACGCCTTAACCGGATCCTTTTCGTCCTGCACAATCTGGTGCGCCAGGCCGGCGATCTTCGGGTCGTGAATGAGGTAACTGGCCTTATCCGCCAGGAAGCTACTTCTCTCGGCCGCACTGAGCGGCATGGGTGGCCCCACCCTATTGTCCTTCGTTAATGCCAGCGTCACCGTGCCATCGGGGGCGCGCCGCACGCGCTGTCGCGGCGACTCCGGCATGGCGTAGTTGCCCAGACCACTGACGCGGAGCGTCAGGCTCGACACTTTTTCGGGGTTGCCCAGATCGCCGTTGACGCTGATGGCGGAGGCTTCGAGCATATCGATGCCCGCGGCGTCCAGGTTCTTGGCGCTGCTCTCTTCTTCAGCGCGCATGTCGAACATGCCGCCGAGTTTCGCCTTGATCGGCGTGCCGTCGGCTTTCTCATCGACATCGAAGATACCACCACGCGCGCGGATGCGAACTGAATAAATGGGAGTCGCTACCCCACCCCACACGATCGTATGCTTGCCGACGAGGCTAATCGCTTGTTTGGTTTCGATGGTATCGTCGTCCAGCGCCGTGGTATAACCGTCGATGCTGGCGCCGGGCCTGGCCGCGGTCAGCCAGTTATATTGCTGCAAGTATTGGCCCAGCGTCTCTCGCGACTGCGGCACCCGCCGCTGCGTCGTCTGGCCTGCGGCGTCCGTAGTGACGACGAGCATCTTCCCGTCAACCGTCGCGCTGCGGCGCCGCTCGGTGCCGTTCTCATGATCATCAGCGGTCATGGCAACGATGGCGCCGTCGCCGCGCAGGCTGAAGTACGTGTCTGAAGCCTTGGTGACCTGTATGGTGTCTGCCAGATAACGCAGTGTGAAGTAGCCGTCGGTGTGGTAATCGGCGACCTCCTGGCCGTCATGCTGCGTCAACTTGACCTCGGCGACCATCCATCCGATCTTCTTGCCGTTAAGATAGAGTCCATAAGCCTGTCGCCCGGCCGTTCTTACCACGAAGTCGCGCAGGGTTGTTAATGAGTTGGCCGGCCGCGTCTGGACCCCCGCGGCAACGGCGGACAGGTGCGTAATCAGGCCGAGAAAAGATACGGTGATAGGTAGTAGATAACGACGCATGTGGCGATGGCTCCCGCTACGGTAATTCAACATTGAGTGTAGCCGCCCATGTGGCACGGCGAAGGGCAACGCTTACAGACGTTCCTCGCAGCGACCCGCCCCACTTGTTGCAGGTGAAATTCGCCGGCGTGGAACACTTTGGACCGGCGCAGCGGTCTAAGCCGTATACTGTCGCATCACGGTCACCTGGGAGGGTTTCGCTATGAGCGGTTTGCACCGGACGAAGTGGTCGGCGTCGTTGCTGTACGTAGTCGTCGTTAGCCTGATTTATCAATTTTGGCCGCAGCGGGGCGCCGCGGCGCTGCCGCTTAATCCCGGGCAACTCGCCATCGTTGACAAACAGGGCCACACCATGGGCATGTGTCCGCTGCGGCATACTACGGTGCAGGCTGATGTCAGCGGGTTTGTAGCGCGGGTCAACGTGCAACAAGAGTTTGGCAACGGGGCTAAAGACCCGATTGAGGCTATCTACACCTTTCCGCTGCCCGAAGATGCCGCGGTCGACGACATGACCATGACGATCGGCCCGCGTATAGTCAAGGGCCAGATCAAGCGGCGCGAAGAGGCCAGGCAGATTTACGAGGCGGCCAAGACAGCCGGCAAGGCCACGGCACTGCTCGACCAGGAGCGGCCCAATATCTTCACCCAGTCGGTGGCCAACATCATGCCGGGGCAGAAGATCACGGTCAACATTAGTTATGTCAATCTACTGAAGTATGACGAGGGTCGTTACGAGTGGGCGTTTCCTACAGTTGTGGGGCCGCGCTATGTACCGGGCGGCGGCTACACCGTTCCCGGCCAACGCGGCGCGCCCGGTCCGGCGACAGCCCCGGCCGGCACCGCGGCCACGGTCACCGACGCCGATAAGATCACCCCGCCGATAACACCACCCGGCACCCGCGCCGGCCATGATATCTCCATAAAAGTCAATTTGGACGCCGGGGTGCCCATTGGCGATATTACATCGGTGCTGCACCCGATCACGGTGACACGGCGCGGGCCGCGCCGCGCTATCATTGAGTTGCAGAACCAGGCGGAGTTGCCGAATAAGGATTTCATCCTCCGCTACAAGGTGGCGGGGCAGGAACTGCAGACCGGGACCATCGCCTATGCTCCCAGCGGTGGCGACGGCTACTTCACCCTCATCTTGCAGCCGCCGCTGGCGCCGCCGCCGAGCGCTGTCGCGCCGAAGGAGATGGTCTTCGTCATCGACCAGACGGGGTCGCAGAGCGGCTGGCCCATCAAGAAGGCCAAGGAGACGATGCGCTACTGCATCACGCATCTAAACCCCGGCGATACCTTCCAACTAATCGGCTTCAACACGCAGGTATATCCCTGCTTTCCGGCCGCCGTGCCGGCCACGCCCGAGAATATCGCCAAGGCCAACGCGTTTCTGGACCCGATTGAGGGCAGAGGCGGCACCGACATCCTCAAGTCGGTCGACTACGCCCTGACCATGCCGGACGACCCGAAGCGACTGCGTATTGTTTGCTACATGACCGACGGCTATGTCGGCAACGATATGCAGATTATCGACTATATCGGCAAACACCGCGGCCGCGCCCGCATGTTCCCCTTCGGCGTCGGCAATAGCGTCAACCGCTTCCTGATCGAGGGCATGGCCAGCGAGGGCACGGGCGTGGCCGACTACGTCACGTTGCAGGAGAACGGCAATGAGGCCGGTGCGAAGTTCTACCGGCGTATTGCCCAGCCGCTCTTGCTGAATGTCAACGTCGATTGGGGCGGACTCCCAGTGCAGGACGTGTTTCCCCGCCACATCCCCGATGTCTTCACCGCTGCCCCGATTATTCTCAAGGGCCGGTATACACACGCGGCGGCGGGCGACATCACGCTTTCGGGTTTGCTACGCGGCCAGCCCTGGAGCGAGAAGATTCACGTCGTGTTACCGGAGGTCCAAAGCGATGCTGGCTCCGGCATGCGCTCGGCGTGGGCGCGTGACAAGATTCAGGACTTGCAGTCACAGGGCTGGCTGGAGGCACAGCATGGCAAGAGCCAGTCGGACCTGGCGGAGCAGATTACAGCGGTCGCTCTGGAATACCGCCTGATGAGCCAATACACCTCGTTCGTCGCTGTCGAGGAGCAGGTGGTGAACATCAACGGCAAGCCGCGTACCGTCGATATCCCGGTCGAGATGCCGGAGGGCGTCTCGTATACCGGGATATTCGGCAATGAATTGGGGGCGACGACAGCCCGGTTTGTAGGCATGGCAAGTTTTGTCGGAATACCGGCACCTGCCGGCCCTGTCGGTCCCTCCGGGCCAGCCAACCCTTCATGGGCGGGCAACGCGGGTGCCGGTCGCTCGGCTGCACTCGACAACCGCGTGACTGCGTTAGAGAATCGGGTTCCGGTGCCACCCCGGTTGTCCGGCAGGCCCTCAACGTCGGCACGCACCGGGGCGCCTTCCCATGTTATGACCGGTGCAGGCGGCGGACCGGGTGATGGCAGGCCGTCTTCCTTTTCGGACGAGGATGTCGCGTCGGGCACCGCTGCCGGCGAGAAGCGCCTGGCCGCGATGGCGCCGGAGCAACGGAAGGCTGTGCTGGAGCGGACCAAGTTGGCAGCGCCACTGCGCAGTCTGGACGCGACGCTGCATCGCGAGGGCACCAACGGCACGCTACACAAGCCGGGTCTGCCAACAGTCGATAAGGGCCAGGTCACGATTCAGGTGTGGCTCAATGCGCTGTCGCCTGACGGCCTGGCGAAGTTGAAGGCCGCCGGCTTTACTGTGGTGGCGACGCTCAAGCCGGGCAAGTTGCTGCTTGGCACAGTGGCAGTGGAGAAGCTGGATGCTTTGATTGCGCTGCCTGCCGTGCGTTACGTGGAGCCCCTAGCGGAGGACAAGCCGGCGGCGCGTTAGCGGAGTCTGGTGTCAGATGAATGCAGGGGCTGTCCCATCAGGGACGGCCCCTGTTTCACGTGAAACAATCACGGCGCTAGGTGTAGCGCTCAGATGCAAAACCTGCTACATTATACCTCGGCACCAGTGGCGACTGGATCATAGCCCTACTACCACAGCCCCCGGCCCGGTTGCCTGCTCAAAACCCACCATACCCAGGCCAGCCGGACCTCAATATTATGATCATCAGCGTCATTAACCAGAAGGGGGGCGTCGGCAAGACGACCAGTGCGGTCAACCTTTCGGTCGCCCTCGCCCTGTGGGGCCACCCTACCCTACTTGTCGATCTCGACCCCCAGGGCAACGCCACCAGCGGCATCGGGCTTGCCGAAACCGCACAGCCGTCGTTATACGAAGCGCTGGTCGCCACTGTGCCTACCGACTCGAACGGCAGCCACGGCTCAACGAACGTCGTCGAACCGGCCGTCGTGCCGGGGCCAGTCGATAACCTCCATGTAGTCGGAGCCGCACCCGAACTGGCTGGCTCCGAGGTGGAGCTGGCCGGCAACCCGCGCCGGGACAACGTGCGCCGCGTGCTGCGCCAACTCGCGAAGTCGCATCCGCTCATCATCATCGACACCCCGCCCTCGCTATCGCTGCTGACTGTGAACGCGCTGGTAGCCGCTGATCAGCTCATTATACCCGTACAGTGCGAATACTTCGCGCTGGAGGGGCTGGGTCACCTGCTGCGCACACTGGAGCGCATCAAGCGCAGCTTGAACCCTGATTTACGCGTGATGGGGCTCCTGCGCACCATGTACGACGCCCGTTTGGGCCTCAGCAGCCAGGTTTCGAGTGAACTGGCGCGGCATTTCCCACAGTTACTGTTTAAGACTGTGGTGCCGCGCAACGTACGGCTGGCTGAGGCGCCGAGTTACGGACAGCCTATCGCGCTGTATGACCGCCGCTCACCGGGCGCCGACGCCTATCGCCGCCTGGCCGGTGAGGTAGTGCAGCGTATCGAGGCCGGTAATAATGCCGCACGCGGGCGGGCCAGGCGTGCGGAGAGCGCACCAAAGTAGTATCACTAACAGCAGCCGAACACCTTTGGAGGAAGCAATGGCAGTCGCAAAGAAGGGCCTGGGCCGCGGCCTATCGGCACTGATCCCTGACGATATCGAGTTTCTTAGCCGTATTGCCCGTGGCGATGACGTGCTGGACGCACCTGTGGCGCCACGCCGGCGTGCCAGCGCACGAGCACCTCGTGGCGCAGATGACAGTTCTGAGCAGCATCTGACAGAGGTCGAGGCGGAGCCGTTGGATGCTTCGGCGGTGCCCGGCGCGCCTGACCGAGTCGTCGAATGGGTGCCCTTGAGTGCGATTGAGGCCAACCCATTCCAGCCTCGGCGCACGTTCAATGATGTGGAGATGCAGGAATTAGTGGAATCCGTGCGTGAGCACGGCGTGTTGCAGCCGATCCTGGTGCGTCCATTGCGGGGTTCTGGCCCGATTCGGTTCCAGTTGGTGGCTGGTGAGCGTCGCTGGCGCGCGGCGACCGCCGCCGGGTTGGAGCAGGTTCCGGCCGTGGTGCGGGATGTAGCCGACCAGCAGGCGCTGGAATTGGCCCTGATCGAGAACGTGCAGCGCCATGACATCAGTGCAGTGGACGCCGCCATCGCGTACCAACGGTTGGCAACCGAGTTTCACCTGTCGCAGGAGGACATTGCCAGGCGCGTGGGCAAGAGCCGCTCGTCCATCGCCAATACCGTCCGGTTGCTCGACCTGCCTGTGGAGGCGCGGACGGCCATTGATAATGGTGAGATTAGTGAGGGTCACGGGCGGGCGATATTATTGGCGCCGACGGAGGGCGCGCGACGTGCCGTATTCCGGGAAGTATTACGTGGCCGCCTATCGGTGCGAGATGCGGAGCACCTCGCGCGCAAGACTGGCGAGAGCAGTGGTTCCGCTAAGGAGAACGGCAGCACGGCGGGAAGTGTCGACGCGGCGGCGCTGACGGCCGAGCTGAAGGACGTTGAGTTTCAACTTCAGAAGGCACTGGGCACCCGGGTCAAGGTGCGCCCGAAGGGTCCCAAGAGCAAGAGCGGCCAGATCGTCGTGGAGTTCTTCTCTGACGACGACCTCTATCGGCTCTCGAACCTGATACGCGGGCGCAAGACGGATTAATCGTGTTTCACGTGAAACAAACACCCATAGCGCCACTGCGATAGACTATTCTCCGCAGGTGAAGCAAGGCACGAAACCGACCACCGCACATGAAATGTCCACACTGCGGGCAGATGGATACCCGCGTCATCGACTCACGACCCGCCGAGGATGGAGGGTTGCTCCGCCGCCGCCGCCAGTGCGATGCGTGCGGCCACCGCTTTACGACTCACGAGCGCGTGTTGCACGTCCCGCTCATCGTGGTTAAGAAAGACGGCCGACGAGAGGAATTCTCCGCCGACAAACTGCGCAGTGGCATCGCCAAGGCATGTAACAAGCGCTCGGTATCGACCGACGCTATCGCCGCACTGGTAGCGGAGGTCGAGTCGGAACTGCGTGCCGAAAGTGGCGCCGAGGTCCCGTCCGAGCGAGTCGGCGAACTCGTGATGGAGCGGCTGTTCCATCTCGACCAGGTAGCCTATGTGCGTTTCGCCTCGGTGTACCAGCGCTTCGACGACGTGCGTCGCTTCGCGCAACTCCTGGAACGCATGTCGCGCCGGGCGCGTGGGCGTGGCCGCGGGAGCCAGGCCGTAGCTGAGCGCGACGAGGCGCCCCGGCCGTGATGGCACCACTTCAGGGCCGCATTCTGGCCCACCGCGAAGTGGCGCCCCGCCACTGGCGCATGGAGTTGGAGGCACCAGCTGTTGCCGCGGCCGTGCAGCCGGGTCAATTCCTGCATGTGTTGCCGCGCGCATCCACCAGCTTCGACCCGTTGTTGCGGCGTGCCTTCTCGGTATTGAAGCGCCACCGCGAGTCCATCGACATTCTGTACCGCATCGAAGGACGCGGTACCGCACAGATGGCGCGACTGATGACGGGCGACACCCTGGACATTCTCGGTCCACTGGGCCGGCCCTTCGCGCCGCCGGAGGGTCGTACTATTCTTGTAGGCGGTGGGGTCGGAGTGCCGCCGATGGCTATGCTGGCGTCGATCTGTGACCCGCATCAGACCCAGGCATTGGTTGGTGCGCGATCCGACGCAGAGGTCATTTGCCGAGAGGACTTCGCCGCGTATCATGTGCCCGTGATGGTAGCGACAGATGATGGGAGCACCGGACACCACGGCTTTGTCACCGAGTTGCTGGAGAGCATGCTGCGCGAGACCACGTCAGTGTCAGTGGTGTACGCCTGCGGTCCGTTGCCGATGCTGCGCGCTGTGGCGACGCTAACGCGACAATTCAATGTGCGTTGCCAGGTTTCGTTGGAAGAGAACATGCCCTGCGGAGTAGGGGTCTGTAACGGCTGCGTCGTGCCGGGCACCGGCGCAGGCGACGACTACGGTAGCTATCGCCGCATCTGCGTTGACGGCCCCGTCTTGTGGGCCGACGCCGTCGACTGGGACCGCTACCCGGGGAGTGGGTGCTGATGGCGGACCTGACGACGCGGTTAGGACCGCTCATGCTCAAGAACCCGGTGCTCACCCTTTCCCGTACCTTCGGCTACGGCGAAGAGATGAGCGGCTTCGTCGATCTGGCACAGTTGGGCGCCATCGTGTGCAAGACCGTGACGCGCCAGCCGCGGGCGGGCAACGCGCCGCCACGCACCTGCGAGACGCCAGCCGGGATGCTAAATGCGATCGGCTTGCAGAATGTCGGCATCGAACGTTTCATTGAAGAGAAGCTCCCGTTCCTGAGCCAGTTCGACGTGCCGCTGATCGTCAATGTGGCCGGCGAGACGGTGGATGATTTCGCATATTTGTGCGAAGCATTATCGGGACGCCCAGAAGTGTATGCAATTGAGCTTAATATCTCGTGTCCGAACGTAGCACACGGTCTCGACTTCGCCACCGATCCCGCACTCGCGGAACAGGTGGTGGCCCACGCGCGCGCCGCCACGTCGCTGCCGATTATCGCGAAGCTGTCGCCGAACGTCACGGACATTACGGTCATTGCGCGAGCCGCCGAGGCGGGTGGGGCGCATGCACTCTCGATGGTGAATACATACGTGGGGATGGCCATCGATACCCGCACGCGACGGCCACGCCTGTCCAACATCAGCGGCGGACTCAGCGGGCCGGCGATCAAGCCGCTGGCGCTGCGTGCCGTGTATCGGTGCGCGCAGACCGTGCGCATTCCAATCATCGGCATCGGCGGCATTATGACCGCCAACGACGCGTTAGAGTTTCTTATCGCCGGCGCCAGCGCGGTGCAGGTCGGCACCGCGACGTTCGTGCAGCCTGGCGCGGCATTGGACGTTATCGGTGGCATCCGCGACTACCTCGACCGGCACGGCATCACACAAGTTGGCGAGTTGGTCGGCTCGCTGGCCACGCCCTAGCGTGTAGCGCGAATGGCTCAGCTTGCGTTAGCTACCGCTAGCCGGGGCGAAGTCAGGCGCCGCCGCCACCATACCACACTGGGGTGATGCCATACTATCCGGCACAGGTCACAAAGCCCGTAGGCCAGCCAGACGCACCAACCCATAGCCACGAAGTAACTGGTGTGCTCGGTCGTATAGGAGAAGATCAAAGGCACGTAGGTAACTACCACCCACAGCCAACCAAACCACTGGCCTCGCCCGCCATTTTCTAACCACCGACTCACGAGCACGAACAGCACCAGGGCCATCAGCGCGTCCCACCACACTGCCTCGGAGCCAAGTAGCGCATAGTAGAACGGGTATTCGTCGCCACGTGCTCGCCAGGCCGTCAGTGCGAGCAGTATGACAAAGGCGACAGCCGCGACGCACTGCACGCGCCATGTGCCGCCGCAGCGGCGCCAACCGAGTGCCAACAAGAAAGTCGCCACGCAGGACGGGAGGGCATCAGCGTTGACGATGGCAGCGGCGGTGCGGCCACCGCCGACATGGATGGCCCAGCGCACCAGCCACGAATGATTGCTACCGACGTGAAACCCGCCCCCGCCCAGAGCCCAATAGCGATAGACATAGGCACTTGCCGCCAGCGTCGCGACGGCCGCCACCGCCCGCCACCGCTCCCTCATTCTTCCTTCTACCCATAGCAACAGCAGCAGGAACAGAGGGAACGAATACGCCATTTCCTTGAATCCGAGAGCAACCGCGAAACACGCGACCGTCGCGACGAACCATCGTGCACAGTCGGTTGTGAGGAATTCGACAAAGCACCAGGCCCCTGCCAGGTACCACAAGGAGCACCACAGGTCGGGGTCGTCTTTCCAGAAGAACAGGGCGGTGCTGTTGTCGGGGAGGCCAAACCACAAATCCGGTACACGCAGTGCAAACAGACAGACTGCCACGGTAGCGATGCGCAAGCCAAGTAAGCGCCGCAAGAACAGCAACGCGACCAACAGCACCAGAAGGTGCAGCATAGCGTGCACGGCCATGAACCCTAACAGGCCGCGTGGGCCGAACACGCTGTATTCAAGACGCCACACCACCGAAGTCAGAGGGCGGTAAAATGCGTTATATGAGCCGTGGCCCGTCCAGCCCACCCACGGCGCGGTGAACCACGCGAGCGTTTGCCGCAGGCCGGTCGCGCGTTCCAGCCCGTGCACGATGAGCACGGAATCGACCGGGTCGCCCTGCTTCAGGCTCAGGTCGGGGAAGCCGCGCGCGAACCGCAGGACGTCGGACAAGCCCCAGACGCCGCACCCTATTACCATAACCATCGATAGCAGTATCCTGGCCGGCTGCTTCATACCGTAGCCACGCGCCGTCGCCGATCAGTGACATTCATCGCTACACTGGCGATCAGGCTCAAGGCAAACCCCACACCCGTTATCCATTCGACGACCCCAACCGAGAAATTGATGCCGGTGAGTTTCCATAACAACAGGTGAATGTAGGTGGGCGAGTCGTCGGTGTAGCCGAGGTGCCGGCGCACCTGCCAGTGCCAGTCGGTACACAGGCAGTAGCCCCAGCCGTACCAGATGCCAAGCACGAACCAGGAAAACGCAGTGAGCGCCAGCGTCGCCAGATTCCAGCGGCGCGTGCGGCGCGGAATCCAGCCGAAGAGGTTGAACCCGACCAGCACGGTGTGGAAGACCCAGAAGAACCAGTCGAGCAGGTGGTAGACGAGCAGGGGAGACCAACTCCGATTCGGGCTGCCGGCGCGCAGCCGCGGCCGTTGGGCCACGCCGGAACCGGTCACGCGGCAGGTGCCAGGTTATTTCTCTTGCAGTCGCTGCACTAACGTCGCGGCCAGCGCCAGGGCACTGGTGGCGCCGCCGCAATCGCCGAAGGCGGCGCGAATCGCGCTGTCGTGGGTCCTGGAGCCGTCGAGTAACTCATCATTGATGGGCGCCACGGAGGGCGCATTGCGGCGCGCGGCGGCGTCCGGCGTCTCCAGGACGAACCACGCGGCGCCTTCGCCCAGCGGCGCGTCGCCGCCTTCGCATTGTGAGCGGGTAGGGGTAAGAGCTTCGACGCCGCCGGCGACGACGAGGTCGGCGTGGCCGAGGCGAATGGCGTCGTAGGCGGCGCGCACGGATTCCAGGCCGCTGGCGGGGCCGGCGCAAAGCGTGGTGTGATAGCCTTTGAGGCCGAACTCGATGGCACACAGCGAAATCGGGGTGTTGAAGTACGAGTGCGAGAAGAGCAACGGGTTGGCGACCCGCACGCCGCGCTCCATCGCTTTGTCCCAGAACACTTTCATCGTCTCGACGCAGCCCAGATGGGTGCCGAGCGTGATGCCGCAGCGAGTGGCGTCGAGGCCGTGATCGGCGACCGGCCACTGAATACCGGCATCGCGCAGCGCCAGCGCACAACCGGCCAACGCCAGCGCGGTACACCGGTCGAGATAGGTCTTCTGCGAAGCCAGGTAAGTTTCCAGGGCGAAATCCGGGATGGGTAGGTTGGCGGTGAGGGGCGGCGGTGCCATGCCGAACGCGCCGCCCGGCGCGCGCGACGTCACGTCACCACGCGCGCTGATGACGCCGAGACCGGTAAGCACTACGTCGTGAAGATCTCCAGGGATGCTCATTCGCGTCCATTCATGGTTTCACAGGCTCGGTCAAACCAGCCGCAGCACCAGACTGGCATTGTTGCCGCCGATACCGGACGAATTCGACAGGGCGACGCGCAACGACGCTTTGCGCGCTACATTGGGGACACAGTCGAGGTCGCATTCCGGGTCGGGCGTCTCGTAATTGATGGTCGGCGGCAGCGTTTGTTCGACCAACGCCTGCACTGTGGCGATAGCTTCCATGGCACCGGCGGCGCCCATGGTGTGGCTGGTCGCGCCTTTAATGGAACTGACGGGTAGGCGCGCCGCGTGGTCGGCAAAGACGGCCTTAATCGCCTGCGTCTCGGCCAGGTCGTTATATGGCGTGCCGGTGCCGTGGGCGTTGATGTAATCGACCTCGTCAGGGCTCACGTCGGCATCGCGCAGCGCGGCGGCCATGACCTCCTGTAGGCCGGAGCCGCCCTTGTCGGGCGCGGTCAGATGATAGGCGTTGTTATTGACGGCCCAACCGGCGACTTCGGCGTAGACTTTGGCATTGCGGCGCTCGGCCGAGGCCCAGGTTTCCAGCACCAGCACGGCGGCGCCCTCGCCGAAGATCGTGCCGCTGCGATTCTTATCGAACGGACGGCAGGCGTCGGGCGAGATGGTACGCAAGATCGACAGTCCCGCCAGCGACGACAGGCCGAGCCCGTCGTGGCCGCCGGCCAGCACGATATCGGCACGGCCCAGCCGCAGCCAGTCGCAGGCCAGGCCGATGGCGTTGCCGCCGCTGCTGCAGGCGTTGGTCAGCGTGACGCGCGGCCCGTTGATGCCGAGTCGCGCGGCGGTGTAGTTGGCGGCGTCTTCGAGGGTGCATTGCCGAAACAGCTCGGGGTCGGCGTGACCGCCGTCCGTCAACATGTCGCAGGTGCCTTCCCACGACGCCGCGCCGCCGAAGTTGGTCGAGAACACAATGCCGGCCGCGGCCAGTTGCGTATCGAGCAAGTGCGCGTCGGCGATGGCTTCATGCGCGGCTGCGAACGCGAATTGCGCAGCCTCGTCGCAGTCGCCCTCTTCGCCGTAATGGCTCCAATCGAAGTCGCGCACTTCGCCGCCGGCGTCGTTACGCAGACCGGCGGTGTCTAACTTCGTGATCGGCCCAATGCCGCTGCGCCCGGCGATGAGCGCGGACCAGAAGCCGGGCACGTCGTTGCCCAGCGGCGAAATGCAGCCCATTCCGGTGATGACGATACGTTCCATGCGTACACTGTTTGACTGTCGTGGTGACGCGGAGTCGCACGCGATTTTTGGCGGCCGTGTTTTGAGTTGTAGTGTGTCATAGTAAGCGTTGATGCCGCAGTTAGGCACCAGTTTGCGAATCACAACTACGGACGGGGCCGGCGTCGGGTGTAGCCCGCGCTGCATCCGTTGACATCAGGGCTTCACCGGTTGATGTCAACGCGTCGTTCGCTGATGTCAGCCGGTCACTGGTCCACGTGAAGCGTGAGGCCACAGGCCGGCACTCGTAGTCGGGCAACGGTGCGGGTCAAGTGGCAGAACCGTCAGAACGCTGACGCCGCCGCTTCAGCGGCGCGGCGCTTGCGTTTCCGCCGGCTGGTTCGCGCCTGATTGTACATCTCGTACGGCCAGCCGGTCACCGACGTCATCTGCCAGCGGTCGCCGTCGTTGGGCCGGCGGCTAAATTCCAGCTTCTCTTCGAATGCCTGGGGGGTGGATGACCCTGCCTTGATCTCGTCGGTGCTGGTGTTGGTGATAAAGTTGGTCATGGTGCCGCGAATCGTCGCCTTAAATGAATAGGCGAAGTTGTCCTTCCCGGCGACCGTGGTCTTGTCGATTCTCTCATCGCTCAGGCTGATGTCTTGCACGTGGATGTCTTGCCGCATGTTGACGTCGTGCTGCGCGGTCAGCCGTTCGCATTCGCGAGCGAGGGCTGTGTACAGGTCGGAGCTAACCAGTTGCCGGGCAGCGTCCGGGCTGCGCTTCATCCAGGCGTGCTGCACCGCCAGGAACGCCGCCTCCACGACCTTGCGATTCACGTTTCTGCCCCACAGTGGATCATCGCCCTCGACGGGCAACGGCGGATGAAAGCGCCGCCACACGACCATACCCAACAGGTAGAACGGATAGAGCGGCACCGCGAGGATCAGGCACACTACTATAAACCCGGCGCCAAACAGACCTGCTTCGAAGATGTCTTCCAGCCCACGCAAACCCGAGGGCCTGAAGTCGTATGGGCTCTTGGCAAGTCCTAACAGTAACAAGACGCCGAGCAGGGCGAGTGCAACCACGGCCCACAATAGCTCGTGCAGCATAAGGGTTTCCTTTGCAGCCCAGTATCGGCGTTTTGGTACGGGAGCACAAGCCACTGCGCCGGATCGAGTCACCGCGAGTCACACGTTGACATCAAAGCCAAGCTCGACTTCGGAGGCGGGAAACCCGCCTCGGATGCCCCAGTTCTCGGCCGTGATCTCGCGCAGCAGGATCTTGATATGATCGGCCGGAATGCCGAAGGGCGCGAGATTAGCCACGATGGCCCGATACAGGCGGCGCTTGGCGTCGAGCGAGCGGCCGGCGAAAAGGTCGATGCTGATGTGCGTATAGAATTCGGGCTGCGTTCTGGCGGGCGGGACGGCAAAACGATGCGGTTCGTGCACCAACAGGCGCACGTTTCTGTCCCCAGGTAGGATTCTGAGGGCCTCGCGCAACGCGGCATGCACCGCTTCCATAATACCGGTTTCCTCGGCCGCGCTGTACTGCCGTCTGACCTCAATCAAGACGCTTGGCATAGCTCCCATTATGGCTGTCTCTGGGTTTCTCGTCAAGGAGCGGGAACTCGGCATCGCTGCGCTGCCCATCGTTAATCCCGTGTCGCTCTCGCCATGAGTCGGTTGGCGCTGAATCGGGGGGTGACGACCAAACCGGCTATAATGAGGCACGCTATGAACATTCTTATGACGGGCGCGACAGGATACATCGGCGGGCGACTGGTGCCTTTATTGGTGGAGCAAGGGCACCGGGTGGGGAAAG
>JADMIO010972853.1_pt1 | contig 18464 bp, 14 predicted proteins | sample 8958161 | NCBI WGS metagenome assembly JADMIO01 (sample SAMN16585339, study PRJNA669376) | soil metagenome | isolation source: Crop rotation soil | place: USA: Cullars Rotation, Alabama | collected 2011 | reverse complement strand
GGATCCCGCTCCGGCACCGGACTGGCCGCGAAGCAGCGACTTCAATTTCTGAGGCAGCAACTCCCGGCCCTCATATTGACTATCAGCGCTTCACCTCGGCAGTTGCAGCAGGCGCTGCTGCAGGCTGCGGTGGCGTGGACGGCAAAGCCTGAGCGGTTTGCGGACGCGACGCGGCAGGCGCGGGTTTTGGCTCCGGCTTCACAATATCGATGCTGCCCTTAAAATAGGCACCGTCTTCGATGATGATGCGGGCCGTTTTGATATCTCCCACCAACTTCGCATCCTTCCGGATCTCGATCTTGTCGCTCGCTTCCACATTTCCCTGAATGGAGCCGAGCGCAACGACTTCCCGGGCCTTGATGGCGGCATGCACCTTTCCATTCGGCCCGATCGTGAGCTTGTGCTGGATCAGCTCGACGGTCCCTTCCACGTCGCCATCGACGTATAAATCTTCCTGGCTGACGATCTGGCCGTTCACCTTTACGGCTTTTCCGATGGTCGCGGCGCCGCGGGAGCCATCCGGTTCGGGACTTCTAAACGGTGTGCTGGACATAGTAACGGGTGTTGCCTCCTTTTTGACCGGAACGGGAGTTGGCTCTGCAGCTGGCGCCGGCTTTGGAGTAATCGTGGGCACCGCAGGCTTGGAAGGCTCGTCTTCCCTACGCTTGTTCCACATACTCATGATGGCTTCCTCCCGGGTTTGACCAAAATATGGATCATGAATTTGTTCTTTTAGTCTATAAGGGAACTCTCCCGAAACGCAAACCGAATTGCTAGGCTACAATCTCCCAGAGGTATCTCGCTTGAAAAAACTGACGTTCCTCTTCTTCGTCCTGGTATTAGCGATGACCGGCGACGCCAGAAAATCCCTAACCATCGATACTCTTTGGGATTGGCGGACCGTCTCGACACCTCAAATCAGCCCCGATGGGAAGGCGGTTGTGTACGTGATGGGATGGGCCGACCGGGTGGTGGACGCCTTCTACAGCAATCTGTGGATGGCGCCCGTCGATGGATCGGGGCCGCGTCCGCTCACCCAGGGTGCGTTTCGCGACGCTTCGCCTGCATGGTCGCCCGACGGCGGGCGCATCGCGTATCTTTCCAATCGCGGTGGCAAGACGCAGATTCACGTGCGCTGGATGGACACCGGGCAGGTGGCACAGATTACGGACCTGCAGCAGCCGCCCGCGAACATCGCCTGGTCGCCGGATGGCAAATGGATCTCATATACCGCCCGTGTGCCCGCCAAGCCGTCATGGTCGGTGCCGGCGCCAGAGAAGCCTCGGGATGCAAAGTGGGCTGAGCTGCCGATTGTAGTGACGCGGCTGCGCTGGCGCGCCGATGGCTCGGGCCTGATCGGCACCGGCTACACACACATCTTCGTCGTGCCCTCGACCGGCGGTGCACCGCGGCAGATATCGAGTGGCGATTACGATCACGGCGCCGGCCTGCAGACGGTCGGCGCACCCACGTGGACCCCCGACGGGGAATGGATTTTGACCACAGCGAACCGCACTCCCGATGCCGAATACTCGCTCGAAGGCGGCGAGATCTACGCATTCGGCGTGAAAGACGGCAGGGTACGCCAGTTGACGCACCGCAAGGGACCCGACGCCAACCCAGTGCCGTCGCCTGACGGCAGAAAGATCGCATTCACCGGCCACGATTACAAAGGCAAGGAGTATGCGGTCGATCATCTTTACGTGATGGATGCCGACGGCAGTCATCCTAAGTTGCTTACCGGCAGCCTTGATCGCGACGCCAGCCGTCCGCACTGGTCGGCCGATTCGAAGGAGTTGTACTTCACGGCGGAGGATCGCGGCGCAACCCATCTCTATCGCGCCACGCTCGACGGCAACGTCCGCCAGATCACCACGGCGCGCGAGCGTTTCGGCGGCTATGCCGCCGGCGAGACCGCGAGTGTTGCCAATGGCCGCGTGGCCGCCTTGCGCTCGACGCCCAACCAACCGTTGGACGTAGTGACGTTCACGGTGGAGCAGCCGGCGAAGGTGACGCGGCTCACCGCTTCCAACGATAGTCTGCTGGCCGGACGCGAAATGGGCGCGGTCGAAGAGGTGACGTACGATTCCTTCGACGGCCGCCCGATCCAGGGCTGGATCATCAAGCCGCCGGGTTTCGACGCATCGAAGAAATATCCGCTGATCCTGGATATTCACGGCGGTCCGCACGCCATGTACGGCGTGGAATTCAGCCATCAGATGCAGATGTTCGCCGGCCGCGGCTTCGTGGTGCTGTACACGAATCCACGCGGCTCTACCGGCTACGGCGAGGAGTTCGGCGACATCATCCACACGAAGTACCCAGGCGACGATTTCAAGGATCTGATGGCGGGCGTCGATATGATGCTGGCGAAGGGATACATCGACGGTAAGCGGCTGGCAGTGACCGGAGGATCGGGCGGCGGCCTGTTGACTGCTTGGATTATCGGCCACACGGACCGCTTCGCGGTGGCGGTCTCACAATATCCGGTGACGAACTGGATCACGCAGGTAGGCACTGCGGACGGCGGCTATTACCATGCGGCATCGTGGATGAGCGCGATGCCGTGGGAGAATCCGAAACAGTATCTGGATCACTCGCCGATTTTCTTCGCGGCCAATTTCAAAACGCCGACCATGGTGATCACGGGCGAGTCGGACCTGCGCACGCCGATGGCGCAGAGCGAGGAGCTGTACTTTGCGCTGAAAGCTCGCAAGGTGGACGCGGTGCTGGTGCGCATTCCAGACGAGCCCCACGGGATCCGCGGCGCGCACCCGAGCCACAGGGTGGCGAAGGTGGAGCACATTCTGGGCTGGATCGAGAAATATACGAAGTAGGCGGCGGGCAGGCTGCCCCCCACACAACTATTTCTTGTGCCGCAGCGCATTCACCGCGATGCGCGTCAGATCGTACCCTGCGTAGATGATGTTCGCGCGCCAGATATCGCTGCGAAACGTCAGGATCTGCTTGCGCGCATAGCGATACACCTTGTTTCCAGGCCGCGGCACTGCCGCATCGGCTCCGGGTTCCGCGTGGCAATCCTGGAGCTTCACCACAGCGAGATCGCCGTCCGTCTCGAAGACGACCCCGGTGGCGCTCATCACGAAGTGCGGCACCTCCGGCCTCGGCAGCAGCCCACCTTGCGCGATGCAGCCCGCGACCGCAAAATCTCGCACAATGATCTTACGCTCTTCGTCCAGCCTCGGGTCGGCCTGATGGATGAAGCGGCGATGCCGCACCGACAGCTCCGCGCCCGTCTCCTTCACAGCCGCCGCCGCCCACAACGTCTGGCCATTCCATGTCTGCGGCAGTTTCCAGACGCGCACATGGTCGCGCTTTTCGTAGCTGTCGAGCGTCTTCTGCCAGGTGAGATCGGGCGCCCGTCCATCCAGAGTCTGCAGCGACATCGGTGCTGTCGAATAACTTGTTTGCGTCAGAAACGCCACGAAATGGCGGACGAACGTGTGCCGAGAAAAACGCTCAGCGGGCGTCCAGCCTGCTGCGGCAAACGCCTGCTCGATCTGGGCGCGCGTCCCAGCCATCACCAGATTGACCACATCCGCCTCGACAGCCTTCGCGTTCAGCGTCCGCAGCGGCACCTTTGTCATACTCTCCCGCACGGCCTCTGCATCGGCATCGGTCAGCCCCGGCGCCGTTGTTGCAGGCGGCGTCAGTTCTTCGGGGAGCGCCACGGCCGCCGTCAAGCTGAGATGCAGCTCCGCTCCCGCCCGCAGGTAGATCTCGGGCTCGGGAAAGATCGGAAAGGCGGATTTGAATACGATGAGCGTCCAATCGGAATAAGGGTTCAGTGCGGGCAGATGTTTGAGGCGGCTATTGATGCGGCCCTGCGGAGAATCGGTGCTGCGGATGCCGCGGATGTAGCCGTTCTTCACCTTCTCGCGCGCGTTGTCCACCGCGGAGACACGAGCGCGGATCGTAATGGGTGCGGCGCCGTCGGCCAGGATACGGTCGAACTGGAATTCGAGCGAGGCAGTCTCATGCCGGAATCCCAGGCCGACTTTGCGCACCGAGACGACTTTGCCTTCGACGAGCGTTCCAGTGGGAAAGACCGGCATACCGTCGCACGAAGGCGATTCCAGCATGGATGCGCGCAACGGCTCTTCCTTTTTTGCAGTGTAAGACGAGGCGGGATCGAGCAGGCGAACCCAGAACATCGACCCGCGCGCGAGTTCGCGGCATCCCGCAACGGCGGTGGCAGACGAATACAGAAAGAGCAAGAGCGTCAGAAACCGAGTCAAAGTGGCCCCAAGTGCGAACGAGACTATCTGTAGGATACCAACTTAGTTTTCAGTTCGCAGGCAAAATCGAGGGATTTGCTAAATACCACCAGAGCGGGCAGCCGAAACCGAGGAACTTGCAAAAATACCGTCCCTGCGGGCAGGCGGAAGCGCCTGCCCCACCTGACTGTACCCACGTCTACCTGTTTGCAAGCAGTTGCGATCTTTTGGTGGGGCAGGCGCTTTCGCCTTCCGCAGTGATGGTATTTTTGCAACTCCTTCGAAACCGCCTGCCCGCTTCCGTTCTCCTGCGAGAGTCCCGGTTCACTCGTGGAACAGGGCGGCCACGCGTTCCTCGGTCCGCTCGATGAAGCGGCGCCAGACCGCATCTGGATTCGCCGCGAAGACGGTCCCGGCATCCGCCGGAAAGATGAACCAGCCGCCGATCTCCACTTCGCCGGCGAGTTGCTTCGGCGTCCAGCCTGCATAACCGGCGTAAACATGCAGATTCTCGGCGTCGATCGCAGTCATGGTCTTCTCCAGCATCGCCGCCGTATTCACCAGGTAGACATCGCCGAAGACGTGCTCGGAATTCTCCACCTTCGCCTTGGAGCGCGCTAGCCCGAGCACAGTCGCGCGGCTAACCGGACCGCCGACGTAGAGGAGATCCGACCGGCCTTTGGCGCTCTTCAGGTCTTCGAGCGCGCGGGCCACCGGGGACTTCGTGCGCCGATTCAAAATCAGTCCGACGACGCCATCTTCATCCATGTGCACCAACAACACGACGGTTTGCGAGAAATTCGGATCGCCCAGATCGCGGCTCGCCACCAGCAGTTTGCCCGTGGCCAGATCCTTGGGCCGCGTGGATTGAGAATTCCCTGGCGCTGCCAGAAGGAACAGAACGATAAGCGAACAGATCAGATGGCAGCCTGTGCGCATGCGCGGATTATCGCACATTTGCGCGCGGTCTCCAGGAGTTGCTACCTTCGAATCGATGTCCGACAACGGAAGAGGCCACGGACGCCGCACCGTGCATGTGCGCCGCGTTGACGAATGCGAAACACTCGACGAACTGTTCCGCCATGCTCTGCCTGCATTCGGCGGCGCCGGCCTGCGTCGCATCTACACGATCCTCGACCGGGCTATCGGCCTGGGGTGTCCACTCACGGTCGCGGTTGCCGGTCCGGTCACCGTTTCGGGACAGCACCTGAGCTGGCTGATTCCGCTACTCGAGACCGGATGGGTGGCTTACATCTCGACAACCGACGCCGTCTGCTATCACGACGGGCACCGCAGCCTGGACGGCCACAAGGATCCGATCCATGAAGTGCCGATCGCAAGCGACGACGCCGCGCTACGCGACGAAGGAACCATCCGCGTCACCGACATGGCGTTCGACGAAGCCGTGCTTCTCGACCAGGACCGCTTCGTCAGCGCGCTGCTCGCCAGCCCGGAATTTCAAAAGAAGATGACCGGCACCGAGATGCGCTACCGGTTGGGCGCGCACTACAACGCGCAGGAGCAGAAGAACGGCGTGCCGGCCGGCTTGCTGGCGACGTGCCATCGACTGGCGATCCCGGTGTTCGTGGGCGCGCCTGCAGACGGCAGTGTCTTTCTCAATTCGATGAAGCTGTGGGCGATGCGCCGAGCCGGACTGGCATCCGACTACGGGTTCGAAATCGACCTGCACGCCGAGGTGTTCGAAGCGTGTGCCTACCATCGCTGGGGGCTGTTCGATCATGAGGCGCATGCACTGGCGACACTCATTCTGGGCGGCGGCGTGCCCAAGAACTTCAACCTGCAACCGGAGCCCGCGCTTGGGCAAGTGCTTGGGCTACCCAACGTGCGCGGCTACAATTTCGATGTGCAGATCGTGACTGCGCCCGTGACGGATGGCTCCCTCTCCTCCTGCCCACCCGCCGAAGCCGTTACCTGGGGGAAGGTCGATAAGGACACTTACCTGCAGACCACCGAGAGCATGCAGGCCGATTATTCCACGGTGATGCCGTTCGTGGTGAAGGCGCTGCTCGACAATCGCGCGCGCTACGCCGGGGAAGTGGAGCGGTGGGACGAGGAAACGGTGTTCGCCGAGGACCCGAAGGCCAAGGGCTACCTGCGGCGGCGCGAAGGCTATCGCCTGTTCGAGCAGCGCGACGCGTTGTGCGGCCGTCTCATGGACGATGTGCGGGCGAATGCCGACTGGCTGCGGCGCTCGGTCGAATACTCGCTCGGCTAATGCGCCGGGGCTAACGCGGCTCGATCCCTTCGATGCTGGTGACGATGCTGCCGGCGACCCGCAGGACGAAATCGCCGTCGTCTCCCCGGCCTTTCAACGTGTCGGCAGTCTCTTCGTTCACCGCCATCTTCTTCCATTTTCCGGCCATCGCCTTGCGATAAGCAGCGAAGAACTGCCGCGCCGATTCGGCGTCGTCCCATTCCGACGCGTACAGCAGAATCGCGCGCTGCTTCTTCTTGTTCTCGATAATTTCGTACTGGCCGCCGCGCCAGTGCGGCGCGATCTCCTCGGCCGCCGCCTTGCCCGCGTACTGTTCGAGGAGCACCCGGTGGTCCAACTCTCCGAACGTGCCGCCGATCAGTCCCTTGTATCCGCGAATGTGAGGCGGCGGCTTGGGCAGATCGGGTTGGGTCGGCTTAGCCTGCGCGAAATACTTTTCCGGATGCAATATCTGCTGCGATGACACGGGCGGGCGCTGGAATACTTCGGCAAAGGCAGCCTTCTCGTTCTTATCCACCACAGCCTGCTGAAAAGCCATCCCCCGGCTGTAGGGAAAGATCAGGGTGGTGCGAATATACAGCGGCGATCCGTCGAACACCGGAAATTCGCCGCTGCCGCCTGAATCGGATGTGCGATTCATGCGTTCCGCCAAGGCGGCGTTGTGCACCAGCGTCTCTCCCGTGCGCCGCGCCAGGAATTCCGACATCAACCAGGTGGCCTGCCCTTCCATCACCGCCATGCGCGCGATGGCTGCGTCATCGCTCTCGCGCGCCTTCCGGATAAATCGCTTCAGGTTGAAATTCTGATCGGCCAGCGCGTGCGCCAGTTCGTGCGCCAGCGCCGCCTCGCGCGTCGCCGAAGGAGTCCAGTCGGTGATGAAAAGCTTCTTGGCGTGATAGTCGTAGAATGCCGCGGCCTGCTCGGTGAGCACGTCCACGGTGGTCTGCGCCAGGTCGAAATCCGCCGGGACCAGGCCGAATTTCTTCAGGGTGAGTTCCTCGGCGCGCAGTTCACTCGGTGTCGAGACCTCCTTCACCTTTTTCTTCAGAAACTCGTTCACCTTGTCCTTGCTGATGAGATCGGACGGAACCTTTTTGCGCAGTTGGAGGCCCGAGATCTTGCGCAGTTCGTCGAGCGTGCGGTCGATTTCGGCGAAGACGGCGCGGGATTCATCACGACGATTATCAGCCGCCGTACCGCTTGCGACGATGAGCGCCAGGATGCATGCAAGGCGCCGCACTCAGTGAACCTCCACGGGCGCCTTTGCGCGGAAGACAGCGGCAGCCGCCAGGTATATCAGGCCGCCGGCCGCCACGGTGACGCGCGCGCCGTAATGGTGCGCGATCGCCCCGGCGGCCAGGCTGCCGAATGGTCCCAGTCCAACCACTGTCATGGCATACAGGGCCATAATGCGCCCGCGGTAAGCGTCAGGGATCAGGCTTTGGATTAGGGTGTTGGCGGAAGCCATCTGCCGCATGGTGCTAAAGCCGATCAGCGGCATGAGGAGCAGCGAAAAGGAGAACCACGGAGATGCCGCAAAGGCCAGGAAGCACAGGCCGCTCGAGGCGGCGCTCCAGGCAATCACTTTCGCGAGTCCGGCGACCTGGGTGCGTCCAGCCAGAACCAGCGTGCCGATGACCGCACCCACTCCCATGGCGCCCATCAGGAATCCCAGGCCGAGCGATCCCCTATGAAAAATATCGTCGGCGAAAAATGGCATCAGCACGACAGCAGGCATGCCGCCGATGGTCGTCGCGGCCATCATCCACAGAAGACTGCGCACCTGGCGATGGCGGTATGTAAAACGGAACCCATCCACCAGGTGCGACCACGGCGAATCCTTAACGTCGCGCACAAAAGCCGGCATCCGCATCGCAAGCAGGGAACCGATAACCGCGACGAAACTGATCGCGTTGATCAGGAAACAGGTGCCTTCGCCTACCGCTGCCACCACCAGACCGGCGATCGCCGGACCCACGACGCGTGCTGAATTGAACATCGCCGAATTGAGCGAGATGGCGTTCAGCAGATCGTCTTTGCTGGTGATGTGAATGATTAGCGATTGCCGCGCCGGCATATCGAAAGCGTTGATACAGCCGAGCATGACGGCAAACGCCATGACGTGCCAAACCTGCACCCTGCCCGACAGAGTGAGCACCGTTAGACCCAGCGCCTGCGCCAGCGAAAGAGTCTGTGTCAGAACTACCAACTTCCAGCGTGAATAACGGTCCGAGGCGAGACCGCCCAGACAGCCGAAGGTGAAAACGGGAATTTGTGTGCAGAACCATACCGTACCGAGCAACAGTTCTGAGTGGCTCAAACGGTAAACCAGCCATGCCTGCGCTACATTCTGCATCCACGTGCCGATTAGCGAAACGGCCTGGCCGGAGATGAACAGACGAAAATTGCGGTGGCGGAGCGCGCGGAACGTCTGTTTCAGCCCACGACGCAGTCCGTCGAGAGGCGGTGTTGTGGTCGCGACTTCGGGCGCGGTGGAGAACTCCTGGAGAATAACGGACGGCGCAGTTTTTGCCTGGGTAGGTATCGGGTCGGCCATCCTTCTCTCCAGAATAGCGCGCTACAATAGTTCTTCAAATCTAATTCACCGGAGAGTATCGATTGGCTGACGACAAGCTTTACAAGGCCGAATACCTGGGTAGCGGCACTTTCACCATCTCAAAGCCGAAGCGCAAAAAGACCAAGGTACGGCAGAGCAAGCTCAAAAATCCGCAGCGCGGGGCGCGAAAATAATTATTGGTGGAACATCGTACGCAGAAGGGCCTCTAGCACTACCTTTTGCACAATGAATGCGCCGGCAATACTGGCGCCCAAGGTTCCACCGATGATGATTAGTTCCATTTCTTAATTCCTCACCCGGTGTAGTGGAGAGCAATTCGCTTGCCATGCGTATTTCACGTCTCAATCTGCACCCGATTGCCGTAGCCGATCCGCCGCTGCGCAGTTCCTATGGGCTGCACGCGCCTTTTGCGTTGCGCACGATCGTGGAGTTGGTGAGCGACAGCGGGCTGACCGGCATTAGTGAAACCTACGGCGGCGACGGGCCGCTGGCCGGGCTCGAGGCGGTGCGCAACCGTGTCGAAGGTATGGATCCGTTTCGTCTCGCCGGACTGTTGGCGGATCTGACGGTGGATGCCGAGCAGCAGACTGCCGCGGCGCCCGGCGGACGCAGCCAGACATACCTGGTGCCCGGCGAGAATCCTCTGGACCGCCACACGCGTACGTTCGCCGCGATCGAGGTAGCGTGTCTGGACTTGATCGGCAAGGCGGTCGGCAAGCCCGTCTGCGACGTGATCGGCGGACGCGTGCGCGACGAGGTGACTTTTTCGGCCTATCTGTTCTACAAACACGGCGGAGGCGGCGGCGTGGGCGACGACCGCCGCGGGGACGAATACGGCGAGGTGCTCGACCCACAAGCGGCGGTGCGCGAGTGCCGGCAGATGATCGCGCAGTATGGCTTCCGCGAGATCAAACTGAAGGGCGGCGTGCTCGATCCGGAGATCGAGATCGCCACCATTCGCGCGCTGCGGGAGGAGTTCGGGCCGAAGTATCCGCTGCGCATCGATCCCAACTGCGCGTGGTCGGTGGAGACATCGATCCGGGTGGGCGAAGCGCTCGAGGACGAGCTTTCGGACGGCGGCTATCTCGAAGATCCCTGCGCGACGCTCGAAGGCATGGGCGAGGTGCGGGCGAGGTTGCTGGGGCAAGGGAACATTACGCCGCAGGCAAGCAACGTAGCGGTGACGTGCTTTGCCGACGTGCCGAAAGCGGCCAAACTGGATGCGGTGCAGATCGTGCTTTCCGACCCGCATTATTGGGGCGGCATGCGGCAGATGCAATATCTATCCAGCCTGACCAGCGCGCTGGGCATGGGCCTCTCGATGCACTCGAACAGCCATCTGGGAATCAGCCTGATGGCGATGACGCACGCCGCGGCGGCGTGTCCCAACCTGACTTACGCCTGCGATACGCACTATCCGTGGCAAACGGCGAAGGATGAAGTGGTAGCGGGCGGACGCATTCCGTTCGTTAACGGCGCGGTGAGAATTCCGGACAAGCCCGGGCTAGGCGTCGAACTGGACTACGACCAGTTAGCGCGCGGACGCGAGCGCTACGCGAACATCCCGTTTCGCAAGCGCGACGATGAGGCCGAGATGCGCAAACACGTGGATCCGAACTGGAAAAGAGTCCTGCCGCGTTGGTAGGGTTTGCAAGCTGAGAGCTGATAGCTGATAGCTGACAGCTGATAGCTTGCTTTGTTATTTTGGTTGCAATGTCTGTTGCAGCCCTCAGAGATCAAATGCGTGGTGTGCTGGGTTTCCCAATCACACCTCTTCGTCCCGACCTATCTGTAGACCTGGATGCGCTCGCGGCCAATGTCGCCGAGATGGCGCGCTATCCGTTCTGTGCCCTGGTGGCCGCCGGAGGCACCGGCGAGATCTATTCCCTGACGCCTCGCGAAATCGAAGATGTCGTGCGAGTCACCGTCGAGGCGGCAGCCGGCAGGATGCCTGTGGTGGGCGGCACGGCCTTCAACGCACCGCTCGGAGCCGAGATTGCGCGAGGTATCGAAAGGGCGGGCGCCGAATGCGTGCTCGTACTGCCGCCGTATTACATCTCCTCGCCGGAGGAGGGACTGTTCGCGTATTACGAAGCCATCGGCAAGGCTACCGCTCTGCCACTGATGATTTACAGCCGCGATTGGGCCGTGTTTTCGCCGCAACAGGTGGAACGTCTGGCCGAGCGCGTCCCCACGCTCCACTTCTGGAAGGATGGCCAGGGCGATGCCCGCAAGTATCAGCGCATCATGCAGCACGTGGGCAGCCGGCTGGCGTGGTTGGGCGGGCTAGGCGACGATTGCGTCCCTGCCTATTTTGCCATCGGAGTGCAAGCCTACACGTCCAGCATTTCCAACATCGCGCCGAAGCTGTCTCTTGAACTGGCGGAAGCCGCGATGACCGGCGATGCGCCGCGTCTGGCCACGCTCATGGAAAAATACGTGCATCCGCTCTACGCTCTGCGCGAACGCATGCGCGGGTATGAAGTCGCGGTGATGAAACAGGCGATGGAAATCCTGGGGCATCGCGCGGGGCCCGTGCGCCCGCCGCTCTGCAATATGCGGGTGCAGGACGTGGAAGACCTCCAGCGGTTGATAGAGGTCTATCGCGATGCGATCGATCAGAGGGAGATCGGCAATAAGGCGGAGCGCTCTACGATGGGAGCGGGGTGGAGTTAATGGCGGGAACCGCGCGGAGGATCTTGGATGAGCTGGGGAACCGAACTCCCTCTCATGTCCAAAATACTCGCAGCGGAGGCTGTACTCTGATTTGGTCCCGCGCCTTTATTGAAAACAAAGCGCAAATAAAAATGCTTCGGCTGTGAACGGCGGGCAGCGAGGTCCCGGCTGGCCGGATTTTACTTCGGCACGCCGGCGTTGAAATAACTCTCGTCCACCGTCACGCCATGCTTGGCGCGAAGCTCGGCAATAAGCTTCTCCATTATCTGAGGCCGCAGTTTCTTGTCGATCTCATCCTTCACTTCGTCGAAAGTCTTAGCCGCGCGCGCCTGCACCTGAATGATGTGATAACCGTACGGAGTCATTACCGGCTCGCTGAACTCGCCCAAAGGAAGTTTGCCGGCGGCCTCGTCAAACGGTCCGACCATGGCGCCATGGCGAAATTCTCCCAGGCTGCCGCCGTTAGCGCCGGAGCCGACGTCGTCCGATTCCTCTTTCGCCAGGGCCGCGAAATCCGCGCCTGTCTGCAGCCTCTTGCGCAGCGCATTCGCCTTCTCCATGGCCTCTTCCTGAGTCAAATCCTTTTGATTCGGCTTAAGCGGTACTTTCGAGCCCTTGAAGCGAATCAGAATATGACGCGCACGCATGGTTTCGTAATCGGCCTTATGCTCGTCGTAGTATTTCTTCAACTCCTCATCGGCTATCTTCGCGGTCTTCAGGTAGTTGTTTAGGTAATAAACGGCCAGCAGGTTGTCCATTTGGTAGCCCGCCTGTAGCTTGAACAGCTTCTCTTCATCGGCCTTTTTGCGCCGCGCTTCCTGAGCAATCAGCTTGACTTTGATCAAGTTCTCGGCGAGTTGTTTGCGCCCGCTGCCTCGGACCTGGCCGCGCACCTGCTCCGGCAGCGTCTCGATGAACTCGGCAAACTCACCGGCAGTGATTTTTTCCTCACCGATCTTCAGAATCACTGTTTCCCGCGGAACGTCTGGAAGACTCCCCTCTTTCGGTTGCAGGACTTCCAGCTTCACATCGGGCTGCGCCTGCCCCGCCTGCTGCGGCTTCGGAGCCGGCTGCGGTGGAGGCGGAGGCGTCTGCGCGAGCAGGCAGACGACGGGTAAAAACATAAGAAAACGGACAGAACTCATCTATATATAGTACCAGCGGGACCCGATTCACTCGTTTTTGTGCGCGTCCTCCCCACTCATTGCCAAGACTGTCATAGCGGGCGTGGACGCCAGCGACTATGTTCACCCCGCGCGCCTGGAAGAGTGCGGCGCGGATCATCTGCTGCACGCGATCGCGGAGTTGCCGTCCCTTATGATTGGAGCATGCAGCCCTTAGCCCCCACTTTTACCGCGCACCTGTACCGGCCCCTGCATGAAAAACTGATGGAACTGCTGCGCGGCCTGGAGCCCGCGGACTGGCTGCGTCCTACCGTTTGCCGCGAGTGGCTGGTGCGGGACATCGCCTCCCACATCCTGGACACGCAAATACGCACGCTGTCGTTCGGACGCGACAAACTGCCGCTGCCCTCGGGTGCGGCGGCACCAGCCGATTATGCCGGGCTGGTGTCGCTGCTGAACGGATTCAACGCCGACTGGGTGCGCGTGATGCAGCGCGTGAGCCCGGCCGTGATGGTCGAGTTTCTGGCGTTGACCGGACCGCAACAGGCGGACTACGTGATGTCACTCGACTCTTATGTGCCCGCCCCCGTCGCGGTGGCATGGGCTGGAGAGACGGTGTCGGCGAACTGGTTCCACATAGGGCGTGACTACACCGAGTATTGGCATCATCAACAGCAGATTCGCGACGCCGTCGGAGCACCACCACTCACCGGTCGCGCGTGGCTCTATCCGGCGCTCGCGATTTTCGTGCGCGCGTTGCCCTTGACCTACCGGCGGACTGCGCCGGCGCCGGGGGCGAGCGTCAACGTCGCGATTGAAGGCGAGGCCGGAGGGTCGTGGGCGTTGCTGAGCCAGGATGGAGCATGGCAGCTATTCGAGGGCGAAGCCCCAACTCCATCCGCGAGCATCCGTCTGTCGGATGACACGGCGTGGCGCATTTTCACTAAGGGCCTGGCCCACGAGGAAGCTGCCCGGCGTGTTCGCATGGAGGGCGACCCGGTGCTGGGCGGCGTCTTCCTGGAGACGCTCGCGATTATGGCATAACGGTAGCCGGTTCGACATTCGACTGTATTGTGAACGGAATCGTGCGCGTCTTGCCGTCAACCGTCACATCAACCTCGTAATCGCCCAGAAACCCGCGCGTGCGAAAGACGCCATCCGCGCCGGTCGTGCCTTCCACATCGGTCCACCACTGGTGGAACAGCAGATCGTTCCAGACGTCATAGTTCAGCTTCGTCGTCCAGTCTTTACGGATCATGGCGCCCCGCGGCAGCCAGTGCGCGCCCTCCCAGAATCCCCAGATCAAGAATCCTTTCATCGCGGGATGGCTGAAGCAGAGGGTGAGAAAGTCGCGAGTGTAGTCAGCCTGGATCTGTTCGTCGGGCAGGTCGATGTCGAATTCGGTGATTTGCAGATCCTTGCCGAGCGCCGCGAACTGATCGAGCACTTCGATCACGCGATCGGGCGGCGTCAGGTTCGTATTGAAATGCGCCTGCAGCCCGATGCCGTCGATCGGCCCGCCCGCGGCCAGGATCTTCTGGATGATTGAGTAATAACCATTGATGTGAGGGAGGTCGTAGCCGCCCGATTCGACGTTGCTGTAGTCGTTGATGTAGAGCTTGGCGGACGGGTCGGCCGCGCGCGCCTTCTGGAACCACGCCGCCATCTCGGCCTCCCCCAGGGCGCCGTGCAGATCCTTGTTGGTGTAAGGCTCGTTCAGCACGTCCCATTCGGTGACCTTGCCCCTGGCGTAGGACATTAGCTGCTCGATGTGGCTGTCAGTGCGCTCGCGCAACGCCGCCACGTCCACCGGGCTGGTCATCAGCATCGACTGCACATCGCGCGGCAAATTGCGCGCCCCGGGCCAGATCAGATTGTGGCCGCGCACCATAGTGATGCCATTGGCCGCGAACCAAGGCAGCATGAAATCTGCCTGCGCGCGGCCGTAGCTTTCAAACGCCGGCCACTTCAGCGCGTTCTCGGTGACCACCTTATTGAATAGCGTCTTCAACGCGTCGCGGTAGCGTTGGCCGTCGTCGTTCTGGCGCTGGATCACATCGCCCGCCACCGCGGTGCCGAATCCGAAGGCATGCCGCTTCATCCGAACGTGCACCTGCGCGTTGAGGATCGGGTTTCCGCTTTCATCCTTCGCGGCCACCACGATGTCACCCTTGCGCAGGCGTTCGATCCGCTCCGTTGCCGCCGCCCGCCACCCGGCATCGGGCGCATGGCCGTCGTAAGGCCAGGCCGTGAGTCCTAGCTGATGGAACGGCACACCGTGACCATAATCGAGAATCGTGAATCCACCGATCTCGATTTCCTGGTTGGCGAACGTGGTCCAGAAGCTCAGGTTGTAGCCGCCCGCCGCGTACGTTTCGGCCATGGTGAACGGCACTTCCACGCGTCTCCAGTCGGACTGAGTAGCCGCGGTGAACGACACCGACTTGGTATATGGCGCGGTGCCGCGCTCCACCACGAATGTCGCCAGGCCCTTGCCGGCGGCGGCGCTGACGGTGCGCATCCAGAACGCCGCCACCACCACGTCGTCCTGGCGCGCGGCCAGCGTGGTGAAGCAGCGCGGGCGAATGTCCCACGCATTTGCGTTCGCGGGAATAGCGCCGGTCCGGACGCGGATCGCGGTCGCGAAAGGCATGCTGGAGACACTGACGCGCGTCATGGAGCCTGCACCCGACATCTGAAAACACGAGAGTGGATCTCCCTGCACGAGCGCGAACGGATCGGCGCAGAAAGCGGCGGGGACGATGGCTACGGCAAGCACGACCCCGATTCTGACCTTCACATCCTTTATTATATGGAGATGCAACCAATGATGACCCGCCGCAGCCTGTTCGCCGGCTCGCTGGCCCTGATCGGCTCGGGGGCGCGCGCCGCGCGCGTCTCAAAGATGAAGTTCGGCCTCACCTCGTATCAGTGGGGCGCCGATTGGGACATCCCGACCATGATCGCCAACTGCACCAAAGCCAAAGCGCTGGGAGTGGAGTTGCGCACAACGGCCAAATACAAACACGGCGTCGAAATCGATATCAGCCCCGAGCGGCGCCGCGAAGTGAAGAAATTGTTCGCCGACAGTCCGGTGAAGCTGATCGGTATCAATAGCGGCGAGCGGTTCGATTCGCCCGATCCCGCGGTCGTGCGCAAAGCCATCGAAAATGCCAAGGCGCACATCAAGCTGGCGCACGATACGGGCGCGACTGGCATCCGCGTATTCCCGAACGATTTTCACAAAGAGGTGCCGCAGGAGCAGACGCTGGCGCAGATCGCGGGGGCTCTCAACGAGTTGGGCAAGTTCGCAAAGGACTATGGCATCCGTGTGCGACTCGAAAATCACGGCAAGGCGGGCGAACTCGTAAACCTGCGCAAGGTCATCGCGCAGGTGGACCAGAAGAATGTCGGCATCAAGCTGAACGGCGACGCGCGCGACAACGAAGGCGGCCGGTTCGCCGAAAACTTCGCGGCCGTCAAAGACCGGCTGGCGGACACGCTGCACATGCGCATGTATAAACAGAGCGACTTCCCCTACCAGTTGCAGTGGGACCTGCTGGTGGCGGCCGGTTGGGACGGCTGGTGCTTCGTCGAGGAGAGCGTGAAGGTCGACGACCGCGTGCAGGCGCTGATCGAGGAGCGCGGCATGTGGGAGAAGATGATCGCGAAGGCAGAGGCGCGCACTTAGGCGGCGATGGAGCAGATCGAACAGGCGCGCTTGGTCCGAGACGCGCCATCGGGTGAGGAACGCGCTCGGCGCTACCGAGATTACCAGGACCATCTGGATCGTTTGTCCGAACAAGCGTGCCGCCGGTCCCGCCCGGCTTATAATCGCAGAGCCGGCGAGCGGATTGCCCGTGGTGCTCGTTGATCCACAGGATAATGGATGACGTCACGTTATTACACTTCCTTAAAACAAGAGAGCTGAATCCAAGCCTCAATGAAAATCGTGCGACTTCGCCGCCGCCCGCGCTTCCATTGCCAGGATCCGGTCCGCTTTCACCGAGATCACATTGTCAACGTTCTGCAGCACCCCGTCTATCATCAGGTATGGCTCGCCCAACAGCGCCAGGCGATAGCGGTCGAACATCGCTGGAGTTACGATCGCGTTCATCACTCCCGTCTCGTCTTCCATGCTGAGGAAGACGAATCCCTTGGCCGTCCCCGGTCGCTGGCGTACGATCACCGGACCGGCGATGCGCACGCGGCGGCCATGTGGGACCTGCTTCAATAGCGCCGCCGGGGTCACGCCCCGCGCGTTCATCTCCGCCCGGCGGTACGCCATCGGATGTTTGCCTATCGTCACGCCGGTGCCGCGGAAATCAGCTGTCAGGCGCTCCTCCGTTGTCATGCGCTCTAAGGGTGACGACGCATCGGCCTCTTCCAGCATTTCCAGCAACGGCCCAGCCGCGCGCGCGGCCCGCTCCGACTGCCAGAGCGCGTCGCGGCGGTGGATCTGCCGGAGCGTGTTCAGCGCTCCGATCTCCGCCAGCCGGTTCATCTCGTCCTTGCGCAGCATTGGGACGCGGCGCGACAGGTCGTCGATCGACGTGAACGGCCGCGCCTTCACAATCGCCTCGCCGGCCTCGGCGCGCAGTCCTTTCACGTAGCGCAGCCCCATCCGCATCGCACGCTCCACGCCTTCGATCGTGCAGTTCCAGTCCGACCTCTGCACATCCACCGGCAGCACGCGCAGACCGTGCCGCTGCGCATCTTTCACCAGGATGGCTGGCGCATAGAATCCCATCGGCTGGTTGTTCAGCAGCGCCGCCGTGAATGCCGCCAAATAATACTGCTTCAGCCAGGCGCTGGCATAGGCCAGCAACGCGAAACTCGCCGAGTGCGATTCCGGAAATCCGTAGAGCGCGAACGACGTGATTGACAGGATGATCTTCTCCTGCGTCGGGCCGTCGAAACCGTTCGCCGTCATGCCCTCCCGCAGCTTCACTTCGATATCGCGCATCCGTTTTTCCGAGCGCTTGAAACCCATGGCGCGGCGCAGTTCTTCGGCCTGCCCGCCGGTGAAATTTGCCGCGATCATCGCCATACGCAGCAACTGTTCCTGGAACAGCGGCACGCCCAGGGTGCGCTTCAGCACGGGCTCGAGCGACGGATGCAGATAATCCACCTGCTCGCGCCCCTGCCGGCGATTCAGATACGGATGCACCATCTTGCCGACAATGGGGCCGGGGCGGATGATCGCCACCTCCACCACCAGGTCGTAAAATTTCTCCGGACGCAGGCGAGGCAGGCAGGCCATCTGCGCGCGGCTTTCGATCTGGAACATGCCGATAGTGTCGGCGTTCTGCAGCGTGCGGTAGACCGCGGGATCGTCGGGCGGCAGATGCGCCAGGTCCACGTCGTCTCCGTACGAGTCGTGGATCATGGTGATGCAATCCTTGATGGCGGCGAGCATGCCAAGCCCCAACAGGTCTACCTTCACGATGCCCAGGTCGGCGCAATCTTCCTTGTCCCACTGCACCACGACGCGGCCGGGCATGGTAGCGGGCTCAAGAGGCACTACCGAATCGAGTTGTCCCTGGCAGATCACCATGCCGCCCGAATGCTGGCCCAGGTGCCGCGGCAGATCGAGCACGCTCTGGTAAAGC